>VFSW01003696.1_pt1 | contig 22933 bp, 18 predicted proteins | sample 5358111 | NCBI WGS metagenome assembly VFSW01 (sample SAMN11554181, study PRJNA540505) | mine drainage metagenome | isolation source: sediment from site ElyBrook_90M | place: USA: Ely Copper Mine, Vershire, VT | collected 2017
TCCGCCTACCACGCAGAGTTTCAGACGCGGCTCGTGGCACGCGTCGAGAGCCTCCAGCAAAATCGGAAGACCTTTGAGCTCAAAGTGTCAAAGGGATACGAACACCGCCAGAACGTCGTCGTCGGCCACGCGGAGCCGCTTTCGCACCGGGTTGCGATCGAAGCCCGGGAGGCGTGCGTACCGTTCCACCTCAACGGGATTCGGGATGACGCGCACTTTGGAACCGACGCGGGGATACTCGGCTGTAAGCTGGCGCGACGAACTGGATGACGGAACGATGATCCACCGGGCGCGGCGTAGCGCCCACGGTTCCAAGAGTGCGTGCAGGGCGTGATCCAACCAGCGCGAAAGGCGGCGCAGTCCTGACGGACGGCATTGCCGCCAGCAATGCCTCAGAAACCAGCGATGACAAAAGTGGGCGTACACGACATTTCCGAAACTGATGTTGCTCTCGACCGACTGCACAATCGCAAATCGTGACAGCCCACGGTTCCGCAAGTACGCGATGCAAGCGCTGATGTGAAATGAAACGAAGAGAGCGGCGAGTGGCCGAACGACCGCCGGAACGCGGATCCACGGGATTATTCCTGGCTGAGGATTGTCAAATTCCGTTGCGAAGACAGTGAACTCATGCTCCTGAGCAAGCCCCTTAAGCATCTGGCGATGACACGAACCGGCAGGGTTGTCTGGCCTTACAAGATAGTCAAAGATTGCGATCCGCATTCGCCCTCCGCGATCTGAAGAGCCGTTTGGTTCTTCTCTGGCACATGCTGCTAGGATCGTTCTATGGCAGTCACGCCGTCCTTAGAAAACAGGCCGGCTGACCATTGCCTGCCCGCCAGGAGCAGGTCGCGCGCCAGTCGAGGCCAGTTCCAGAAAATGTAGCCGCCAAATTTCCAGTAGCACAACAAGCGCTCGAAACGGCTGATGGGGCCGCGCGCGATGGAGCTGGCGAATTCCTGCACGATTCGCCATTCCGGAAAGACGATCCCTTCCTGCTTGGAAGGATTCAACCAGAAGGTCTGCCGGCGCCGTCCGCAGAATGCGCGGACGCTCCTGGAAGCGTGGTCGCGGTTAAGGAAAAGATACTCCGGCAACCGATGGAAGCGGCCGATCAGAGCGAGTTGAGCAAGAATGAGCTGGTCCGACGCGCCGTAGTCGCCAAACGGAGGGATGGAACGTAGAGCGGCCAACCGCATTAATCCAAAGATTGCGTGCGCATCCTCCAGGCGCCTTGGGAGGAAGGGGTACGGCGGCCGAATCCGCGAAGTCCGCACCCCGAAACGCACGTGCGGTTTGTTCGAGTCGAAGCCTACCGTATCCGGGTCATACGTGCCGGCCGGCGCACCATTCTCGTCAATGAACAGCGTTTTGGCGTAAACCAGCACTACCGTAGGGTCGCGGTCGAGGGCAGAAACACACTTCTCCAGAAAATCCGGGGCGATCAAGTCGTCATGCGAGGCCCACTTGTAGTACTCGCCTGTCGCCAACTCGGCCACACGCCGATGGTTCCAGCCAGCGCCAGAGTTAGACTCATTCCGATAGTAGCGGATGCGAGGGTCACGGGCAGCGTACTCGCGGCAGATCAGGGGCGTGCTATCCGTGGACCCGTTGTCCGATATCACAAGTTCGAAATCCTTGTAAGTTTGCGCCAGAATTGAATCGAGAGCGGCTCGCAGGTAATTACCACCCTGGTAAACGGGCATGCCGATACTGATACGGGGCATTTAGTAGTCCTTTCCAGCAGGGAATCGGGTAGAATGTTCCTACCGCCTTCAAACGGTCACGGACACCTGCGGGGCGGGGGGTCCCGGAGCGGCCAGGGCCGCCAACTCGGCCACTACCATGATTCTCACGAGCTCCTTAAATTCGACGCGGTGATGCCAGTTGAGCTTCTTGCGGGCCTGGGTGGGATCGGCGCGCAGTATGTCGACTTCGGTCGGACGGCAATACCGAGGGTCGATTTCCACATAGTCCCGCCAGTCCAGGTCGACCACCGCGAAGGCCTCCGCGACAAACTCGCGGACCGAATGCGTTTCGCCTGTGCCCACCACATAGTCCTGCGGTTGGTCCTGCTGCAGCATGAGCCACATCGCTTCCACGAACTCCGGGGCATAGCCCCAATCGCGGCACGCGTCCAGGTTCCCCATATAAAGGCGCTCTTCCAATCCGCGACGGATCCGCGCGGCGGAACGCGCGATCTTTCGCGTCACGAACGTCTCGCCGCGGCGGGGAGACTCGTGATTGAACAGGATTCCACAGCAGGCAAACAGATTGTAAGCCTCGCGGTAGTTAACGGTGGCATGGTGCGCGAAGACCTTCGCGCATCCGTACGGACTGCGCGGGTAGAACGAGGTTGACTCACTCTGGGGAGGAGGGCTGGCTCCGAACATCTCACTGGAACAAGCCTGGTAGTACCGTGTCTCGATCCCTGTGCCGCGAATGGCTTCCAGCAGCCGCAGGGTGCCGAGCGCTATTGTGTCGGCGGTGTATTCCGGCATGTCGAAGCTGACCCGCACGTGGCTCTGTGCTCCGAGGTTGTAGATCTCATCGGGCCGGATCTCGTATAACAGCTTCCAGAGATTGCTACTGTCGGTCAGGTCGCCGTAATACAAGTAGAAGCCTGGATGTTCCTCGTGGAAATCATGGTAAATGTGATCCACTCTCTGGGTATTGAAGGTGCTGGAGCGGCGCTTTAGCCCATGGACTTCGTACCCTTTACTCAGCAGCAGTTCCGCCAGGTAGGAACCATCTTGTCCGGTAACTCCCGTGATGAACGCCGATTTCATTTTCGTGCACCTCAGTTGAACGCGGCTGCCCGCGGTTAAATAACGGCTCCGTCGCTTCCCGCCCTGGGGATGCGGTGGGAATATCGCAACCAGCCAATTTTCTGCATTCCCCACATGGCCAAAAAAAGGGGATTCAACAAGTACCGCCTCCAAAGTCTTCGAGGCTCTGTGTAAAGACGAAACGCCCATTCCAGCCCGGCGGGCTGCATGCGCGGAGGCGCCTGTCGCACCCGCCCGGCGTGAAAGTCAAAGGCGGCCCCGACGCCGACCATGATGGTCCGGAGGAACGGACGGTGTTGCGCGATCCATCGTTCCTGCTTGGGCGCCCCGATGCCGACGAACACAATATCGGGGTCGGCGGCGCGGATTCTTTCGATGCAAGCGGAATCTTCCCTCGCCGTCAACGGACGGAACGGCGGACTCTCTTCGCCGACGATCTGTAGTCCCGGGAAACGCTCCTCCAACTTTCGGCGAAGCAGCGGCAGCGTCTCCTCGCGCCCGCCATACAAATACACTCGGTGCGATTCGCGAGCCGCCTGTCTGCAGAGTGCCAGCATGAGGTCCGGCCCGTAAACGCGGTTGGGAACCGGAACCCCGAAAGAACGTAGCGCACACGCGACCGGCATCCCGTCGGCGGCCGCGATATCCGCGTCGTTGAGGACCGCCGTGAAGCGGCGATGCAGTACCCCGGTCATGATCGAGTGAACATTGCACAGGAAGATGGCAAGTCCCCGCGGCGGCGGCCACGCCGGCTCGCTTCGCATCGCGATCCAGCGGCGGCAGACGTCACAGACTTCTTCAACACTGGTGGCGCTGATTTCGACCCCGATGATCGGATGCTTGTGAGGTAAACGGAGCATAGGACTGACCGTGCGCCAGGGTCTAGGCGGACGCCCCGGCCCGGCGGTGGAGCGCGAACCGGTAGATATCCATCAACACTGCCGCATTCCGGGCCGGCGTGTAGCGCGCCAGATAAGTTGTGCGCGCATTCTGCCCCAGGCGATCGGCCAGTTCCGGGGCCTGGATAATGCAGCGCAGAGCAGCCTCGAAAGCGGCCGTTTGTCCCATGGCGAAATTTAGGCCCTGCTCGCCATGCTGAACGATCTCGGCCATGCATTCGAAGTCCGACGTGATCACCGGCCTGCCAGATGCGTAGGCTTCGACCACCACGCGGGGGAACTGTTCCCCGAAACCGCTGGGCACCACCACCGCCCGCGCCGAAGACATCGCCCGGAGTATGTCCCGTGTGGGGCGCCGTCCGGCGAAGACCACCTCCGGCTCGCGAAGGCCCAGGGTTCCGGCGTGTCGCATCAGCGCGTCCGTTTCCGGTCCGTCGCCGTAGATATGAAGTTGCGCGGTGCCGTCCAGGCGGGCAGCCGACCAGGCCGAGAGCAGCGTTCCGACGCTCTTTTCAGCCGATAACCGGCCGGCATACACAACCACATTGCTGGCTGAAGGTGCCTGTCGCGGCGGGCCGGGATCCTCTACGAAATTCGGCTTTGCGAACAGGCGGTCGGCCGGGAGGGTTCGCGCGAATCTTGCGCGCGAGAATTCCGTTAACGCGATGTACGCATCCACATCCCTGTGCCAAGTGCCGCGGACGCGATTGGCTACCACCATCAGGGCAACGGCCGCCGACGGCCCGAGCGACTGGCGATAGCACCGGCGCACAACGCCACGCCAGGGCCAGGTATCGAGACAGTCCTCGCATCGCTCGCCGTCACGAACGCAGCACGGGTTCAGGCACAGCAGCCGCAGGTTGTGAAGAGTCTGGACGCTCGCCGCCCCCGACCGGCGGCACGCCGCATGGACCGATGGCGAAAGTGTCAACCAAAAGTTGTGGACGTGCGCAATGTCCGGCCGAAACCGCCGGCAGACCTTCGCGATCCGGGAAGCTGCTTCACGCGACCAGGCCGCATTGACGCCGGCGCGCACCCGCTTCCCGATGCCCGACTGCTGCGGATCAGGATTCTCGACCTCGGTCAGCTCAACTTCCACGTCATGCTTCCGCAGCATCTCAGCCTCGGAGTGGACGACCGAATCCTCGCCTCCCAGAATCGCGTATCGGTTATGCAGGATCAGTACACGCATACTCCACCTGCCTGAGTTCGGCCGCCCAGCCGCTCCATGGATCGCCGCGATTGGCCCATGCGAAGTGTGCCTGCACACGAGCCCTTCCAGCCTTTCCCATACGAACCCGCAGCGTGCGGTCGGCCGCCAGCCGCTCGAATGCAGCGCTGAGATCGGAGATCACCTGCTCGGGCGATAACGCTGGGATCAGGATGCCGGCTTCCGGCGAGACCTGAATCGCCGGACCGCCCAGTTTCAGACAGACCACCGGTCGCGCCGCCGCCATTCCCTCGAGGCAAACCCACCCTCCGGAATCGTGCAGGCTCGGGTGCACCAACACATCGCACTCTCCGAGGGCTGCTAAAACCTGTCTGCGGCGTAACTGCCCGAGCAGTTTAATTCTTCGGTCCAGGCCCAGCCGGGCAGCTATACGTTCCAGCCTTTCCCGCTGGGGGCCGTCTCCGGCGATCCAGTATTCTGCCGCCGGGTAGCGCCGGGTAAGTAGCTCGAACGCACGCAGGCTATACTCGAATCCTTTCCAGTGCACCAACCGTCCCACGCTCAGCAAGCGAAATGGCTCGCCGGTCCGAGGAGGCAGGGCGCCGAGTTCGTGGAGGTCTTCCTCATCCAGCGCGGCTTCCGATATCACTGCGGTGCGCCGGCAGCCCATCCGCCGAATGCGCTCTTCTGACTCGCGCGTCTTGGCGAGGCCAAGAATCGTCCGCCGCGCCGCGAGGCGCACGAACGGGTCGTGCTCGCCGCAGAGCCGCGCGGCATCCCGCATCAGCTCAAAGGTTGCGGCTCCGAAACCCAAACCGGTTCGAAACGCGCGGGGAGTCTGTTCGCCTCCACCCACCGGCCCCCAAACGAACGGCACCGGAACATCGGCAAGCAACGTCGGGAGCCAGTGGACTCCAAACGTGAGATGGTGGGCCAGGTCAAAGTGGATTTCCCGATGGAGACTAGCCGCCAGCCGCGCGGCGCCTAGCTGCCACAAGTAATAGTAGAGCCGGATTCCGCGCCGGCCGGACTTCCAGAACGCGGCCCATCCGGGCAGATCGTAATAGATGAAGTGTGCATGCCGCAGCGGCTCCCGCTCCAGTGCCGCCTCGATCTTGGGCTGATTGTTGGCCCGCGTGATCACCCAGACTTCGTGGCGCACCGCGGCGTGGCGCATCCAATTCCAGCCTACGCCAGGCTCGGAACCCTTCCCGGGCTCGCAAGCGTAGGCGGAAATCAGAAGGCGCAGTTTCATGCCGCCGCCCCCACCATCCTCCGGAACAACACCGCCGCCACCGCAGCCATGGCCAGGTTGGCTACGACGCCGGCCGCGATGATCCCGCTCAACCCGTGGGACCAGGCCGCGGGAGCCCCCACCAACACAAACACCGCCGCGGCAACACACTCGGTAACGAACACGGAGGATGGATGCTGCAACGCTCGGAACCCGGCGTAAAACCCCTGTGCCGTGGCGTAGCCCGCGACCCACAACACGATGTACGGCAACAGGAACGACCATTCCATGTACTTACCGCCGTAAAAAAGCTGGAAGACCTGGCGGTGAAACAGTGCAGGGACCAGGAGGAGCACAGTGCCAGTGCTGGCGTACATCGCGGTTATACGAAGCACGGCACGGCGGATCTCAGTCGGCTCGTTCTGATTGGAAATGCCGGCCAGATAAGGCACCGTCAATCGGTTCACGGCGGCCACCAGCGTGCCGACGGGTAAAACCATGTTCATCAGCGCACGCAGCGCTCCAACTCCCTTCAAGCTGAGAAGGCTTCCCGTCAGCGCATAGGAGATGTTCTGCGCCACCCATCCCACGATCAGCACGCCCATGACCCATCGGCCATAGGACCAGTGTTGATGCATGATCACGCGCAGCCGATGAAGAGGCCATTCACGTAAGTCCGGCTTGAGAAACAACAGAAGGAGCACACTCACGAACGTCGAGGCGGTACCCATCAGCAGTATGGCCGATGCGGGACTGACAAGGCCGACCCCATATAGCCAAGCCACACCGCCGAGCAACACCACACTGTAGATGACAGCGCTCGTCGTGGCCGGACCAGGACGCAACTCGAGATAGGACGCCGTTCGGGCCACATTGAGAAGCAGGATCAACGGAGTGGCGACCCCGAGGGCGGCTGCACACAACGCCAGTCCGTGTAACCCGTGGCGAAGGACCAATACAAGCGAGGTTGCGGCCAGTAGGGCGACGACCGGTAGACTCAACAGCCCATGCAGCCAAATAGCTCCACCCACGTAGCGCCTTAGCTGGTGCGAGTGGAGCGCCGGGCCCAGAACCGTCATCGGTTCGAGCACCAAGGCTTGCTGTAGACTGGCCACGAGGAGATAAGTGGACATGGCAAGAGCATAGATGCCGTATTGTTCCGTGGTCAGCCAACGCGCAAGCAGAAGGCCTATCAGAAAGTTGGACCCGGAAATGAATCCCTGATCGGCGAGTGCAAGGAAACAACGATGGACCCAGGTTGCGGTCAAGACGCGCAAGCCCGGTGCGCGACTGGGCGAGGTCGAAAGATTGACCAGTGCGAACGACATAGCTATGTTCGGGAAACGGACCACCGCGGCGCGTTCGCATGTTCCGGGGAGATGATTCTCGCAACTGGAACGGGCACATGAGTTTGCCAAAATCCAATGACATCCCATGCACCCGAGATCTTCTGCCGCAACGACTCCATGTCATCCCGCGTGATGCAGAAACGGGGCACACAGTACCGCGATTCACCCGGGCGGACGGCTCGGTACAAGACGGCCGCGGCGAGTCGATATCCCGTTTCTCCCACGATGTCGATGGTTTCCCGCGTGAAGTGTTGTCGCGGTTTTCCAAATGGGTACGCGAACAGCGACACTTCCCGCCCGAGATGACTTTCAATGACGTCTTTGGACGAGCGCAGTTCCCGCCTGGCGGCCTCTTTAGTAAGAAGTGCGAGGTTGGGATGACTATAGGTATGAGACCCGAACTCTCCGCCGTGCTCCACCATGGTTCGAACCTGGTCCCACGTCAGTGGCCGGATTGCTTCGCTATCGCAGCCGCGCAGAGCCTGGAAACCGTCGATTACCGCCCGGTCCTTTTCCAGAAGGCCCGCGGTGAGAAAGCAGGTGTAAGGAATCGAATACTTTACGAGCAATGGAAACGCATGGTCGAAATTGTCGGCATATCCATCATCAAAGGTGATCGCGACCCTCGGACGGCGGGCCCACGGGGACGGACGCTGAACAACATCGTTGAATCGAACCAGGTCGCAGTTGCGCGACAGCCAGGCAAGGTGAGCCTCGAACAACTCTGGCGTTACGGATGCAAACGGCTTGGTCGGATGCACCGAGTGGTAGCACAGGACTGATGTCCTCGGCGAGAACCGCTGCGATCCAATGCGATCAGCCAGCCGCACCGCGGTCTTCTTGAACCAGGTTTTCATGAGAGTATGGCCTCAACCACCCCGGAACGAGATAGTGCCTCGCGGTAGAACGCCCCCACCTTGGCGCCGATGAATTCCCATCTAAGCTGTTTCTGCGCGAATAATTGGCCGCGGCTGCCCAACTCAGGCCACTCGTTCCTCTCCGCAAGGGCATTGACGAGTCCCGACGCGATCGAATCGACCGTAGGTTCCACAAGGAAGCCACAGCCCGCCGCGCCCACGATCTCTGCGACGCCGGTCTCCGCTGACACCAGGACTGGCTTGCCCAGGAGCATGGCCTCCAAAACAGCGCTGGGAAAGGCATCGTGCCTCGAAGGCAGCACAAAGAGGCCGCAAGAGGCGAGTGTCATCCATCGATCTTGCGGCCGAACGGGGCCGGGCAGCCGAACCGCATTCCAGATGCCCAAGCGCCGTGCATCTGCCGAAAGCCGAACCGCACCGGCTTCGCCAGGGCCTACTAAGTCAAGCATCGTGCCGGCTGGCAGAGATCTCCGGCCGAGCGCCTTCGCAAACGCCGCAAGCAACAAATCCAGGCCCTTGACGAATGGATCCAGCCGGCCCAGGAAAAGCAGATGGGCGTCCTGGAGAGCTGCATTCGTCCCCACCGGCTTCAGAGATTCCGGCACTTCCTCTGGATTCAATCCATTCGGGGCGACAAAGATAGGGGCGCGGACACGAAAATCACGCAGGATGCCTGCCTGATACTGCGAGAAAGCGTGCACCGCAGCAGCCGAATCCAACATTGGCCGCTCCCACAGGCTGCCGTAGATCAGCTTTCGAACGCGATGAGATTGAAGCATGTAACGACTGTGCAATCCGTGAGGGCAGACCACATAGGGAATACCCCCTCGCTTCGCAGCATGCGTGGCAGCCACGTTGCGGGGATTAAAAATCCCGTGAACCACCAACAGATCGATTTCGTCCTGATTCTCCCGAAGCGCCGTCTGCATATCGGACGGAATGCGAAAATTCAGATGCGGCGACACGGCAAATCTCCGGATTCGCAGGCCGTCGGTGAATTCTTCCGCGGGACCTTCGCTGGAGCAGTAAATGGTCACATCATGGCCGCATCCGGCCAGCGCACGCGCGAGCCCATGAACGGCAAGCGTGGTGCCGCAGAATTCAGGATAGTGGTGCAAATAGTGAACTATGCGCATGGCCGAATCATTTATCACGCTGCGATGGTGGCCACCATCTGAAGCCGTCGCGAAATATGTGCATCGCCCGGCCGGCCTCCCTCAGTGAGCAGAGAGCACGTGGAATCCAACAGGTACATCAGCAGAAGACTGCGGCCAGCCGATGCGTCTTCCTCCAGAGCCTCCTGGAGTAAGCCGGCGACTCGAAGCGGGCGATGCAGTTCAATGCACGCCTGCAGCTCAAAGTGGAAACGATCCCACAATAATGGCTTACCCCAAGTTGCCGATTCCCAGTCAAAAACCGCGAGCGATCCGTCTACGAGCCTTGTGTTCCATGGAGCAAAATCGCCATGATTGAGGCAGCAGGGGACTTCGTGGTCACCAAGGTCCTGGCGAAGGTTTTCCAGGACGGAACATCCGATCTCCTGCTGTTCCGCATTCAGGACAGGACAAACCGCGTTCCAACGGCGAGAGAGGTCAGCCACGAGCCGGGCGGAACTGACGATGGTGGTGGACCGATTCCGCAATGTCCGAAGAAAAGTTTCGTGAGCAGAGCCGAACCTCAGCGGCCCGCGGCGCCCCGGGAGCGGAGATCGGAATAATAGCGGCATATCGCTGACCTCGTCGGCATAGAGTACCGAGGGCACGCAGGTCCGCAGTTGGCTCCACCCAGCAAGTTGGCGGAGGATGGAGATCTCGTGTCGGACCCGTTCCGCGGCTGCGTCGGTTAATGGGAGTTTGAAATAGCCAAGGACCTCGCCGCTATCGCGCATCACTTGGATAGTGGCTTTGGGATAGCGGGGAGAGTTTCCGATTACGACCGCAAACACGGGGCGGCGCTCTCCGGTGCACTCTCTGACCAGATCCTCGAGTGGCTGTTCGACGCCACGGGGAACGAAGATGTCAGCCTGCCTCCAACGCCGGCCGCCGACTCGGACGAAAGCTTCCAGCGCCGCTTTTCCCGCGATTCCCTTCCACGCGTAAGGGCTGTAGATCTCCCGCAAACTGCGCACCGCAGTGGCACGCGACTGGCCCGGCAGCAGCCACCGCGGTGCTCCCGGCGAAGGGACCACGGCGAACTGCCGGAGATCGCCATCCTTATTCGGCCGCTTACCCGGAGTTCCCATCCAACGAAGCGGGTCTTGCGTTTCAGCGAGGCTAAAGGCGCCGGCCGCGCCGAAGGATCGCTCGATGACACGGTCCACCGGGTTGGAGCTACCCAGCGGCACAAACCCGAATCGCCGCTGGAAGCGGTGCGCCATCAGATCGCATGCTGTCTGACCGGCCTGCGCGCACACCGTTTCAGCGGATGCCGCGGCATTCAGCATCACAAAGCGTCCGTCGCCGTCCGCCAAGTTTCGATAAACCTTCCGCTGATCGCGAATCTCGTCCACGGTCAGCTCTTGTTTGCGGCTCGCGATGGTTCTCTCCGGCGCGTCCAGTACGAGCACCATATCGGGCCGGGGAGAGAGCTTCCGCAACAGACGTGGCAGTCCCATCGGTCCGCCGTACCGATATCGGGAGGGGTCCGCCAGCAGGTCATCGAGGTAGCGGTCAAATATGACCCAGCCGGAGCGCACCAGTCGCGGCCGAATCACGAAGAGGTATCCGAACCAGTAATCGAGCATCAAGCAAAGCAGAGCCGCGACTGAGCCGGCGCTGCCACGCGGCGATGACTGATGTGGATTCGGCGGCGCCGGTGTGGAGCGCGACCATAGTAAGTGGGGCCGCCAGTGAAATTCGTGCCGATGGCGGAACGCGCCCCCGGCCTGTGGCAGAAGGTGTTCGATCAGAGTGCTCTTGCCGGCGCCATCGGGCCCGAGGACAGCGAGAAACAACCCGCTTGGCCTGAGCCAGCGTCTCCACATCCGTGCCACCTCCCCCGTCCAGCCTCGCAAGCACTGCAACGGATGACGCCGGAAGGTCGTCCACCAGAGTGTTCTGCCCAATCTGGGAATGAGCGATGCGGCATTCCCGCCGACAATGGCTCGCACCACTTCGGGCGCGCGGCTTTCGCCAAACAAACGCGCCGCTACCTGCCTCGCCTGTACCGATCCCACTTCCGCCGCCAGACACTGCAACCGACTCCGTTGGTGCTCCGGCACGCTTCCCTTCAGCGCCTTCTTCGCGAGAAGGTAAGCAAACTCATCCGTGGCGCCAGGGATCCAGATCTCGCCGCAGCGCCGGCGCCTCGCGACCAGTTCCGAGCTCGCTCCCAGATACAACCCCCGGCGGCGGTGCTCGTACATCACGTCCACTTCGACGGTGCGAATCTCCGTACCGTCCATCCAGCCAAAGACGAAATAGCAGGCGCCCACCGCGTAGTTCAATCCTTGCACCAACGGATAGCCGGCCTGCGCCAATGTGGCGAACACGGCAAGCAACCGCCGCATGTCCGATGGATGCACGGCCAGATCCACGTCCCCCTCGGTGCGATGGGCCACGTCATCGTACGAATGAAGCACACAGTAGCGCACCGCTCTATGATCCAGACCACGGAAAAGAGCGGTAAAGAACGCTTCGCGCCCCGCCATCTTTACGGTTGGTGCAGTCATAGCGATTGGAAGTCAGTACGCGCCGCGGCCCGCAAGAACGGCCTTGGGCGTCGCCAGCAGAATTCGGAGATCGAGAGGCAGTGACCAGTTTCGGATGTACTCCACGTCGAGTTCCATCATGCGTTCGAACGTAAGATCGCCCCGGCCGCTGACCTGCCATAGGCCGGTGATGCCTGGAGGAACACGGGACCTATGATCTGACCAGTAGCGGAACCGGCGGCTTTGACCGTCGGGATCAAGGTCCTGGGCCGGCAGCGGACGCGGCCCGATCAGGCTCATATCACCACGAATCACGTTAATCAATTGCGGGAGTTCGTCGACACTATACTTTCGGATCCAGCGGCCCACCGGAGTAACGCGGGGGTCATCACGGAGTTTGAAAATGTGCCCGTCCTTCTCGTTATTCGAATTCAAGTCGCGAAGGAAACCAGCGGGAGGTGTGACATACATCGATCGAAACTTGAAAAATATAAAGTGCCTTCCGCCGCGCCCGACTCGCGGTGCCTTGTAAAGCACGGGCCCTTTCGACGTGATTTTGATGAGGACAGCTACGACAGCCATGAGCGGGAAAACCAGCAATAGACATGCCGTTGCCGTCAGCAAGTCAAAACACCGCTTCATAAGTTCTTGACGGCGCGTGAACTGAATCGGCTTGAGATCGAGGACGTGAACCCCGGGATAAGCCCGGAATTCAATTCGGGCGTCTAGACCGGGTTCCGGCACAGCTACGCTCACCGTGACCCCCATTCGCTTCGCGATCTGGAGGCAAGCATCCAGCTCGCGGCGGGGTACTAAGTCCTGATCCGCGACGACAATACGATCCAGCCGCTCCCGGTTGATCACCTCACCTAGCTGGCGCGTTGTCCCAAGAACACGCCCATTCACAAGCTGGAAAGCCGAACTTCCGTCACACAGGATCAAGCCGCGAAATAGATAAGGCCCGTCCTGACTGCTAGTCACCTGGGCAGCCAGCCGCCGGAAATGCGGGCCCCGGCCAAACACCGCCACGCGCTCGCGGGCAGGCCATAACAGCTCAAATACGTGCGTCGTCATCTTCTGTGCGTACGCCGCTGTGCTCATGCAAGCGCAGCTTACGGGCAAGAACAACGCGACGAATGACCGGGACAGAGGAACTCCGTACTCCCGGGAAAAGAAGATCACGACAATCAAAATGGTACTGGCCAACAGGGCGGACTGGAACGACGCAACGATCGTCTTCGGAACAAGCGTATCGCCGTCGCGCCGCATCCAGCTCAGCCACAGCGCGGCCGCAGCCCACAATACAAACGTCCATGGCAGTGGCGGCGCCGCCCTCATCAGGTCCGATCGGCTGAACGAAATGGGCGCCAGGAAATTCAGCAGAAGCCGCAGTTCCAAGGTCACGTTCCAAGCAGCTATCAGTCCGCACATCTGGAATGCGGCACTCAGAATGAGATGGTGGTGGCTGCTGGACAGGAGTGTGGCCGTTGCGGATTCCGAGCGCGTCCCGCCAGAGGACGATTTGCGGAGACTACGACTTCTTGCCGTAGTAACTGTTGTAGGTCCTGTGATAGTTCCGGCCATAGCGTCCCCCGTCACTCCGAGGATTCCAACCGTTAAGTATCGTGCCTAGGAGCGGCACTCCGTCCGCGGACAGGCGTTGGATCGCAAGCCGCGCAGTCGCCACCTCGGTTTCCCCGGCGCGCACAACCAGCACCGCCGCGTCCGCGTGACGCGCCACGATGCGCGCATCCGCTAAACCCAGAAGCGGTGGCACATCGACGAGAATGACGTCATACTCACGACGGAGCCTGGCAAGCAGATCTCCCAATCGCGGAGAATAGAGGATATCCCCTGGATGCACACCATCTGTGCCTGCCGACATAAGACTGAGGTTTGGGATTAATGTCTTCCTGCCCAACACCGTCGCGTCATACTGGTCCGTCTGGATCCGCTCCTTCAGGTAATCGCTCAAGCCCCACTCGTTGTTTACGCCAAGGATCGAATGAATTTTCGCTCTACGCAAATCCCCATCAACCAGTAGCACGCGCTGTTTGGCTCGCGCGAGTGCCACCGCCAAGTTCGTCACCACTGTCGTCTTGCCTTCGCCCGGATTCGAACTGGTTACGACGAGAAGTTGCGACCGCTGCGTAATTTTCACTCCCGCCAGAATCGACGTCATGGTTTCCCGAAGCGATTCGGCCATGGCTGACATGGAGTTCGACCACGTGACCAACTCCAATCGCGGCGCCAATTGCCCGTCCATCCCCAAACTGCCGTGAGCAGGCTTCGGCCGCATGGCCCTCCGAAGCTGCGGATCGGACGAGCTTGCGAGCACTGAGCCCAACTCCGGCACGCGCAAATATAGCGAAATCTCTCCCGGCAGACGCAATCGCCGGTCTGCCCGTTCATGGAAAAAGACCACGGCCACGCCGAAGAACAGTCCTGCGATCAACCCAACCCCTGTATTCAACAGGACGTCGGGCTTAAACGGCTGCGAAGGAGGTTCGGCCGGATCGAAGATGGCAATGTGATTGGCTCGCATTGCTCCGGCCATGTTGGCCTCGTTCACCTTCTGGAGCATGGTCTCGTACAGCTGCCGGTTGGTTTCGACTTCGCGCTGCAAAAGGTTGTAGCGCGCTGCTTCAACACCCTGTGACGACACCAGCGATTCCTGCTTCCCATAGGCACTCTGTAACAGCTCTTCGCGGCGCCTTGCCGCTGCATAGGCATTCGTAATTCGAGCGGCGAGGGCCTGCCTCTGCTGCTCCAATTCTCCTTCCATATCCGCTACCTGGGCCTGGAGTTCCTGAACCTTGTAATGCTTCGGCGTCAGGAGCGTACTCACTTGAGCCAGTTGCTGGCGGAGATCCGAAAATTTCATCTCGTATTCCCGTATGGCGGTCCCTTGTAACGCATCTGGAAGGGTATCCGGTGAGCTGCGCCGCAACAGTTCGTACCGCGATTGCTGACTCACACGCTCGGCTTGGGCCCGAGACAACTCGTCTTGGATCTGCCTCAACCGCAGTTCTGAGATACTTTGCCGGTCGGCAGTGTACAACAGGCCGCTCGATCGGGCGTACTCGTGCAATTGTGCTTCGGAGTTCTGCAGCTTGGCCCGCAAAAGGTCCACCTGCCGATTCAGCCAGTCCGTGGTTCCTTGCATCGATTTCAGCCTGAGTTGCAGGTTCTCCTCGATGTAGACTTGCGACAGCTCGTTGGCGAAATCCGCGGCGGCTTTCGCATCGGAAGCCTCGTACTGAATGGTAATTACGCGCGTTCCGATTGGGGAGGTAACTTTCAGGTTCGAGCGAGCAACATCGACAGCGTGTTCGCGGAACGGAGTCGGTGCCGGCTGCAGTGGGCCGAGTAGGTTTCGCACTCGGCCTGACCATCCAGTTCGTTGGGAGAGGTCCGCGGGCAATGATGTTCCCAGGCGGTCTATCGCTTTCCCTACCATAGACCGGCTCGAAAGGATCTCAATCTGGCCCTGAACGAACGGGCCCGCACCCTGATCGGTACTGCGTGAGATCGGGTTTACATCACCTAACTTCAGGAAATCGTCATTGAGTGGCTGCACCTCGAACGATGTGGTCGCCCTATACACTTTCACCTGGGCGCGTGATACGAAATAGGCTGTTAGCCCGCACAGAATCGTGCATGCGGCCAGGATCGCCTTGCCGCGCCAAATGACAGACCAGTAGCCAGCGATTGGCGACGGCTCGTCTTCCGGCCTCACATCAATGGTGTGAAGCACTCTCGATGAGCTGGGTACCGAACCAGTGGGAACGGGAACCAATTCGCCGTGCAAGTCTCCAGGGACTAGATCTCTGTCATCCTTTTCCACAGTCTTAAACCTCCGGGATCACTCCCATTCACCGACGCCAAATAATGACACCGCTGCCAATGCCGACCAGTGTCTCAATCGTCTTAAGACTCACTGCCTTTGCTGTATTGCTTGGAACGAACAGGATGTCTTCTGGGCGAAGAGGCATATCCGTGGCCTTTCCGGCGAGAACTCGTTTCAGGTCCAGCGCGATCTCCTGGCGCTCCGGCGCGCCATCGGCTTGTCGCAATACCTTGCTCCGGCCGGTCGCCGCCAATTTGGTCGTCCCGCCAGCAAGCGAGAGGGCCTGCAACACGGAGTAAGTCTCCCGCTCGGTCAAAACGTAGCCGCCCGGCTTGAGAACTTCCCCCATCACATAAATCATGCTGGCCCTGGGTACGGACACAACATCGAACGGCAAAACAAGAATGTTATCGGCGGGCTTGCTGGCGTCCATGATGGTGGAAATGGGGATCGAGACAACCCTAAATTGGTGGGATCCGTCGATGGTTTCCCCCGGCAAGTTGAAACGCCCGGACTCCAGACGCCGGGTGATCGTGATGGTGTTGCCAGCATCGTCCCGCAACCCGCCAGCGAGCGCCAGAACCTCCACAATGGTTTTGCGGCCCTCCAACTGGTGTACACCCGGTTTGTTTACGGCGCCAATCACGGACACCGGCTGGCTGCGAAAGGTGGCAATGTTGACCGCTACCTCGGTAGTCTTGACGTAAGCTCCTAGTCGCTTGATCAATTCGGTCCTGAGTTGACTCGACGTAAGGCCCGCCGCCATGATGTGGCCGGCGATCGGGATGTCAACCCATCCACCCGGGTCGATTTGGATCGGCTTGTCCGTAATCTCGGGCACGCCGAGCGCCCAAACCGTGATCTGGTCGCCCGGCCCCAACACGTAACTAGCAGACGCGGCCGCGGTGCTCCGGCTAGCAGGTGTTGCCGGGGATAGAACTTTTGACTGCCGTGGTGTCTGTGCCAAGACAAAGGCGCATGCCAGCAGGCAGCTGCACGTCACGGCATTGATAATCGTACGTTTCATAAAGTCCCCAGATATTCTCCACCGCAGTCTGTCTTGTCGCCGTTTGAATGTCACTCAGACGGCGAGGAGTTCCGGCGACAATCCGAGCGACGTCAGTTCGGCCGAAACCTCCCGCCGGTATACGGGATTCATCAGGATGACTAATGCGGGTTGTACGGCACGGAGGTGGCTTGGAGCAACGATCTCATGCCCGGTGCCCGGCAGGAAGGTGCCGTGCTTGTGCGGATTGATGTCCACGATGCACGAAATCGCTGGGTCCATCGCCAGAGCGCTGAGGAAACCGACGGCCTTAGATCCTCCGCCCCACAGTACGACCTTCCTGCCGGCCTGATCATAGGCGTCAACTCGTTCCCGCCATTGTTGAAGAGCACGCTTATAGGTGTAGGTAAACTTCCAAACAAGGCCATTCAATTCACCCGTGTCGTCGGGTTCTATATGCGGCCGGTCGCCGTCTCCGTTAGTGGCCTGGGCTTCCAGGGCAATGTACTGTGCACCATAGTGTTTCTCCGTGCGCGTGACTACGAAACCGCACTTCCGGAACATCCGTTCGAGCGAGCTGGCGCCGAAGTAATTACAATGCTCGTAATAGATATCCCAGAATGCGCAGTCGCGTAGGATCCGAGTCACGTCGGGAACCTGGAAGAACACGACGGCGTTCCGTTCCGGCTCTATGGACCGTCGCACGCACCCGAGCAAGCTCACCGGATCGAAGATGTGCTCCAGCGACATCTTGCAGCAGATAAAATCCGCTTTGTAGTCGCAGTATCGTTCCGAGTAGAATTCCTGGATGAATGAGAGGTCCTCACCCGGACCCGCCGGATTTCGTTCCGGCACAAAAGCCGGATCGAAGCCGATGCCACGATTGCCCCCTATCCTGCACAATGAGGCTAAGAAATCTCCCTTGCCGCATCCGATTTCCAAGATGGTCTTGCCGTGCAAGTCGTGCCGATCGACCAGGTCCCGCGCCATCTGCTCCTGAAAGTCGTGAAAGACCGGAGAGAATGCCTGGGTTTCCTCGCACTGAGCGTTGTAATTCATTAGTTCTGGCCGAAAGGCCGAGTTCCAGATCAAGCCGCAGTTGTGGCAAAACCGCAGACGGACGTGCCCCCGGATGACGCCAACTGCCTCCTCACGAGAGCCTATCCGGACTACATCCTGAACCGGGACATTTGCGACGTCGTGGAACGGCACTGTCATGAATGATCCGCAGGAGCGGCATCGCGCGTCTTCAGCTTGCAGCGGAAAGAGTCTGTTTGTCATATTGCCTGTCCACGATGCGGAGTCTTGGTAGCGGCACGATGAAGCGCCCACCCTGCTGTACGTATAGATTTTGTTGCCGCATGATCTCGGTAGAAAAATTCCAGGCCAGAAGCAGTACGTAATCGGGACGATCCGTGAGCAGCTTATCCGGCGGAAGAATCGGCAGATGGTTGCCTCCCATGAACCGGCCCTGCTTGAAGGGGTTCAGGTCGACAATGTAATCGAGCATGTCATGGCCGATTCCGGCGTAGCTCAACAGCGTGTTGGCCTTGGCGGCCGCCCCGTAACCCGCAATCCGGTTACCCTCCTGTTTCAGGCGTGTCAGGAGCCGAGGCAATTCCACGCGGATTTCGCGTGTGCGGTCCACGAAGTGACCGAACGGCGACCCGCCAGAGAATCGGACTCGCTCCGCCTCCAGGTAGTCAGCGAGACGCCGGCTGGGCACCGGGAACTGGCCCACGTACAACCGCAAAGACCCTCCGTGAATTGAGAGCGGACGGACATCGTTCAGGAAGAGGCCATTGCGCCGAAACAGCTCGGCAAGAGCGGTGACGGAAAAGTAGCACAAATGCTGATGATAGATGGTATCGAACTCGCAGTTCTCCACCAGATCGATCAGGTAGGGCACTTCGATCACTAGTACGCCGGACTGCTTCAGGATCTTACGGATGCCGTCAACGAACCCGTTCAAGTCCGGCACGTGTGCCAGTACATTATTTGCGATGACTACATCCGCTACCCTGCCTTCCTGCCGCAGGGCTTCAGCCAACGTCCGGTCAAAGAAGTCGCAGATCGTTGGGATTCCGCGTTCGATCGCCTTATCAGCCGGCCCCTTGGCGGGATCGATCCCGAGAACCCGAATGCCGGCGTCTCGGAAGTGCTGGAGCATGTAGCCGTCGTTGCTGGCGATTTCCACCACCAGGCTGTCGCGGCCGAGTTCACGCGAGCTGATCAGCTCCGTCGCATTGTCCTTGGAATGTTGCACCAAGGCCGCGGACACGGAAGAGAAGTAAGGATAGTCGTGACAGAACAACTCGGTCGGTGGAACCGTCTCCGTGATCTGCGTAAGGGTGCAACTCGGACAATAGACGAGTTCGAGCGGAGCAGTGACCTCCGGGTCTCCCAGTTCGGCGGCGGTCAAAAGACGGTCGGCCAAGGGAGTCCTTCCGAAATCGATCAAAGGGATCAGATCTTGATGGCCGCACAGGCGGCAGCTCAGATTAGCGTCCTGCATATGCTGGTACCTCCTTGACACGGGCGCCTACCCAACGCAGGTGGCGGTCCAAAACACCGTCGGCCTGTAGCTTCCGGATATGGGCGATACGTTTGTATCGGGAACCTTCAAATTCTTCGACGGTGATTCCGCTGCCCCGCAACGCGGCGTGGAGTTGACGCGCGCCCGTGGTGGCGGTCCAGACCGGCCGGTACTGGTCGAGCATGTTGCCGATCTTTCCGCAGTCAACCCGGTAGCAGCGAGTATCCGGACCAGCATCGGCGGCGAAACGCACCTCGCAACCGGGAACGGTCTGGCTGACGATTTCCGCCAGCTCCCGGATGCGGTAATTCTCACTGGTCGTACCGACGTTAAACGCCTGGTTATGGACCACCTCGCGAGGGGCCGCGAGCGCGGCCAGGAATGCACGGGAAATATCTTCTATGTGCACAACCGGCCGCCAGGGCGTTCCATCGCTCTTGAGGTAGACCTGTCCGGTCGTAACCGCCCAGGCGACCAGGTTATTCAGTACCAAATCAAACCGAAGGCGGGGTGAGACCCCATAGGCAGTCGAACTTCGGAGAAACGTCGGACTGAAACTCGAGTCTGCCAAGGCGGAGATATCACGCTCCGCCAGCACCTTGGACCGGCCGTAGGGCGTCACCGGGCGGAATTCCGCTCGCTCGTCGATCGGGGCCTCCCCAGCAGCGCCGTAGGTACTGCACGACGAGGAGAATACGAAACGCTGCACCCCGGCCCGTTTCGCCGCCTCCGCAAGACGAACCGAGGCGAGGTGGTTGATCTCATATGTGATCTCCGGGTCCAAATCTCCCAGGGGATCATTGGAGAGGCCAGCCAGATGTACCACGGCGTCGAAGCCTCTTAGTTCCTGGCTTCCGACATCCCGAATATCCATGGTCATCGCCGGAATCTGCGGGCCATTCTCTCCAAATGTACATTCCCGATACAGTTCGATATCGAGTCCGACTACGTCGTGGCCGGCGTTCACCAGCATCGGAGCCATAATGCTTCCGATGTAACCTGCATGTCCTGTTAGCAATACGCGCATATCAGTGCTCCCATACCTTCCACGGTGCCTTTCCGCTGTCCCAGAGCTGCTCCAGCAAACGTTTGTCGCGCAATGTATCCATACATTGCCAGAAGTCCTGATGTTGATACGCCATAAGTTGGCCGTCACGGGCCAATCTTTCCATCGGTTCTCTCTCCCAAATCGTCTCGTCGCCCGAGATGTAGTCCATTACGCCAGGTTCCAGCACGAAGAAAGCCCCGTTGATCCAGCCTTCCTTGGTCTGCGGCTTCTCCGAGAAATCGGCAATTTGACTGCCGTTCAGCTCTAAATGGCCGAAGCGTGCCGGTGGGCGCACCGCAGTCAGAGTCGCCAGCTTGCCGTGGGCGCGATGGAAGGCTAGAAGGTCGTCAAGCGGCACATTCGCGACACCGTCCCCCCAGGTGAGCATGAAAGTGTCGTGATTCAGATACGGCGCTAGCCTCTTGATACGTCCCCCGGTGAGTGTACGTTGTCCGGTATCGATTAACTCGACTGTCCAATCCGGAGTATGATTCTCTGCTTTCACTACTTCTCCGGTACGTACCTTAACCACCAGATTGCAGTGCAGAGCGGCGTATTCAGCCATGAAGCGTTTAATGACTTCACCCCTGTATCCCAGGGCGATCACAAAGTCGCGAAAGCCAAAACTGGAGTAGTACATCATGATGTGCCACAGGATCGGCCGACCTCCGATCTCAACCATTGGTTTCGGCCGGTTGTCGGTCTCCTCCGACAGCCGCGTTCCGAAGCCGCCCGCTAAGATTGCGACTTTCATTTTTGCCGCCTTTCCTTCGATCAGCGCGCGATGCATTGTGGCGCTGGTTCTACTCTCAACAACGCGTCGCCCGTGGTTCTTCTGCTCTCTCGTGCCTGGGCGACTCGGATGAGGTCATTCAAGCTACGGTCGGGCGTGGCCAACGCTGATCTCTGCGCCGCGGCGACATTTAACAAACCGCGTAGAGTTTGTCTCGACTCAAGACGCCATTGCGAACGGCGCGCTTGCCGGCCGCACCCATGCAAGATCAACCTCCGTCGACACCGCGCGCTGCAAGAGTTCAATGGCAACTACGAGCCGGTAGTTCCCTTTGCATTCGAGAAGTGTCCCCTGGACTCCCCGAAGGGGCCCACACTCGATGTACACTTGCTGCCCGGCGTAAAAAGATGGATGCGGCGCGACAGGAAGATCGGATTCGACCATCGCTTTCACCGCGAGGATCTCTGCTTCCGGCACCTCCGCCGGCACGCGGCCGACGGAAACGATGGATCTGACTCCCGGAATGGTCAGCGTGGGAAGCCGCTTGTTAATGTCTAAACTGCAAAATACGTAGCCGGGAAATACGGGCAGGAAGACGGGCTGCAGTCGCCCAGCCGAGCGATGAAAGCTCCGATACAGGGGCAGATAGCTATCCAGTCCCTTGCCGTTCAGAGCGAGCGTGACGGCCTTTTCATGATGATGCTTTACCGTCAGCGCAAACCACGGGTATCGCGAATTAGATGAATGCACAGCCCCTCCGTCACTTGAACGCCGAAATCACAGGGGAGGGGGCCGGAATCAAAGACCACTGCGGAAGGAGATCGAAGGGTAGGCTACCGCCCTCTCAGGATCTTCGCCCGGGTTCCCTCACCCCGTACAGAGCATTGCCACGCGCCCAGGATCCCTATGGGATCTTTCCTCCTGTCGCGTTCTCCTTACGGGTTCGTCCTGGGTACGATGTTAAGAGGTCCTGAGGTTCGTTTCAACTGCATAAATTCCCGGGTAACCATCGTTATTGGTTCATTGCTAACGAAGGATAACAGTGCGGTGTTAACCGTAATCGCCGAGAGGAGTTGTCCAAAGCGACCGCGAACGGCCCGACCGACACAGACCCAGCCGAAAGGAAGTGAGTTGTGTGGGGCAGATTCCGCGAAGCCGGGGCACCCAAACGGCGCAAAGGGATCGTCACCGGCCGGGACGCGCCTGAGTCTCCCCGTCCAGCAGAGCCGGAAGCCTTTCCGGTTTCGGCGCTCGCGAGAAATGGGCTCTTCCGCAGTTTTGATGCAACTCAGGGTGAGGCTCCCGCGGCGATCGCTGACGAGTACGGCAAGACGCGCGCGCAGCAGTTCGAAACCGGCCCGCCCATACATCTGGCGTTTGATCATCTTGAGGCGGTTGATCTGGCCCTCGACCTGGCCGGTGCTCCACGACGTCTCCACGGCTGCCGCGACAGCCGAGAGATCGTTCTTCAGACCGTAGGCAAAGCGGACCACCGCGCCGAACTCGCAGCGACGCGCGCCCTCGATCCATTGCCGAAGTTTTGAAGACTCGCCGGCTGTTAGGGCTGCGCGGAAGGCGAGTGCGATCTGGCGGAGTTCCACGACTTCGGGACATGGGCTGGCAATCCGGTCAAACAGGCGCTGCTGCTCGTCAGTCATCTGGTCAGCTGCGCGGGTCACGAGGATGGCCGCATGTTTGGGCGAAATCCTCTCGGGGGCGTTTGGCCTTGTGGTTCTGGTTCGTCTCCGAAAAGTGTAATGGCGGTTGAAGCCCTTTGATTCCAAACGGATG
>VFSW01003697.1_pt1 | contig 22932 bp, 20 predicted proteins | sample 5358111 | NCBI WGS metagenome assembly VFSW01 (sample SAMN11554181, study PRJNA540505) | mine drainage metagenome | isolation source: sediment from site ElyBrook_90M | place: USA: Ely Copper Mine, Vershire, VT | collected 2017
CCCGTCGCTCCCGCTAAAAATCCATTCAGAAATGAGTGGATTTTTTGTTTTAACCACCATTAGGATTTCTCTTTCTCAACCCAGCCACCGGCTGGATGGAACGTTAAAACCTGTTTAAAGTCGTGCAGGTTTACAACTAAATCTTGAGCGGCATGAGACGTTTTCGTACCCTCCTTCCAATAGCCATGATCGAGGGTGCCCATTACCAAATACTCATTGCCTATGGCGTCCGGAGCATGCTTCTCGAATAGTGCGGTTAGCAAATGCTCGATTTCATTTTGGCGTGCAATCAACAAATTACAGATTGAGCAGTATTTGCAGGTATAGTTGAGGCTGACCGGATACATCGGGTCCACATGGATCACCAGGGGCAACTTGCGCTGGCCCATTTTTGCTCCACACTGCGGGCAGGAGGTGAAGCGTTCGTTTTCGTAGGGATTTAGGAAAAATTATACTGTGGGAGCAGCTTGCCGAACTGGCGCTTTCTCTTGGGCATATAAACCTCCTGGCAACATTCGATACAGCAAGTGATTCTCAGGATCGTTTTTCCTGGTCAAGCCTGATCTGATATTCAACCGATTCAAGATAATCACAGATCTGGTTGAGATCGTCGCTCTGCCGCCTCGTTTTGGCATGGTTGGCTTCAGCCGCAACATAGCCAATCAGATCCTTAAGTTCGCTATACGTCATGGTTAGTTCCACCTCATCTCCACGTTCATGCGCCGATCCCAACTGCCTGGCACAAACAGTCGATATGAGGAAATTATTCTCCAGCACCCGATAATCATAGTTCGTTATCATTAGAGAATGGTTATCCGTTTTCATTCTTCATCCATCTTTTCATGTTTCCTAGCCCACTACCACCGATGCACGGATATAATGCTTTTTCTTCTTGTGCCGATGGGATGATTTCGCTGGCTTCGACAACAGGCTATTTATCTGACGTGCAATGGACTCGGCTTCAGCGTTTTTGCCCCATTCCAGGTATAAATCCTTCAGACGTTCTAACACATCCGACCGGTCTTGTAAGTTCGGATGCTGTAGTGCCTGCTTTAAAAGTGCCTCGCCACGTGCATAGTCTTTGGATGAGTCCTTAAAGATCCAGTACTCGTCGGCCCAGCCGATATATGCCCAGCCCGCATCCGGTAAACGTTCTACCAGGGCAGCGTATGCTGCCTCACTATCCGGGATTCTACCCAACCACCACAAAGCTTCGGCTTTTCCCCTCCCGAAATTCAACACGACATCTTCATCGCTTTTTTCACCTGGGAACAGCTCGAAAAAATCCTTGATGTATTCAATCCGCCGTTCCTGATAGGAGGATTCTGATAGACCAGCGTTGTGCAGTTCAAACATCAAGTCGTAACACCAGTTGGAAAACTGGGGGTTATCCATTCGGTAAACGCGCCTGAAATCGGCTCTTGACCGGATATCTGGACGGGCTAACTTCCTGACGAAGGACCAGCCTTCCCACCACGTCTTGCAGGCAGCCAGACTGTTATAAGTTTCCATTGCCCGATAGCCTGCTTCGATAGGCAGGTTCAGCGACTGAAGCATGTTGTTCTACCGGTTGCAAGGTTTTCAGGCGAGCCCGATCAATTTTGACATCGAATAACTTTTCGAAATCATCCATCATTTTTCACCAAAGCCTATCCCATATACCTTTCATCGATGATACCATATGCTTAACTTGAACAAGAAAAAGAACTGGGGTGTTTTAGGGGCAAAAGAAATCGAAATTCAAAAGCAAAACAACGAGTTGTTGAAAACCTAACGATGGATCTGAGAGTCGGTGATTGTATTGTTGTCAAGCCGGGAGTGAAAAACCCTGACTATGGGCGAGATATCGGCGGTTGGCAAGGTCGCGTAACATAGATCGAATCCTATCAGGACGGGAAGGTGACGATTATGTTCCAGTGGGACAGTCTGTCCCTTAAAGCGATGCATGCTTCGATGATTCGCCATGGTGAAGAGAAAGGGCTGGATTGGACGACTATGGGCTTATATGCCGAGGAAGGTGAACGCGCTGAACCACGTGATACGCAAGGAGATGTAGACGCGATTATCCAGGATTTATCCTCTGAACATGCCTGGGATCACCTGGGGAAGCAAGGTCAACGCATTCACCAGGTGCTAAAAAATGCCGATGAGGACGATGACCTTGAGGCATTTGAGGTCTGGCAAGAATATCTTGAAACAAATTTAAAGCTGCCGTTCGAAGCGGAGGTTTCTGAATCCCAGGAGCGTGGGCCATTAAAGTTTGGGGATCGGGTGGAGGTGATCAGCTTTGAAGGCGTCGAAGATTTATATGGAATACTGGTCAACATCCAGGTCGGGCAGCACGGTTATGTTTTCCCACTCTGCTATTTGAAAGCTACGGATAAGAAATCAATTAACTATGGTTTAACCGACGATCACGCCGTTTGGTTTGCCAATCGATAGGGGAATTGGATGCCGCCGGCAAAGGTCAGTTATAAATCTATCGGCGATATGGTTTGCCCCAGTTTCCTCAAAGCCGGTTTCCATTTTGGTAACTTAACGGTATAATAGTTACATGCGAGTCATCTCCGAAAAAGCCCTGCGCGAGTTCTGGAAAGCGCACCCAGATGCTGAGCAAGCTCTACGAACTTGGCTCGCGCTGGCCAACCGCGCAGCCTGGCGTACGCCCGATGAGATCAAACGAGATTTCGCCTCGGCTAGTTTACTGGCCAATAACCGGGTGGTGTTCAATATCCGCGGCAACAACTATCGCATGGTGGTATTGGTACTCTATAAACCAGGGTACCTGTACATTCGTTTTATTGGCACGCACGCGGATTACGATCGAATTGATGCAGAGACCGTGTAGGAGGTAACCATGGCAGACATTCATCCCATTCGAGATGCTTCTGATTATGAAAAAACCCTGGCTGAGATCTATGCAATCATTCAGCAGAATCCAGACGGAAACACGCCGGATGCAGAACGGCTCGAACTACTGTCACTGCTTGTTAGCGACTATGAATCGAAGCACAACCCAATTCAGCCGCCTGATGACCCGGTGGAAGTTATTCTGTTCTATATGGATCAGAAAGGGCTGACCCGCAAGGATATGGAGCAGTACCTGGGAAACAAAGCCCGCGTTTCTGATATCCTGAATCGCCGGCGCTCGCTTTCCCTGCCGATGATCCGCCGTTTGAGTCAGGGGCTCGGCATACCTGCCGACCTTCTGATTGCACCAACGCGTCAGTCTCATCGCCAGCAGCAGCGTGAGGCTCGCATTTACCCGATCCCATAGAGTTAACAAACTCAAAATACTGCTTGAGACTATTCTTGAACCGAATAAAATCGCATCGGCATCCTCTCATTGAGTGGGTTGAAAGTCTGTCCCCCCGAATTGACTTGCACATGGGGCGATGCCCGTCGCTCCCGCCAGAACCAAAAAGAGATCGCGCAAGCAGTCTCTTTTCTTTTCCCAAACGCTCGCAAGCCCCCATAAGGGGATGCTATCCATAACCCGTCGCTCCAGCTGAAGTAAATTTCAGGAGTTATACACCTAACAGTATATAACACGACATACAATCAGGGGCCTGAGATACCTTTTCGGTAGACTCAGGCATCTACCCTTTTAACCATCCAATAGGAGGGTTATGAGAATCAGTGTAATGCGAATATACACTATATCAAAAGAATGGTAGTTCCTTTGCAAAATGGATCCTTTTAGGATGAAGATACAGGGATTTTATCCAGCCCGCACCACTTGCAGCTCAGTTCCCACAATCGTCGTGCCTTGTCTTCATCATAGGAATCAACACTTGAGCGTACCTCGACGCCATCGGCAATCAGTTTACCCCCCACCTCAGCATAGCGTGGATCGGTTGCAGCAATGAGATACGATGCGGAAGCCTTCTCAAGAGAACTGGCAAAGGGCATGCGCGCCAGGATCTGATTGTAGAAAAACTTCTCAAGCGGCGATTTACGGCGGTCTCCAATTGCCTGGGGAACAAAGCCTGGGCATACCGCGTTAGATGTCACTCCCGTGCCCGCCAGCCGTCGATTCAACTCGTAGGCAAACCACATGTTCGCCAATTTCGAGTTACGGTAGAAAACCTGAGGCTGGTAATACTTTTCTCCTCTCAGGTTGTCGTAATCAAAATCTACCCGCCGCCCGCCAGCATACTCGGGATTGTGCAGCCGTGAAGATACTGTGATCACCCGCGCAGGAACGGATTGTTTTAGATCCTCTAGTAGTAGATTTGTGAGCAAGAAATGCCCCAGATGGTTCGTGCCGAAGGTCATTTCAAAGCCATCAGCGGTAAAGCTGGGCTGCTTGCCAGGCACCGCCCCGCCCGCATTATTGATTAATAGATGCAAGGGATAGCCTTTTTCATGAAAGACTGCCACGCATTGCCGAACCGAAGCGAATGATGCCAGATCAAGCTCAATCGACTCGAGGCTGGCGTTGGGATTGTCCACGCGAATCTGCGCGATGGCTCGCGCGCTGCTCTGTTGGTTGCGCGAGGCCAGAATGACATGGAAGCCTTGTGCTGCCAGTTTCTTGACAGTCACAAAGCCAATGCCGCTGTTCCCGCCCGTGATCATTGCTACGCGAAGTTGACTGGTTGTCATGCGATCTCCCCGGTTCGGTTTTCCTGTAGAATCTGGACTTGCTTAGGTTTGAGAAACACCCACGCGATGATGAGTAGAATCGCCATCATCAGATGCTTGGCTGCAGCACGCCGCCGCCAATACCTGCCGGCACCGACGCCAAGCGGGTTCATGTTTTATCCTATGGTTGAGCTTGATGAGATCCGTTTCTGTAGTTCATCCATCCAGTGCAGTTCCGATTCCAGGTGCATGCGCTGATGGTCGATAACGAACTGGACGAATCCCTGATGAATCGGGGCTAACCCGATTGCTTCGATTAAAGTTAGCAAGACACTTCGACGCTTCTGAAGGAGGTCAAGCAGTTCCGCCTGAGAAAGGCTGTCGGCAAATGCCAAGGCAATATCATCCGCAAACTTGATCGGATCATAATTTGCAAGACTCTCCCGCAGTAATTTTTGGAATTCAACTTCTCCGTCCGGTGTAATCTGGTAGGTGCGGCGCGGTGGGCGGTTCCCTTCCCGCTCCTCCGTCCACGAAATCCATCCATTTTGCGCCATTTTGTCTAGTAGAAAATATGCCGTAGGCTTTTTCAAGTCTGTGCATATGGCAAGATCGCGTTCGATGAACTCGATTATTTTATATCCATGCATCACTGATTGACGGAGCATCCCTAACAGCAGTAGTTCGCGATTCATATTCCATCCTGAATAGTCATTATTGACTATTCAGGATTATACACCAATTTTATGAAATATCAATCATTGATACTGACTTCGGTACCTCCAAAATCCAATGCAGCAGATCCTTTACCGTCCAGTGTCTGGCTGTCTGTTCATATGCCGAGATTACTAAGGTATGCTTTATTTATTGAATTTCTGCGTCCGGGCAAATTTCCCAACGGATAAAACGGCGGATGATGATATTTTCTCCTAAGTGACTGATCGCCTGGTCCACCAATTGAGCAACCGTGATGGTTTCATCACGGATGTACACCTGGCGCAGAAGGACGACCCTATTCCTATATTTTTCTAAAACGCCATTCACGATCTGTTCGATGATTTTTTCTGACTTACCGGCGTCACGCGCCTTTTCGGAGGCTGCCAGCGCCTGTTCGTCCAGCACTTGTGCGGGGATATCCTCGTCGCGGACATACAGTGGTGTTGCTGAAGTGATCTGGAGCGCAATTTCATGCGCAAAATTGCGAAAAACTTCTGAACGGCTGGCAAATTCGGTTTCCGTATTGATTTCCACCATGACGGCAATCCGCCCGTTATTATGCGAGTACAGTTCGATTTTGCCTTCGCGTGCTTCATGATCGGCCTTTTTCCTGGCTTTGATGGCAGCCGTCGCCTGTAGATAGGCCAGCGCCTTTTCAAAATTCTGGTTGCCCTGCTCCAGGGCTTTGTGGCACTCCATAATTCCAGCGCCTGTTTCCCCGCGCAGTTGTTTGATCATTTCAACGGTTGCGTTCATTGTGTCACCTCTTGCTTGATTCAATTTGAGAACTTCCCTTCACGCAGCTCTTGCTGCGTCTGGTGCACCCAATCGAGCTCGGTTTGGTAAGCCGCGATGAAATTTTCAGCGATGCGCCTCCAAAGATATTTCTCCCGCTTCGAGCGGTCTGGACTGCTGCCAGAGCGAACAGCCTGAGCCTGGTACATGCGCAAACGATTAGCGATTTCGCCGGCGTATTTTTCAAGCAGATTCAGGATTTCCTCGTCAGACAATATCTCTGCCCACGCCAATTGGATCAGAAAATTCTTGTGCAGTTCAGGGATCTCGGGTACCGCCAGCAAGTTCTGGTGTAGTGCAGATAAGCCCAGATCGGTAATGGAATAGATCTTTTTTGCAGGCAGGCTGTCCTGAAGCTGGATTTGATAGGTTACCAATCCTTCATGCAGGAGTTCGATCAGGCTTTTGTATATCTGGTTATTATTCCCTGACCAATAAAATACATCCGAATCAGAAATAATCCGTTTCAGATCGTATCCCGATGAGGGTTTCCAACTCAGCAGTCCAAGAATAGCAGAACGCAGATCCATTCAAATCCTCTTATGAGTTATATTGTACATATGTTATTAATAACATATAAGCCCCCAATTGTCAAGGAAAGCGAAGGGAGGAAATTATTAGGTGCTTACAGACTGTTCAAGAACCTGGTTACCCGTCTCAACCGCTGCGGATAGTCTGATAGATGAGCTCCGGGAACCAATTTTTGTTTATAGACGCCCAGGATCGTATCTTTGTGGGCGCGCAAAAATTTTCTGAGCTGTGGCACCCATTCCGGATGCCCCATCGCTTCGTACATTTCGGCGTGCGCTTTAAAAACCTCGTCGATGTCGTAAAACAATTCACGCGTGCGGATGCGGGGCAGTTCGCTGGTGAACTTGGTGTGGTCGCTGGCTTCCAATGCAATGCTCAACCCCTCATCATCACTGATGCCAAAATACTGCATGCTGTGTTTCTCTGTCAGGTGATGAGCTTCAATCGTGCTGGCGCTGCCTTTGCGGACCGCGGTCAACCCGCTTTCCTGCGCATATTTCAAAACATCTGCGTAGGTACCCCACACATCCCCATTCGGCCAGATTTCAACGCTGGGATAACGGCTGGGATCCGGCTGAATCGCACGATTCCGACCGGAAGGTTTGAGCCCGCTCTTTTTAAGACCCTGGTACACATCCGTGTATACGTCACGCGCCGTCTTTGCACTCGGGTCTGGTTGAGGGCTCTGTACGGCGGATGGTGAAGCCGGCGTCGTCGCCGGTGAAGTGGGCGGGGGATTGCTATCGGGTATACCGCGTGATTGCAGGAATTTTCGGTATTCTGAGCCTGGCGCCCAGGGCGGGTCTTTCATCATTTCTACCTGCCAGTTGCCCGTTTCGTCGCGGTAGCGGATCCAGAACGGGTCAGGCAGTCCCGGGTCATAGCCAATTTCGGTTATATATTCCAGGTTGGTTTGCGCATCTCTCCAGCGGATGCTGGAGCTGACCGGCCCTGGGGTTTCATGCCCGGCCATTTGTGGAAAGAGGATGTGTTGGTAATCCTCTGGAGAAGCATAACGGGCTCCAGTATCCGAGCCCGGGTGGTAGTGTTCAACCAATCTCCAATCCGCGCTCATGAGTTCAGGACTGTCCATCCACTCGATCGGCACAGAACCCTTATCACCCTGGACCACCACATGCTTGCCAGTCTTAACATTCATCCAGATGCCTGCCTCGCGGGTTGGATCGGCTTCAATGGAGGCCCGGTAACTGTCAAGCGCCTCCCCTCGAGATAGATTGTAATGAGCCAGCCCATCCGGCCACTCCACTATATCCGGATCAGCGGTGCCCCTTTTAGTCTGTGGTTCGGCTGGACCCTCCACAGGAGATTTCGGACCAACCGCTTGAAGGTCTTCCCCAGGCATATCCACTGCAGATTTGCCCTGGTTTTCAGGTGGTTGCCCTGGTTCATTTCCCTTCACAAAATCTTCAGGGGATAATTTCTCACCCGGGGTAGTGAAGTAGCCCAATAATATCCCGGCCACGGCGTTTTTTACCGAGTTGTCGGCCACCATTTTGACAAATTCATCCACGCTTTTGGGCATCTTATCGCCGTTGATGATTTCCTTCATGGTAAGGTCGGCGGCGGTGGTAATCGGGGTCGCGCTAACGTTCCCCAATACGTCCACGACAATTTTACGCATTTTCGGGCTCAATCCAACCTCGGCCATACTCTCACCGATGGCGTTGTCGAACAGACTGGCAAATTTCCCGCCAACCACCCCGCCCACAAACGTTGAGCCGGCCTCGATAGCGCCTTTGCGGAACATTGCTCCCCAATCAAACTCATCTTGAAGGCCATGGGAGATAGACGAAGCCTGTCCCGCTTCCTCAGTCAGGAACCCATACACACCGGCCGTCTCGGCAGATGCCGCTGAAATTCCCAGCAAACCTGCTCCAGCTTCGGATGCTAACCCACCGGTAGCAACCGTTTCAAATACAGCAGCGCCAATCTCGACCACTTTCAGGCCGATTACGACACGACCAGCCCCTCTGGTGGTTCGCTCATAGTACTTTCTTAATTTCTGTCCGGCTTCATTTATGTACTTGGATGCCTCGATTAAGAGATAGCCAGCCAATTCCACCTGATCATTTAAAAATGCATCTTCAGCCTTATTGAGCGCGGCTCTGGCAGGATCCCAGATACTTAAGGAGGGCAGGCTGGTCCAGCCAAATAACTCTGCAAAGGCGTTGACAATCGGTTGATCATCTCCTCTCTTCATCAAGAACATATGGTCTTCCTGCCCCTGATAATACGCATAGTGGACGTGATTGTAGATGGCGCGGAGCTGGTGCATCGCCGGGCCATCTTTGACTAATTTTATATACTGGTCGTCAAATTGATATACCTGCATCAAGTGGGCGAAAGTAATCTGCCCGCCTGCTTGAGGTATTTCCCAACCGCCCTTACCCCAGAAGAACCGGAACAGCGGTTGAGGATTAATACCTGGCTGGATCTCCAATCGAAGCGGTTCTGACGAAAGCTTATCATAGAGCGCTTTACGAAAACGGCTTTCTGCTTCTCTATTCCACGGCTGTGGAGCGAGAATATCCGGGGCGAGTAATTTTGAGGTATCAACGGATAATTCAAAAGATTTTAGGTCATAAGATTTATGTTTACGGTCTATCCGCTCCAACCGGTCCACGTCAGCTCCCCGGTATACACCATATTGTGGATCCCAATGTCCGCTTTGTTTTAGCTTGTTTATGTAAGCATTGTATTCGGTGTCCACATTCTGATTTATTTGTTGAAGATCCAGGTTTTTTTGCACCTGCTGGATTTGCTCTGCGGTGAGTACGCCAAGCAAGTGGGGGTATTGCCCGACAATCATTGAGAGTGCATCGGGGTGTTCTTCTGCCTTCTTCTGGACAGGCGGCTGGTTTCCGGCATTAGGAGATGGGTCTCGCTGGACGATCTGCTGTAGCGGCTGGTTCCCCACTTTATTTCCACTCACCTGGGCCTGCTGCTGACGTTGGATGAACCGGTTCACCGCCTGGTTGCCGGCCGTATTTTGGAGCTTAAGAATATTCCCGGTCGGCGTAGAAGTATAACTGGGGAGGGAGGAATTTTCCTCCTCCACAACATCAACGGCGGCAGGTTGCACAGGCTTTTCCCTGGCTTTCTGCTTGTGTTCCCGGCGTACCAATTGTTTCTGGTTCCCCATTTTGCCTTGGCCTTCGTGCAAATAAATCGATATCATATATAAACAATATCAACTATTATCTTAGACGATTCCTTGGCGCGAGTCAATATGAATTCTTTGGCTATGAAATTTTTTACCACTATTTCTGCATTCTATACCTGGCTTTTACTGCTATAATTTTGCCGTCTCATCATTCTTTGTCTTAAGGAGAACCAAAGCTATGAGCTTGACTCTTGAATGGCGTCGACGTATTGAACGCTGGTTGAATGCCCTGCCCAGGCATTTTTACCAGCCGCTGCAGCCGGTGGAATGGAGCGGCTTTACCACTCCCGATCAGCTTACTCCCGATCAAGCCAGCCAACACGCCCTGCAATCCTTTCCTCCCGGCACTGCCTGGGGCGCCAAATGGGAATATGGCTGGTTCCACACCGCCTTCCAATTGCCAGCGCAAGCTGCCGGTAAACGCATCGCCCTCAGACCCGACGTGGGCGGCGAAGGCGTGGTCTTTGTAAACCAGAAGACAGCCGGGGCAAGAGATCGAGAGCATAAAGAAATAACCCTATCCATGCAAGGCGTATCCGGCACCAGATACGATGTGTGGGTCGAATCTTACGCCGGCCATGGCCCATCTCCTGAAGGCGGCGGCCCGGTTTCTTACGGAACCGAGTCAGTGCCTGAACCTGGCCCCACTCAAGTGACAGTTGGCAGCAGCAGCTTTGGTATCTGGCACGAACAGGTTTACCAGTTGTGGATTGACGTAAAGACCCTTTACGAAATTCGCAACGGGATGGACGAGAATTCGCTGCGGGTATCTGAAATAGACGAAGGGCTGCGCAAATTTACTCTGCTGGTCGATTTTGAAATTCCGCAAGAACAGATGCTGGATAGCATGCTCCAGGCCCGGCAGGCGCTCAAACCCCTCCTGGATTGCACCAATGGCTCGTCTGCCCCACTCCTGTATACTTTCGGGCATGCCCACCTGGATGTGGCCTGGTTGTGGCCCCTGGCGGAAACTGAGCGGAAAATCGGCCGCACCACTTCCAGCCAGCTGGCCTTGATGAGGGAATACCCCGAATACCGTTACCTGCAAAGCCAGCCCCACCTGTTATGCATGCTCAGGCAAAGATACCCCGATCTTTACGAGCAGGTTAAAGCCGCATCCGAAACCGGCCAATATATTACCGAGGGTGGCATGTGGGTGGAAGCGGATACGAACCTGGCCGGCGGCGAAAGCCTCATCCGGCAGTTCATGGTTGGCAAGCGTTTTTTCCAGGAAGAATTCGGTACAGACAGCCAACTGCTCTGGCTGCCGGACGTGTTTGGCTATTCCGGCGCTCTACCCCAGATTTTGAGCGGCTGCGGGATCAAGTATTTTGCCACCTCGAAGATCTTCTGGACCTATAACGGCGGAGACCCGTTCCCATATAATTTGTTTACCTGGGAAGGTATCGATGGTTCGACCGTCCTGGCGCACATTTTCAACGATTATGGCAGCGAGACGCGTCCCGAAGCGCTGAACCGGCGCTGGAACGAACGCGTCCAGAAAGACGGCCTGTCCTCGCTGATCGTCGCTTTTGGCCACGGAGATGGCGGCGGCGGTCCCACCCGCGACCACCTGGAATTCCTGCGCCGGGCCAGGAACCTGGAAGGCACACCCAGGACACGCATGGCCTCACCGATCGACTTCTTCAAGGATGCTGAGGCAAAAGGTATCCCTTCCGCCCGTTACGTCGGTGAACTGTACTTCCAGGCGCATCGCGGCACTTACACCTCGCAGGCGCGCACCAAGAAAAATACCCGCAAGGTCGAATTCGCTTTGCGCGAAGCCGAATTCTGGGGCGCCGCAGCCGCCGGGATGGGAAAATTCCAATTCCCGCGCCAGCCAATGCTGGATAACTGGCAGACTGTGCTCCTGCTTCAGTTCCACGATATCCTGCCCGGTTCATCCATCCGCCGCGTCTACCAGGAAGCCGAAGCCATGCACAGCGGCGTCATCCGCTCCGCCCAGGAAATCGCCAGTGCTGCAAAGCAGTCTATGGGCAGTAAAGAAAATGGGATAACCATTTTCAATTCCCTATCCTGGGATCGCAAAACCCTGGTAGAGCTTCCAGCCACCACCAGTGTGGTCGATGCATCCGGAAAGCCTCTGCCGCTGCAGAACATAGCCGGGACCACCTTTGCAGAGGTCAAGGTACCTTCATGCGGCTGGACAACCGTCTATCCCCAACCCGGCGCACCTCAGGCGGATTCATCCGCGGCAGTCCTGCACGCTTCCGTCAACCGTCTGGAAAATGAATTTCTGCGCCTGGAACTTAATCCATCCGGTGAAATCACCAGCATCTTTGACAAGCAAGCCAATCGCGAGATTGCGGCTGGCCCCTGCAACAGCTTTAAATTATACAAGGATGTGCCGGGCTGGTTCGACGCATGGGATATCGACAGCATGTACGAGGATTGTCCGCTGCCCATCGACCCACAGGCCAAGATCGAGCTTATTGCGGAAGGTCCCCTGGTAGCGGTTTTACGCCTTACCCGGAAGATCAATAATTCAACCCTCCAGCAAGAAATCAGCCTGCGCCGGGGCAGCCGCGTGGTCGAGTTTGATACCCGGATCGATTGGCAGGAGAGCCATAAACTGCTTAAAGTGGCCTTCCCGGTCAACCTGCACGCTAATGAAGCCCTGCACGAAATCCAGTTCGGCCATATTGCCCGGCCCAATCACCGCAGCCGTCCCTTCGACGCCAACCGCTTCGAGGTCAGCAACCACAAATGGTCGGCCCTGGTGGAAGCCAACCACGGGTTTGCCATTCTCAACGACAGCAAATACGGTTTGAACGTCCTCGACAACAGCCTCAACCTGACCCTGTTGAAATCAGCCCTCTCGCCGGACATGACCGCCGATAAGGGCCAGCAGTCCTTCAAATATGCCGTCTACGCCTGGAACGGAAGTATCGCTGACAGTCAACTGGTCGAAAATGCCTACGAGCTGAACTGCCCGGCTACTTTCCAGGCCGGCGACGCAGGTGAAAAATCGCTGTTCCGGGTCGACCAATCCAACGTCATCATCGAAACAGTCAAACCGGCCGAAGATGGTTCGGGCGGTATCATCATGCGCCTGTATGAATCGCTCCGGACGGGAACCCAGGTCGAACTATCGACTTCTTTGCCCCTGCTTTCCATCCAGCAAACGGATATGCTGGAAAACCCGTTGCACGAATTGGTCGTCACAGACGGGCACGTACAACTCAGCTTTCGCCCGTTCGAGGTGAAAACGTTACGCCTTCAACTCAAGCAGTAGGCGCGAACCCTGAAAATGGATCAGGTCGCTCACACGTGCTGGAAAGATAGATATGCCTGCCTTCCTGCGAAGATTCGTGGATGGCGTGCATGATATCCAGTACGTGGTAAGCCAGGCTGGCATTCGCCCGGTGTGGGCGACCTGATCTAATCGCTTCTGCCATATCCGCCACGCCCAGGCCGCGGCTGTTGTGCGGGTATCCGGGGATGAGGGGGATATCTTCCCAACTATTGCCTGCGGCGCGCCACAACCGCACCGGCCCGCCGAAGGTATTCGGGTCCGGGACGCTCAATGTCCCCGCACTGCCATAGATTTCTATGTGCGGGAGCGTGTGGCCCCAAACATCGAAGCTGGTGATCATCGTTACCACTGTGCCGTTGGTAAAGTCCAATAACCCGGCCACGTGCGTCGGCACTTCGACTTTGATCTTTTGGCCTTGTTTGGGAACGCTGCCGATGATGCGCTCGGGAAAAGAGATGCGGGCGCTGCTGGAGACCCTGGCAACCGGTCCGAGCAGGCTCACCAGGGCAGTCAGGTAATAAGGCCCCATATCAAACATCGGCCCACCCCCCACCTGGTAATAAAATTCGGGGTCAGGATGACAACACTCGTGCCCATGGCACAGCATAAAAGCTGTGGCCGCCAATGGAAAACCCATCGCTCCCTCATCAACCAACTTCCGGCAGGTCTGCAGTCCGGCGCCCAGGAAGGTATCCGGAGCACAACCGATGCGCAGCCCGCCTGAGGCAGCCTTTTCCCGCATATGCAGGGCATCTTCACGCGCCAGGGCCAAAGGTTTTTCGTTGTAAACCGATTTCCCGGCCGAAAGAGCCGCAATAGCTACCCTGGCATGCACAGCCGGCGGGGTCAGGTTTACCACAATTTGGATTTCTGAATCCGCCAGGAGTTCATCGACGCTGCATGCTTTAGCGATCCCATTTTGTTCGGCAGCTCGCCGGGCTTTCTCCAGATCGACATCGGCACAGGCTGCCAGATCCAGCCCGGCGAATGACTTACACACTGTCATGTAGATTGGGCTGATATTGCCTGTACCGAGGATGCCAACCTTTGTCTTAGACATGGCTGGCGAGATATTGGTAACTTTCTTCAACCGCTTTCATAATATCTGTGGCGCTGCGGTCGAATTCTACAATCAGCCAATCCGCGCTGCCTTCAGCAGTTTTGATGATGGCCGGAATGTCTACCACACCCTGGCCGACCGCCACATTGGGTTTCCCTTTGATGCCAGGTCCATCTTTCATGTGCAGCAGGTGCACCCGGCTGCCCATCTCTTTCAGCACGCTGACCGGGTCAACCCCGGCAACCTTCACCCAATAGGTATCCACTTCAAAGAAAACTTCCGGATCGATATTTTCCAGCATTACCTGGTAGGGGTAAACGCCTTCGACCGGAATATATTCGTGGGCGTGGTTATGAATGTTCAACGTCACGCCGTACGCCCGGCAAAGTTCGTTACACGCATTAACCTCTTCGCAGATGCGCTTGATCTCAGACAGGTTCACGAATTTATCCGGGCCATAGCCAGAAACAAGCTGACGGCAGTTGTAATCCTTTAAATGGCCTTGAGCTTCTTTGAACAACTTTCCAACCGGCGGCGGAAAGGCGTGGATGCTGGTCACTTCCAACCCCAATTCCCTGAATAACTTCCCGGCCGTCTTGGTTGAAATATCCTTGGGGTGCACGGTTTCTACTCCCTGGTATCCCATTGTAGCGATCTGCCGGATGGTTTCTTCAAAATTGTCGGGGGTAATGATGTCACGCACCGAATAGAGTTGCAGCGCAATCTTTGGTTTCATCGTTTTCTATCCTTATAGCACTAACACAACTTCAAGTTCCCGTATTCCTTGGGAGGGAAACGGGATGATATTACCTGCAATGGATTTTCCATTTACCGTCATCCCGGATGGCTCTGCGGAGTCGCCCCGCCTTACTTTGATCTTATAGGTTACTCCGCGGAAAATCCGTTTGGCTTCGAAGCCATTCCACCCGGAAGGAATAGCCGGCGAGACCATCAATCCATCATAGGTGGGCCGGATACCCAGGATCCATTGGACGCCTGCCACGTAAGTCCAGGAGGCGGTGCCGGTCAGCCAGGCATTGCGGCCCAGACCGAATTGAGGATGGTCAGGCCCGCAAATATTCTGGCAATAGACGTAGGGCTCGGATTGATAAACATCTGCATCCGTACGCGCCAGGGGTAAAATCTGGCGGTAGTACTGGTAAGCCCGCTCCGCCTGGCCTGATTTCGCCGCGGCAATGATCGCCCAGGCATTGGCGTGGCAAAATATCCCGCCATTTTCTTTTGCCCCAGGTGGATAAGTGGACGTTCCCTGCACGCGCAGATCATAGCCGTCGTAAGGCGGCGACATCAAAGTTACCCCAAACTGCGAATTGAGCCGTTCGTGCAGGCTTTGCATGGCCTGCGCCTGGCGTTCGGCGTTACCGACTTCTCCGATGACTGCCCAGGCCTGTGGGATCAGGCTGATTTGATTGTGCGTCTCGCTTTCAATCCCAACCGGGTTCCCCAGGTCGTCGTAGGCCCGGGCGTACCATTTCCCATCCCAGGCATAATGGCTGATGATTTCGGCCATTTCTCTATGCAGCCGGGTAAAATAGGCCGCCTGGTCTTCGCGGTGAAGATACAGGCATAGATCCGCCAGGTCGAGCATCGCCCGGCAAAACTGTTCGCCGCACCACACGCTTTCGGCTTTGCCGCTACCATGATCAAGATTCATCGTGTCGTCCCAGTCCGAAAATCCCAGGCGGGGCAGGCCGTGCGGACCGCGGTGCTGCAGGGTAAAATCGACGGCGCGCAGCATGTGGTCCCACACGCTTTCTATAGCCTCCTTACCATCCCAGTATGGTAACTGTTCATCCAGGTACGAAAAATCCCCGGTTTCGCGCAGATAGGCGCACACTGCCATCACCAACCACAGGTGATCGTCGCAAAACCACTGCGGCCAATCCGGGTATTCGCTGGCCAGGCCTGGCCCGCCTTCCCCGGTCAGCGGGTAAAATTGGTGCCAGGTATGTCCATCCACGAATTGAAGCTGCCACAATCTGGAAAGCAGGTTGCGAGCATGCTGTGATACGGCGTGGACGGTTCCCAACGTATCCTGGGCTGAATCACGCGTGCCCATACCGCGTCCCATACCCGTTTCGTAAGCCGAAACAAAACGCGACCAGTATAGGGTCGTCCGGCACTGCACCGGATTCCAGAAGTTGAGCATGGCATTGAAATCGGCGTCGGGAGTGGTCACCGAAAAACACTGCAGATATTCCTGCCAGTCAGCTTTTAGAGCCCGGAAGGCTTCCCAGGCATTTGCCGAAAGGCGGTAATAATCGACCACAGGCTGGATGGCTGCCTGCCGTTCGGTGATTCCAAGCATGTAGACGATCTCTTGCTCTTCCCCGGGTTGGAGGACCAGGCTGTGGCTTAGCGATCCAATGCTGTTGCCGCGCGGCGCCTGGCTGCCGCCGGATTTTCCTTCGAGCACTTTTTCTGGGTTGGAAAGGTCGTGATATTTTCCGATGAAGATTTCACGGTCCGTGTCATACCCAACCGGTTCCCGGTTACTGGAGAAGAAAGTAGTTGTCGGCTTGAATTTGGTCGTCGCCAGAATCACGCCTCCAGCCTGCTTGCTCTGCACGATGTGCGCGCCCCAATCCAGGTTCTGCTGGTCTGTCGCCGCATCGAAGAAACTGAATTCCACATAACTGAAGCTGGCCAACCGCCTGGCCTGGTTGGAATTATTTTTCACCTTTAATATCCACAGTTCGCAGGGAGCCTCTTCATCAGCCTGGTTCGAAGGTACAAAATAAAGGATTTCCGCTTTGATCCCGTGATAAAGGCTGGAAATGCGCGTATATCCGGCGCCGTGACGGCACTCGTACTCCTCCAGTTTACGCTCGACTACCGGCTGCCAGGTGGGGCTCCAGTAATCGCCCGTGTCAGCATCTCGCAGGTAAATGTACCGGCCTGGTTGGTCGGCTGGAATACTGTTATAACGGTAACGCGTCACCCGCCGGTTGCGCGGGTCCCGGTCGAAAGAGTATCCCCCCGCAGTATTGGAAATAATCCCGCCGTACACGCCTTTGCCCAGGTAATTGATCCATGGAGAAGGGGTATCCGGCCGGGTGATCACATATTCGCGGTTGTTCTTGTCATAATAGCCATACGGGTTGGCCTTAAGCAAGGGTTCCTGGTATCGTATTTTGTTTTGAGTCATGCATGTGCCTCCCTGATGATTAGATTCACTTTTTTTATATGCGAAAACCTACGGTTTTCGCATATAAAAAAAGGGATTTCTTGATTTTCGGAAAGGTTGTTATGGTCTGATGCCTATACTGCTTTCGATACGAACTCATACGAACCGGACTCCACCTCAAAGACTGCCCTATCCGATTGCATGCCCAGAAAAGTCACGCCTTGCATGCTCTCTGCATTAAGGACATCCTCAAGTGTTCTCGCCGGAATGTAGACCGTGGCAGAAGTGTTGGTTGGGATAGTTACCGCCAGGATGAAGGCGCCCTGTTCAATTCGCCATTCACTGGCGATTTTTCCGGTGATGGCATGATAGTGCGCTTTAGCATAGGTCAAACCACCCCCCGGGCAAGGCCGGATGATCATATGTTGGAACCCCGGTCGATCCGGGTCCACATCGATGCCGGCCACCACTGCATACAGCCAATCACCGATGGAGCCATAGGCATAATGATTGAACGAATTCATCCCCGGGTCTTGAAAACCTTTATCTTCCGTCCAGCCATCCCAGCGTTCCCAGATCGTGGTAGCGCCCTGGGTAACTGAATAGAGCCAGGCAGGCCAGCTTTTCTGGTTGAGCAGATCATAAGCCACGTCAAGACGGCCTGAGCCGCTCAAAGCGTGGTTCAGGTAGGGCGCCCCGGCGAAACCGGTCGAAAGGTGCATTTTGCGCTGCTCGATATTATTGACCAGGGCAGCCGCGGCCGGCTGGCGCAATGGCTCAGGAAGCAGGTCAAAATACAAAGCCAGCACGTAAGCCGTCTGGGTGTGCCCGGCAACCAACCCGGTGGGCGTTACGTAACGCTCCTGGAATGCCCGCTTCACCCGTGAAAACAAACCGGCAAAACGCGCCTGGTCAGTTTCTTTACCCAATACACCGGCAATCCGGCTGAGCAGCTGGGCGCTGTGAGCAAAAAATGCCGTGCCGATCAGGTCTTTAGGGGTTTCCGCATTGATCGACAACCAATCGCCATACCCGCTGAAACCCGGATAGCCTTCATAAACCCGGATCAAATCCTGGCTGGTACGTTCCAGGTATTCGATAAAGCGCACCATTGAGGCGTATTGCTGTTCGAGGATGCGTTTATCCCCGTAGACCTGATAGATCGTCCACGGGCAAATGATGCCGGCATCCGCCCACGCAGGGCCCCCATCCGCCTCTTCCAGCACCGGGTGTGGGGCGAAGGGTGGGTAGGCACCATTCGTGGATTGCGAATCTTCCAAAGTCTGCAGCCAACGTGTGAAAAAACCGGACACATCCAGGTTAAATGTGGCCGTGCGCGTAAACACCTGGGCATCCCCGGTCCAGCCCAGGCGCTCATCGCGCTGGGGGCAGTCGGTGGGTACGTCGACAAAATTGCCTTTCTGGCCCCATTGGATGTTGTGCTGGAGCTGGTTAATCAACCCATCCGAGCATTCGAATGAACCGCTGGGATTTGCTGCAGAATGGATGACGACCCCGGTGACTGCATCAGCCGGTGGCGTGCCCGGATAACCGCGCACTTCGACGTAGCGAAACCCGTGGAAGGTAAAGCGCGGCTCAAAAATTTCTTCGCCTTCGCCGCACAGTGTGTAGTAATCGGTGACCCTGGCCGAACGCAGGTTTTCCGTATAAAGCTTTCCATCCGAATCCAGCATCTCGGCAAAACGCAGCCGGATAGTGGTTCCAGCCGGCCCTTTAACCTTCAATCTGACCCACCCGACCATATTTTGGCCCAGGTCAAAAATCCAATCGTTGGTGTTCGGCCAACCAGGCCCGCCTTTGGGCGGCGCGATGGGTGTGATTTCTTCGATCCGCCTGACCGTAGGCCCCACCTGGGCGACCAGTTTAATCTGTGGAGCCTTGAAAGTCTCCACGGGCATCCATTTCCAACCTAATGCGCCGGGACAGGACCACTTCCGATCCTCCAGGCGGGCGTCGTAGCTTTCGCCCATCAACAAATCCGCCTCCAGGAGCGGTCCAAAGGTATATCCCCAGGTGGAATCGGTCGCGACCGTCTGCCGGCTGCCATCTTCAAAGACAATTTCAAGCTGGGCTAATAATTCAGGCCGGTCGCCATAATTTTGTCGCTCTCGCCAGGCTACGAACCCACAAAACCAACCATCCCCAAGCACCGCCCCGACCACATTTTCTCCCACCCGTAACAGGCCGGTGACATCATAGGTCTGGTATTGCACTCGCTTGCGATAATTCGTCCACCCGGGTGTGAGCAGGTCCTCCCCGACTTTTTCTCCGTTGAGGTGCATTTCATAGAGACCCAGGGCGGTCACATATAATCGCGCTGATTTAATTTTGCTTTGGATCGGAAAGGCTTTGCGCAGATAAGGCGCCGGGATAGATGTGCGCGGTCCGCCCACCAACCCCGCTCCAATCCATTTGGCCGACCAGTCCGCCTGGCTCAACAAACCCATTTCCCAGCCGGCGGGCTGGCTGAAATCGCCGGCCACCCCGTCTTTATCCCAGGCGCACACTTTCCACCATACCTGCTGCCGGGAGGCCAAAGATTTACCGGCATATTCGACCTGGTTTGACTGCGATGAATCAATTTTTCCAGTATCCCACAGGTCCGCTCTCCCTTCGGCAAGCTGGTCGAGACTGCTGGCAGCCAGGATGCGGTAAGCGCTTTGCTTCTGACCGCGTTGGCCGGATTGGAGCACCCAACTCAAACGTGGGCGCAGGACGTCGATCCCCAGGGGATTAGAGCTGTATTCGCAACGAAGATTGTGGATTTCTAATGAGGTGGCCATGCGATCTTCCTTGTTTATCTGTCTACATGCCTGAAAGTTCAGGCCGGTTGCTGGCCTGGATAAATTCCCGGTTGCGCTGAATCAGGTCCAACCGCTGTTGTACGCAAGCTGCCGATCGTAACCCATCTGGCGGGGTATGCAAAACGTAATCGAGCAGCTTTTCCACGCTAGAGGTAGCCACGTGGATGCGGGTATCTGAGGAGGCGTAGTAAATAAACACTTTTCCATCCGCCGTAGCAACCACTCCGTTGCAGAAAGTCACGTTAGAGACGTCGCCTACCCGTTCTTCGCCTTCCGGAGCCAGCAAATAGCCCGCCGGTGTGTGGGTAACTTCCCAGGGTTTATCCAGCCGGCTGAGATAAGCATACAGGACGTAGCGCAGCCCAGCCGCGGTATTCCGGACGCCGTGAGCGATGTGCAGCCAACCCTGGCTGGTTTTGATCGGCGCCGGCCCCTCACCATTTTTGGCCTCTTTGATGGTGTGATAGATGCGCCGGTCGATCACCAACTCGCTGGGCACTTCGGCGTGCTCGATCGAATCCGACAGGCCCCAACCGATGCCGCCTCCGCTGCCGGCCTCGATGAAGCTATCCTGCGGCCGGGTATAGAAAGCATATTTTCCATCGATGAATTCCGGGTGTAAAACCACATTCCTTTGCTGCGCCGACGAGGATTTCAGATCGTCCAGCCGCTCCCAACTGCGTAAATCATGCGTCCGGGCAATCCCGCACTGCGCCACCGCACTGCTGGTATCGCCTGGAAGGGAGTCTTTATCCTTGCGTTCCGTGCAAAACAGGCCGTAGATCCAGCCGTCTTCGTGCTGCACCAGGCGCATGTCGTATACGTTGGTATCCGGTTCACCGGTTTCTGGCATGACCAATGGCTCATCCCAGAAATGAAAACCGTCTACGCCGGTAGCGCTCTCGGCAATGGCGAAGAACGACTTGCGGTCATAACCTTCTACCCGGCAAGTCAGGTAAATCCTTCCATCCAGCTGCATCGCTCCGGGATTGAACACCCCATTGATGCCCATCCGTTCGATCAAGAACGGGTTGGTGGCTGGATTCAGGTCATAGCGCCAGGATAAAGGTGTATGCGCGGCGGTTATCACCGGGTAGCGGTACCGCTCGAATAATCCGTTCGTCCAGGCAGGGTTAATTTCATTTTTACGCGCCAGCAGCAACTTATGGTCTGCAAGAATGTGAGTGAGACGACTCTCGAACTCGGTGGGCATGCTTTTCTCCTGAAATCGGTTACATAATGATCTGCTAACTGGAATAAATTAGATTATACTATTTCCTATTCCTATATATTCCAGATAAGGAGAGGCAATATGACCAAGATAGCATTTATTGGCGCGGGCAGTCTGGGGTTTACCCGTGGGCTGGTGAGGGATATTTTAACTTTCCCCCTCCTGAGTGACGCCACCATCTGCCTGATGGATATCAATGCCGAGCGACTTGATTTTGCTCGCAAATCAGTGCAGCGCATCGTCGACATGGGTCATTATCCTGCCAAAGTCGAAGCCACCATGGATCGCATCGAGGCGTTGAAAGGCGCCGACTTTGTCCTGGTTACCATCCTGGTCGGCGAAACCGAAATATGGCGGTACGACATTGAGATCCCCAAGAAATATGGCGTGGATACCAATGTCGGCGATACACGTGGGCCTTCAGGTATTTTCCGGGCCCTGCGCACTATCCCAGTGATGGTCAGCATCGTCAAGGATATGGAACGCTATTGTCCCAATGCCATCATGCTCAACTACACCAACCCGATGGCAATGTTATGCCGGGCCTTACAGCGTGAGTCGGATATTCCAGTCACCGGGTTGTGCCATTCCGTTCAGGGCACGGCCGAAATGCTGGCAGAATGGATCGGCGCGCCGATGTCGGAGATCACCTACACCTGCGCCGGGATCAACCATCAGGCATGGTATCTGAAATACGATTGGAACGGTAAGGATGCCTATCCATTGATCCGCCAGGCCATGCAAAGGCCGGAAGTTTACAATGAAGAAATGGTCCGCAATGAAATGTTCCTCAACCTGGACTATTACGTAACCGAGTCCAGCGGGCACAATTCAGAATATAACTGGTGGTTCCGCAAACGCCAGGATTTGATCGAAAAATACTGCACCACCGGTACCGGCTGGAACCCTGGCGAATATGCCTATATTCTAAAGGAATACCAGAATAAAGAGGCCACCTGGAAAGCCGAAGCGGTCAAGTGGTTTGCCCAGGAGACCCCGATCAGCCTGGAACGCGGCCACGAATACGCTGCCCACATCATCAACGCCCTCAAAGGCGGCGATGTATTTGCCTTCAACGGCAATGTGCCCAATAAAAAGCTCATCACCAATTTACCTGATGACGTTTGTGTAGAAATCCCGGTGTTCGTCGATAAAGGTGGGTTCCATGCCACCCATGTTGGCGATCTACCCCCACAATGTGTGGCCCTGAATCACGTCAGCGTGATGGTCGAAGAAATGGCCGTCGAAGCCTGCCTGACCGGCGACGCCCGCATGGTCTACCATGCCATCTGCTACGATCCGCTGACCGCGGCAGTGCTGTCTCTGGCCGAGATCAAGACCATGGTCAACGAAATGTTCCAGCAAAACAAGGACTATTTGCCGCATTTCAAGGAACTGGTAGTCAAGTAAGACCACCTTGTTGTTCTTTCCAACCCGGCTTCTTCGAAGCCGGGTTTTTTGTACTGGGCAGGAGCATATTGCAAAAAGGGAAAATTACATTGAGTCTGGTAGGGGCGGAAAAAGCGGGAAAGGTGGCCGGTTTTAAAAAATAAAAACGGTTTAACCAAGTTAGACCC
>VFSW01003698.1_pt1 | contig 22927 bp, 15 predicted proteins | sample 5358111 | NCBI WGS metagenome assembly VFSW01 (sample SAMN11554181, study PRJNA540505) | mine drainage metagenome | isolation source: sediment from site ElyBrook_90M | place: USA: Ely Copper Mine, Vershire, VT | collected 2017
GGGTTTTCATCGAGTCACCGTCCCAAATGATGCCACAGCGAATATCAATAGGGCAATTGTTTCAGATTTTGAATCGGAATGCCCGGGTTCGCGACATTGCAGCCTCAGCTGACAGCAGAGGCCTTCGTTTCCGTCGAATTCTCGCGCACCATCTCCGCCGTCACCAGTTTGTGATCCACATAGTTATACGGCGGAACGGTAAGGCCGCGCAGGATAGAGAGGCCGAGCTGGATGAGGCGCGGGCCGTAGGTGCCCGCTTCGTGGGAAACCGAACCGATCCACGGCGTATCGGGGCGCTTCATTTCGTCGATCGCTTCCGGAATGCAATCCTGGCCGGCGATGGCGACGTGCTTCTCGCGCTTCAGCTGCCGCACCGCCTCAAGCGCGCCCAGAGCGCTGGAGTCCGTGGCCGCCGCGATGAGGATGTGGCGGTCTTTGGGGTGGCGCTTCAGGAAATCGGAGATGAGGCGGCCGCTGGGTTCGCGCATTCCGCGCCCGTCCACGCGCACGAATTTTTCGACAGGAATGTCGGGAAGCATGTTGCGAATGCCCTGAAAGACGCCGGTGATGCGGCTCTGCACCAGGGGGCCTGCATTCTCGATATCGAGGCCAAGGATCCAGTCGAGCTTGCCGCTCCATTTGCCAGTTACGTGTTCAGCCAGAAGCGTGCCGGCTTCCACGCCGACGCGGTAGTTGTCCACGCCAAAGTAGGTGGCGTGCGGGTGCGGAATGTCGACCGCGATCAGGGGAATGCCGGCGACCGCAATCTTGTCGGCGATGATCGGCGCGACTTCCTGATCGATCTGGAACTCGATCACCAGGTCCACGCGGCTGCGCACGAATTCCTCGGCGACCTGCACCGCTGTCGCGGCGTCATAGCGGTTGTCCAGAACCAGCAGATCCACCCCGGCCTGGGTAGCCGCGTCGCGCAGGCTCGCTGTGACGGCTTCAGAGAAAGGCATCTCACTGGACTGCTTGCCGAAGCCGAAGCGCATTTTGCGCGGCCGCGCGGCCAGACGATACAACCCGTCCTGGGACTGCGCCAGATAACCGCGGTGCACGAAGGTCTTCAGGATGCGATAGACGGTGGTTTTGGAGATATGGGTGCGCTGGTAGATCGCCTCCAGCGACATCGGCCTCTCGCTCTTCTGGAGCACCTCCAGAACGTCGAGAGCCTTGGACAGGATGGGAATAAAATACAGGCGCTTGGTGGATGCTTTGGGCAAGACAGCCTCGGCAACTTCAACGCATTTATACCATCAGCGTTTCAATGCGGAAACGAACTATTCGGATTGAAACCGGGTGTTGTGGTCAGGCGTAGGTGACCAGCGAGCGTGCGTTCCGCTCTTTTCGCTCGCTCCGAATGCGCTCCACGTATCCGCTCGCACGGAGGGCAGCGAGAGGATCTTCCGGCAGCCCGTGCTTCCGGCGCCATTCCTGCACCAGCGGCCGCACGTCGAACCAGAATCCTTCGCGCAGGCATTCCTCGGCCTCCACCAGGCGGCATTCGTTCTGCAGAGCCGCGAGACGTTCGCGGTCGACCACCGCTGCCTTTGCGAAGATCTCCTGCGCGGTGCAAACCGTCTGGACCATGGCCTCCATCTTGCCTTTCAGGTTGTGGCTCTGGTCGATCATGAAGGCCGTGTCCGCCATAGCTGTGCGGTCGGAAAGCATTTCGTGGAAGATGCGGAAGACCTGGTAAGGATCGATGGAGCCCAGCGTCAGGTCGTCATCGGCAAAGCGGCGGTCGTTGAAATGGAAGCCGCCCAACATCTTCTCGCGCAGCAGCCAGACAACAATCTGCTCAATGTTCTGCCCCTGATAGTGATGTCCTGTATCGACCAGCACCCGCGCTTTTTCGCCCGTCTCGCGCGCAATCAGCAGCGACATCCCCCAGTCGGCGAGATCGGTATGGTAGAACGCCGGTTCGAAGGGCTTGTACTCCACTAACAGCCGCTGATCGTCGCCCAGTTCTGCGTGCGTCTCGGCCAGCGCCTCCGCCATCCAGTCGATGCGCCGGCGAATGCTCTGCGAGCCAGGATAATTCGAGCCGTCGGCCAGCCACAGAGAGACATCGCGCGAACGCAGCGCCTTTCCGATCGCCACCGACTCGAGGAGATGATCCACCGCCATCCGGCGCACGCCGGGATCCGGATTGCAGATCGATCCGAATTTATATTCCTGACTCTCGAAGAGATTGGGATTGATGGAGCCCGCGCGGATGCCGTGCTCGGTTTCGAGAGCCTGGATCTTCCGCACATCCTTGAGGCCGCCCGGCAAATCCCAGGCGATGTGCAGGGCCAGGGTGGGCGTCGCGCCGGTGAGAGCGTGCACCTGTGCCGCGTCGGAAAACTTCTCCTCGATGGTCGAGGCAGCTTCCGCCTGGAGGAATTTGCCGAAGCGGGTCCCAGTATTCGCGAACCCCCAGGAAGGCAACTCGATGCGCAGGGAGTCGAGAGCGTGGTTGACTTGATCCTGGTGCGTGCTCACGGTGCAATTCTCCCGATTGAAATAAGTTCCCAGTTAAAATGCCACAGAATGCCATCGTACTGCCCGAAAATGGACGCGTCAAAGGAAGAATTTCCGGGCCGGACATCGCCGTCCTCGCGGGATTCCAGAGGCAGCCGGGTGTGAAAAAGGAGCCTGAATGATGACTCGCGTCTGTTTTCTCCTGAAAGTCCGCGCCGAAAAACTGGAAGAATACAAGCGCCGCCACCGGGAAGTGTGGCCGGAAATGCTGGATGCGCTGCGCGCCACCGGCTGGCACAACTACTCGCTTTTCCTGCGGCCGGACGGGCTGCTCGTGGGCTATCTGGAAACGCCGGATTTCGAGCATGCCCGCGCCCACATGCAGGACCACGCTGTGAATGCGCGCTGGCAGGCTGAAATGGCGCCCTTCTTCGAAGCGCTGCAAGGCGGGGCCGCCGACGCAAGCATGTTGCCGCTGGAAGAAGTGTTCCATCTCGACTGACGACGGTCGTCAGAGGCATCAGGGCTCCTTGATTCCGGAATCGCCTCGGAGTTGCAGCCCCGGACTATCGTTGAAGGTGAGTTGGCTGCCGTCAGTGGCTCGGATCGACACATCGGACAACGACCAGTCCTTCGTATCCGCCACCTTACCGGCCGATTGCGCTTCGATCGAGATGTGCTCAAAGTGGAAATTTTCAAGGGGGGCTTCCGGGGTCGCGCTCACTTCGAATGCCCTGCGAGCGCCGGTGGCCGTCAGGTGGGTGATGCTGATGTTGCGAAAATGTGGGAGTCCCTGCGCCGCAGGCACCGGCGTTGCCAGCACTTTGTAATACGGCGGAACGTCGGTCAGCCCCGGCGGAATCTTTGCGTAGCTGTAACTCGGGTTCCAGTTCATCGTGATGTGGATGGGAACCGCGACGTTCTCCAGTTGCAGATCGTGGATACGAATGTTGTCCGCCCAGCCGCCGCGCGTGTGCGCGGACTTGATGAGGACGCCGGAAGGAACATGCCCGAAGGCATGGATGTTGTAGACCTCCACGTTGCGAAAGCCACCGGAGGTTTCGCTGCCGATGGTGATCGCCGCAGCGCCGTCGCGCACCGCGGAGTCGCGGACCACAATGTCCTCGTCCGGACGGTTGACGCGCAGACCGTCGGCATCGCGGCCGGCCTTGAGGCAGAGAGCATCGTCATTCACGGAGATATCGGCGTGCTCTACCAGGATGTGCTTTGAGGAGTCGATGTCGATGCCATCGGTGCTGGGGCCGCGCCCGCCCACATTGTTGCGAATGGTCACGCCATCGACGTGGACATGGTCGGAATAGCAGATGTGCACGGTCCAGAAGCCGGAACGCGTGAGCAGAGGTCCGGAGAGCGTCACATGGCTGGACTTATAGATCTGGATGAGGCGCGGCCGGCGCGAGTCATAGTCTGCAGCCCAGCGCAGGCCTTTGGCATCGTATTGGCGGCGGAGTGCCCAATAGCCGTCCCACCAGACCTTGCCGTCGCCGTCGATGGTGCCTGCGCCGGTGATCGCGGCGTGGTGCTGTTGGTAGACGTTCACCAGCGCCGCGGGCCAGGTCATTTCGATGCCGGCGACGCGGGTTGGCATCATCGGATAGTCGGCCAGCTTTTCTGAGCCGAGAATGGTCGCGCCCTGCTCGATGCGGAGCGTCACGCGCGAACGAACGAAGATGGATCCACTCAGGTAAGTTCCTGGAGTCAGGATGACGGTTCCGCCGCCTGCATTAGCGGCCGCATCGATCGACGCCTGGAGAGCTTTGGTATCCAGCGTCGTCCCGTCGCCCTTCGCGCCGTAGTCCTTCACGCGGAAATCTTTCGCGTGACCGCAGGGAGAGTACACGAAACAGACGCACGCAAGACACGTGAGGATCGCGCGGTGCCCCACCGATCGTCCCACGCTCACCGGTGTGCCTCGACGAACACGATTGCGTCTCCGTCCGGGTCTTGAATCGTCAGCGTTTTCCCGCGTTTCTTCGCAGTGAAGCCGAGAATTCGCAGTTGGCCCGCCGTCTGCCGCAGGCTGGGCACGGAAAAGATGAGTTGAAAGGGCAGGCTCTTCGATGTGGCTGCTGACGGCGGCAAAAGCTCGATCTGCTCATCGGGCGTTCCCGGCAATGCCAGCGCCATAACGCCGGCTTCGAGCGGATGCGACGCACCCCTGAACGACAGCTTGTCGACGTAGAAGGACTGTGCGGCGGCCAAATCGGCGAAAGGGATACCCACTCCGGCGATGCGCTCGGCAACACGATTCGGTCCCAGATGCTGCCCGCGATCGAGCGTGTGCCGCGAACCAGGCATGTACTGGGTGTACTCGATATTCTGCGCGGCGCTGCCGCGCAGGTTCGAGGGCGGCCCTGGTTGGTCGGGGCCTTGCAGCGTGAAGAGCAGATTGCCCGCACCGGCGCGGCGGACCTGGTTCGGCGCGAGGCCGTGCTCGAGATAGCTCTGATGAACCGCGTTGATGTCAGCGGCTTCAAAGCACACATGCATGAAACCAACGGCGGCCGACGCGTCGCGCTGCGGATACAGTTCGATGAACTGTCGGTCGTTGACCTTGAAGAAGGCTTCGGTCGGGGTGCCGCCCTTGTCCATCGCAAAGGCTTCTTCGAATCCCAACTTGTGGAAGAAGGCACGCGTCCGCTCAAGATCGCCGACGCGGATCGCCACATGCGCAATGCCGGTTAAGTCAGGATTCGCAGCTGCCGATTGGGCTGACGCCGGACGCAACCCGGGACCGAGGCTCATCGTTAGAACCATCGCTGCGATAGCAATTCGAAGCGAGGCTTTGCGGTCGAGTAATTGCATTTTCAATTCGCCTTCCCCGCGCCGGCGGCGGCTGGATGCGAGTGGCCGTGATGGTCCGTCATCTCCTCAACCTGTGCGCCGGCGAGCAGAAATCCACCGACGCCATACGTGTAGCTCGACGATGGCAAATAATGCGCAGGCGCAGCGCCGGTTTGCTGAATGTTCCCCAGGCGACCATCGGCGTAAATCTGGCCCACGAGCCCGCGCCAGGCCTTTGCGATCACGGGCGCGTAGGTGGCGCGGTTGAGCACGCCGTGATTCACGCCCCAGGCAAGGGCGAATGTAATAAGCGCCGACCCGGAAACCTCGGGCTGCCGATAATCGGCGGGATCGAGCATGTCCGAATGCCACAGGCCGCTCCGCTTATCCTGCAGCGCCGCCACGGCCGCCGCCATCTCGCGTAACTGCGCTTCATATTTTCCGCGCGTCGGGTGATCCTGCGGCATGTAGTCGAGGGTGCGCGCGATGCCGCCCATCACCCAGCCGTTGCCGCGCGACCAGAAGATGGGGTCGCCCTTCTCGTTCGTCTTATGCAGGAAAGTGACGTCGCGGTAATAGAGATGGCGATGCGCGTCGTAAAGCAGGTCCGACGTCTCCCACCAGTGCTTGTCGACGTAGTCGAGATACTTCTCATCGTGGGTGACCGCGTACATGCGCGACCACACCGGTGGCGCCATGAACAGCGCATCGCACCACCACCACGGAATCTGCGCCTGGCCCGCGGGAATCTTCGCCGCACCGCCGGCGAGCAGATCGTCGAGCGCGGCCTGTGTAGGCGCCAACTTCTCCGGCGCGGGCTGCAGCAGATCCAGTTCGAGATACGTCTGGCCGACGCTCTGGTCGTCGGCGTTGGGATGCTCCGACCGCAATTCCCAGTGGAACTTCTCGGCCATCTCCTGCATCGCATTGCGATACTGCGGATCGTCGAGCGCTGGTGAGGCGGCCATAAAGCCCGTGTACAGCACGCTCCAGGTCCAGATGCGATCGAAGTAGGGCCGCGACCAGCCCAGTTCCCAGTCCGCGACCTTGCGCATGGCGGCGCGCACATCGGCCGGACGCATCGCTCGGGAGAGCTTTGCCTTCGGTCCCGGATCTGCGGGAGCATCGCCGAAGTGGCGGCTGATGTCGCGATCGATGTTCTGCTGCTCCTGAGGCGGGATCGCCGAAGAGGATTGCGGACCAGCGGGCGATGTTTGCGCGAGCAACGGCGTTGCAGCCAGCAGCGCGATGGTCAAAAAGAGACGTAGCTTCACAGATTCCATCCTCCAGCGGAAGTCATTACGTTCAGTTCACCGGGTCGGCAGCGGCGGAGTCCTCGCTCACAGGCACGAGGCGCAATGGTCCAAGAATGCCCGACGGCAGCGGCTCCAGATGATCCATATCCTGGGGCGCGAAGCGTTTGCCGTATCGCATCCACAGCAACCGGTAGTCTTTGGGCGCACGTCCGGCAAGCTCGTTGATGGCTGTATTCGCCACGACGATCTTCAGCTCGTTAAGACCTGCATGCAGGAACGGCCCAATGTCGAGCACAAAGGGTGGGTGCCATACCGATCCCGCTCGCTTCCCATTCACATACACGACTGCAGCATCGCGCAGGGGAGCATCGAACCACGTGCGCGTACCAGGCAATTTCAACGTTGTGTGCTGAACAGGTGTCCCTTTTCCGAAATCGAGCAAGGCATTGCCGCCGTGCGGGAAATTCTGGGGAAGATCGATGGTGCGCGTGTAGGTTGCCGTTCCGGAGTAGTCCTTGCCCGCCGCGTCGTCTGACCACGAGTGCAGAGTCTGCATGGTTTCGCTGAAGCCGGTCCTGTCGAGCATGACCTTCCAGTCGTGACTCAGGTCGATGGGCGCGAAATATGTCGCAGTCGCTGCTTCTTTTTGCGCAAGCGGCTGATCTGTGAACACCAGGACGCGCGATTCGTAGGGCGCCAGGGTCATCGCGATCGCCGGACCCTTGCCGGCTGCAGTGATCTTGCCGGTGAAAGGATCCCACCAGGAGGCCGCCGGGTGGCCGGCGCGGAAAGTGGCCGTGAATGTGTGGGGGCGATTGCCAGTATTGGCGATGAAATAGACGTCGGCAGTCGGGAGACGGCGATGGATGAAGCCGACTTCAGGTGTGGCGGGATCGAGCGCAAGGTCCGGCTTCAGAAAAACGTCGATCGCAGAGCCCAGGTCTGAAGCCTTTTCGACGACCTTCGCGTTCTTCGCATACGGGGCGAATAGCTCCTGGGAGATTTGCCGGATCGCCGGGGTGTCGCGCGGACCTTCTACAAATCCCGGCGCGCGTGAAGGAGGTTTCTGTGTCGCGATGACGACGCCGCCCGTGCGGGCCCAGGCTTCGATCTTCCGGTACGTCCCGAGCGGCAATCGCTCGACATCGGGAATGACCAGCACCGGATAGTGAATGCCGGCGCGATCGATGGCTTCCGAATCGATGAAGTCGAAGCTGTAACCGGCATCGAGGATGGCCGGGACAAGGTCCGGGCCAAGCAACTCCGCCATCTGATCGCTGACCGTCGCGTGCCCCGGACGAAAGCGCCCCTGCGCATCTTCTTCCGGCAGCAGCACGGCCACATCGTTCGCTGGCTTGCCCCGACGCAGGAGCCAGCTCATGCGCGTGAGGTACGCCGTGACGTCGGGCATCACGATCCACCACGGATTGTGATCGTTGAAGACCGCAGCGGCGTAGAACGCATAGCCAGGATCGCCGGCCGATGGCGGCGAGTACGGCCAGCCGTGTCCCATGAGCTGATTGATGCCCTGCAGGAAAAACGTGTCCGCTTCCGCCTTCATATCCAGCGGCGTCGCGCGGAAGGGCGGCGAGTGCAGCCACGTCCAGGTTTCGGATGAGGTCACCGGCCGCCCATAGACGTGACTCGCCGACGTGGCCCAGCGCGTGAACGAGAACGGCCCGTGCCACTGCGAGCCTTCGCCCTCCGGCAAATCGACACGGGCGTTGCTGGAGAGCGTGACCGCGGAGATACCGTAGCTCTGGGACCGGAATTCGGTATGGTGGGCGTGCGCCCAGGTATCGATCGCAGCGAGATAGTTCTTGTCGATCAGCTCCGCCAGGGTGCGGCCCCAGTCGTAGCGCAGGTCGACGGCTTCAGGCCCGGTTCCCCCGATCAGTTCGGGCAGATGCGGCGTTAAATCGTAACCGCGACGGTTGCGAAATTCGGTCAGGAAGTCCGGCGTCCAGTCGGATTCGTAAACCTCGAGACTGTCGCTGAACACCGAGTAAGGTGGATGCTGGCCAAAAGCCTGCACCAGAGGATCGGCGACGTTCTTCAGGTGATCCTGCACCGCGGCGGCACTGAAATGGTCGATGACGAAACCCTCTGCCCCGTAAGCCGGGCGCTTCACCTGCTGGCCGGTGCGGCTGGAGATGAAGAAGAGCGCGACCTGCGGATCGCCGCCGCTGGATGCGATCTGGAGCCGCCCGTCCTTAATGTCTTCGACACGCCGGGCGTGCTCAGCGTCGTAATGCTGCGGCGTTCCGGCAGCGACAAACGCGGCCATCAACGTCTCTCCGTTCTCCATTGAGGGGACCGTGACGGAGTGGTCGTCCGATGAAATGAGCGTCGCAACGACGCGCAGACGTCCGGCCGACTCGCTCACCGGCACCCAGGCGCCGCCATACGGCCAACCGCTGCCCAGCGTAATGCTGACGCGCATGCCGAGATCGCGACCGGTATTCGCAGCGTAGCCAACCATCTTCAGAAATTCCGGTGACAGGAATTTCATGTTGCGGAATCCTTTTTGCGGATCGTCGAGTTCCAGAGGGTAAACGGGCTGAATCTCGACCCCGCCGATGCCCCCGGCCTTCATGGTGCGCAGTTCACGGGCCAGTTCGTTGGGCTCGACCGCCGGACCAAACCACCACCAGCGCATCATGGGACGCGCGTCCAGGGGAGGAGAGGCGAAGCCCTGGCGCAGCGCTTCCGGGGATTCGGCCGAGCGCGCGCTAGGCGCGTTTTGCTGAGCGCCTCCGGAAGCTGCAAACACAAGGCACGCCTCGGCCGCACACAGGAACAGGTTTCGAAAGCGAATCATGAATGCGGGGAATCTCCTCACAGCGGTTGATCGTACGCCACGGGTTCGCGGCGATCAGTGCAGAGTAATGTTTCCGCCCTCCGCCTTGATAATTCCGGAGCCATCGCTCGCCTTGACGCTGACGTTGTCACCGGTAACGTCAGCGTTGCTGATCGCCAGCCCATGCTGCGCCTGGATATGGACGTTCTTCAGCACCACGTTGCGAATGGGCGCTTCCGGCAAACCGGCGATCGCCCCCGCCGAAACGATATCCGTGGCCGTTACATTTTCGAGGGTGATGTCGTGGAAGTGCGGCGTCAGGCGCGTGATCGGCGCCGGCGGATCGGGACTCGGGGGCAGGATCTTCGGGTAGTACTCGCTGATGATGATGGCATTCTTCACGTTCTTCATCTCGATATCGCGGAAAACAAAATCACCCACATTGTTGCCGCGATCGCGATTGGCTTTCACGCGGATGCCATTGTCGGTGCCATCGAAATGAATGCGTTCGGCGCGCACGTGCTGCGCGCCTCCGGCCACTTCGCTGCCGATGGAGAGACCATGCCCGTGCAGGAAGTTGCAGTCGGCGATGGTGATGTTGCGGCTCGGGTCATCCGGCCCTGGAGAATTGGCCATGCCTGACTTAATGGCCACATCGTCGTCGCCCACATCCGCGTAGACGTGATCGATGCGCACGTTCGAGGAGGAGAACGGATCGATCGCATCGGTATTGGGCGAGTGTTGCGGCGCCAGGACTCGGATATTCCGGATCGTAATGTCGTCGGAGTAGTAAGGAACCAGCTGCCACATGGGCGAGTTCTGGATCGTGACTCCCTCCACCAGCACGTGCCGGCAGTGGTCGAAAACCACCAGCCGCGGCCTGGTGTGGTCAGACCCCATCACGCCGTGATCCTTCACCGTGCGCGCCTCCTGCCACCAGCTTTCCCCGTTTCCGTCGATCGTGCCTTCGCCGGTGATCGAGATGTTGGTCGCGCGCGTCGCGCTGACCAGAGACTGCCGGCCGGGCGCCTTGAACTCGGCGATGGCAGGAAAGTCGTTGTGATCCGGAGAGCCGAGCAGCGTCGCGCCCTTATCGAGTTCGAGGGTGATGTTGCTCTTCAGCACGATGGGCGCGCTGAGCCACGTACCCGCGGAAAGCCGCACCGTTCCGCCCCCGCGCTGCTCGCAGGCGTCGATGGCGGACTGAATCGCGGCCGTATCTTTCGTTACTCCGTCGGCTATCGCGCCGTAAGCATGTGGGTCGCACGTCGTGTGCGCGGCGGCGGCGTGCGCCGGCACTACCGCCGCGACCGCCAGAAGAACAAATGCAGAAAAACAGCAGGACACACAAATTCTGAATCGCATCAGGATCATTTTCCTCGTCCGAAACAACTGCAATGGCGAAACCAATGATACGCTGGATGGCGGCCAGTGGTCATACCACCAGGCATCCCGCAAAGCGTCTTGCCAGCGGGATATTTCTTTCGCGAGGATCGTGCCCCTATGAACTCCTTCCGCTCCAACCGTCGAGATATTCTTCGCATGAGTGCTCTGGGTCTTGGAGCCGTCGTCGGCTCCTCGATGCCGGAGGCGTATGCAGCTCCTCGCTCGTCGCCGGCTTCGGGCGTGCCTGGTGTCTTCGATATCCGCACTTATGGAGCCGTGGGCGACGGCAAGTCGATCGATTCTCCCGCCATCAACAAGGCGATCGAAGCGGCGGCCGAAGCAGGCGGCGGCACAGTGCTCTTTCCTCCCGGAACGTGGCTGAGCTTTTCCATTCGCATGAAGAGCCACGTCGGGCTTTATCTGTCGCAGAACGCAACGCTGCTTGCGGCCGCCTCTCCGCTGCCGGGCGAGACTACCGGTTACAACGGCGGCACGTACGATGCCGCCGAGCCCAATACCCCGTGGGAGGATTATCAGGATTATGGTCACAATCACTGGCACAATTCGCTGATCTGGGGCGAGGGCCTCACCGATATCAGCATCACCGGCCCGGGCCTGATCTACGGTAAGGGCCTCAGCTTTGGGGCCCGCCGGACCGCGCGCGGGAACTATCCCATCTATGTCGCCGAGCAGGCCGGTGTGGGCAACAAAAGTATCGCCCTGAAAAACTGCCACAATGTCCTGCTGCGCGACTTTTCAATTCTGAAGGGCGGCCACTTCGGACTGCTGCTGACCGGCGTCGACAACCTGACCATCGACAATCTGACCATCGACACGGATCGCGACGGCATGGACATCGACTGCTGCCGCAACGTCCACGTCTCCAACTGCACCGTCAATTCTCCGTGGGATGACGGCATCTGTCCCAAGAGCAGTTACGCACTTGGCTATGCGCGCGCCACCGAAAACGTGACGATCGCCAATTGCTATGTCACGGGAGACTACGAACTCGGCACGGTGCTCGACGGCACGTTCAAACGGTTTGCCGCGGACGCGCACGTCGGGCGCACCGGCCGCATCAAGTGTGGAACGGAGTCGAACGGCGGGTTTAAGAACATCGCCATCTCGAACTGCGTGTTCGACACCTGCAACGGTCTGGCTCTGGAAAGTGAAGACGGAGCCCTGTGCGAAGACATTGCCGTCAGCAACATCACCATGCGCAATATCACGACGGCGCCGATCTTCATCCGCCTGGGTGCGCGGCTGCGCGGGCCGAAGGAGACAACGAAAGTCGGCACGATGCGGCGGATCCTGATCAGCAATCTGACGAGTTACAACTGTGCATCGCGGCTCTGCTCCATCATCAGCGGCATTCCCGACTACGCGATCGAAGACCTGAAGCTCGATAACATCTACCAGCACCAGGCAGGCGGCGCGGCGCCGGATACTCTGTCGATTCGCCCGCCGGAGAATGAAGCCAAATATCCTGACCCCGGAATGTTCGGGCCGATGCCGTCGCAGGGATTCTTCCTGCGTCACATCAAAAATCTGGAGATGAGCCATGTCGAGGTCGCGGCAGCTTCACCCGATCCGCGGCCGAGCTTCTATCTCACCGGCGTCGACCGCGCCGACTTTATCGCGGTTACCGCGCCCAAAGGGGTCACGGCGTTTCATCTCGACAAGGTGACGGATCTGCGCATTCTGATCAGCCGCGCGGCCAAAGACACGCAACTGGAAAGCGCGGACAACCAAACGTTGTAGTGGTTTAAGTGGTGTCGTGCAGGGGCCGTTGCTCGCGCTGTGGTCTGACCAAACGGCCCGATTCTGCGCCCAGCCGCGCGCGGCGAGTCAGGCACCGCCTGTCTCCCGGGGCCTCTGCATCCTCAATCCGGATGCCCCTCCGACCCGGAGGGGGAACATATAGAGCCAGGGGTCTATAGTGCCGCTCTGGCGCGGTCTTGCGCGTCCCGCTGAGAATGCCGTCCCATGCCGCTCGGGCAGGCATGAGCGGTGGTACAAACAGGTGTCTTGACAGTTCTCTTCCCCTTCCACGATACTAGTGCGGTTTCTACGACAGGTCAGACCTCTCAGTAAAATCATGGCCTGCCAATCGAGCAAATTTCGGAGGATTACGACATGACGCAGACGAACCGGTGGGCCCCCGTGTGGGGACGATCGCTCCTCTGGGCCCTTGCACTCAGCCTGTTTGTTTCGCCCGCGTTCGCGCAGCTGGCCGGTACCGGCAACATCCAGGGAACCATCAGCGATCCCTCAGGCGCCGTCATTGCAGGCGCCCAGATAACCGTCACCAATGTGGCGAGAAACGTCAAGCATCAGACGGTCACCAGCGGCGGCGGCGTGTTCAGCTTCCCGAACCTGTCGGTCGGCACCTACAACCTCTCCGCCACGGCTTCGGGATTCAAGGCCTATACCCAGACGGGCATCGTCCTCGAAGTAGGAAGCAACATTGCGGTTAACGTAAGCCTGACGGTGGGCACGGAAAACCAGGAGGTTCGCGTCGAGGCCAATGGCATTTCCCTGCAGACGCAGGACACCTCGTTCAAGCAGACCATTGACCAGAAGGAAGTCAATGAGCTGCCCCTCAATGGCCGCCAGATGACCGACCTCATCGTGCTTTCCGGCGGGGCTGCGAGCGCTCCCGGCAACGACATGGTGGGCAGCAAAAACTTCTTTAGCTCCAAGTCCATTTCGGTGGCGGGCGGTATGGGCAACCAGACGGATTACCGGCTGGACGGCGCCGATAATAACGACTACATGACCAACGTCAACCTGCCGTTTCCTTTCCCCGACGCGGTGAATCAGTTCAGCGTCGAGAGCACGGCGATGGGCGCGCAGAGCGGTCTCCATCCCGGCGGCGAGGTCAACGTGGTGACGAACTCGGGCACCAATACGTTCCACGGGGATGCTTTCGAGTACATCCGCAACAACCTGATTGACGCGACCAACTTCTTCTCCAGCAAGCCAGATCAGCTCCATCAGAATCAGTTCGGCGGCACCCTTGGCGGTCCCGTCCTGCGGGATAAGCTCTTCTTCTTTGCCGGATACCAGCACACGATCCATCACGAGGTGACCTCGGACAAGACGGCGTACGTGCCCAGCCAGGCCAATCTGGCCGGAGACTTCTCGGGTTCCGACTCCACCCCGCTCTACAATCCGATCACCGGAGCTGTGTTGATCGGCAATCAGATCGACCCTGCGTCTTTCAGTTCCGTGGCGCTCGCCCTGGAAAAGTTCCTGCCCCAGACCACCGATCCGGCCGGAAAGGTTCTTTATGCTCCCCCGGGCGACTATACAGAGAATCAGTTCGTGACCAGGATCGATGCCAGTCTCTCCCAAAAACATAATCTCTATGGCCGCTACCTTCTCGATGGGTACGGGTTGCCGGCGAAGTGGGATCCCGCCAATGCGCTGGTAACCGCGACGCCAGGCAATCTGGAGCGCGTGCAATCGCTCACTCTTGGCGACAGCTATGTCTTCAGCGCGCACACGGTGAACTCCGTCCACGCGACGGTCGACCGCCGACGCGACAACCGTGCTCCTGCCGCTCAGGGAGTCAGTCCGACTGCGGTTGGGGTTTCGATGTTTAACGTCGATCCCAACTTTTTCCGCTTTACCGCCAGCTCGAAGTTCGATCTCTACTGCGGCACGTGTGCGCCGTCCCACTTCAACGTCAACACGTTTTCGATTTCCGACGACGTGAACCTGGTCCGCGGCAAACACCAGATCGTGTTCGGCGGCGAATACGCCCGCTCCCAGTTCAATGCCAGCAACCACTACGAAGAGAATGGCGCGTTCACCTTCAGCGGCGACTTCAGCCAGAGAGGCCCCGGGCAGAATCTGCCCAAGCAGCCAGCAGCGGATGCCAATCTCGATTTTCTGACTGGAGCGCTGCACGGCTTCGAGCAGAGCAAGGCACAGGGAAACGCGCTGCGTGCGCCGATTCCGACCTTCTATGTTCAGGACACGTGGCAGGCGACCTCGAAGCTGGTGCTGACCGCGGGAGTTCGCTGGCAACCCGAATACATGCCGGCAGACTACTTCCATCGCGGGTCGACGTTCGATGAGGCCTCCATGCTCAGCCACACACACAGTGGCGTCTATCCAAACTCGCCGGCGGGCGTCTTCTACTACGGAGACAAAGGGGTACCGAAGGGTTTCACGCAAAATTCCCCGTGGCAATTCTCGCCGCGCCTCGGCCTGACGTGGAACCCGGACGGCGCGGGCAAGACGGTCCTGCGCCTGGGCGGCGCTCTGATCTACGATGAGCCCAACTTCTTCACGGCCCAGCGGAATCAGCAGAACCCGCCCTTCGCGACGGCAGCTTCGACCGTTCCCACAACAGCGCCGCTCGATTTCGCCGACCCCTGGTCGAGCGGCAGCGCGCCGGGTAACCCGTTCCCACAGCCCTTTACTCCACCGTCCAATATCGTCTTCCCAAAGACGGCGCAGTACATCTTTATGCCGCATCAGTTCCATCCACCGTACGTGATCCAGTGGACGGCAAGCGTGCAGCGCGAACTGGGACATGCGTGGATGGCGCAGCTCGACTACATCGGCAATGAGACCGTCCACCAGACCTGGGGATTCCCGCTGAACCCGGCGGTGTATACCAGCGGCTCGCCTACCGCGAATTACAGCAGTCGCTTCCGGCTGGTTTTGGAGGATCCCACCGACGGCGGGGCGTTCACCGGCGGCGGCGGCGGAACCGTCCTTGTCGATGACTCGTCCAATGCGAACTACAACGGCATGATCGCCACCGTACAGCATCGCACGGCAAACTACACGGTTCTCGCTAACTACACGTGGTCGCACTGCATCGACGTGGAAGACGCGCAGGGTGACTTTGCCGGAACCACCGTGGAAAATCCCTACAATCCACGTCTGGACCGCGCCAACTGCGGCTTTGATTACCGCGGCATGTTCAATGCGAACGCCGTGGTGATCAGCCGGTTCACGAGCCTGCATGGGGTTGCGGGTGCGGTTGCCAACAACTGGGAGTTGGGTCCGCTCATCCGAGTCACGGATGGCGATCCATTTACGGTAACGGATGGCACGGACATCTCGGGCACCGACGTGAACAATGATCGGCCCAACCTGACCGGATCGGCTTCCTACACGCACAACACGATCGGGCAGAACCAAACCTACGTCAACCACGTTGCCTTCGCTTACGCGGCCAACGGCACCTACGGCAATTTGGGGAGGAACACCTTCCGGGGTCCGAACTACATGGACGTGGATGCGGAGATCAGCCGCTTCTTTCCGCTCACCGAAAGGACCAGGCTGGATTTCCGCATTGAGGCGTTCAATATGTTGAATCACCCCAGCTTCAACGCACCGGGCAGCGGCAATCTGAAGGTGAATAATTCAAAGACCTTCGGCGTGATCACCGGTGCCCACGATCCGCGTATCTTCCAGGGCGCTGTGAAATTCATCTTCTAAATCCAACCCTGAAGTAGCCTCCTTCAGGCCGCCATTGGGCTCAATGGCGGCCTGTTTTCTTTCCTGCAGGAAGTGTGGTTTTCAGCGAGCGACCGGCTCGGCGGGCAGATACGTCCTGCTCACGGTTGAATAGCCCTTGAGGGCAACGCTCTTGCCGCTCTGGCGGACCTCCACGAGGTCATTCCGGGGTTTCGCGGTTTCGGGCGAAAAGCCGTAGACCGCGAATGCCGGGGCTAATCCGGCAGAGCAATGTGAGGCATGGCGCGGGTCCTTTCCATCCAGGGATTCAAGACCGTAAACTGAGCCAGCATCTTCCTCAACGGTGAACATCGTCACGCGACCAGAGTTGGAATACCTCCGCACCCCGGCTTCCGCTGAGATCGACGGCGCCGCCCAGGATCAATCTCTCCAGAGACCTCCATCTTTGGGTGGAGGACACTCCTGCTGCCAGTCCGGTAACGTGGGCAAGGCTTTGCACTGCGTTCCTATCCCCGGCGCTCAAAGCCCGCATCTCGCGGCCACGCCTGCGACTGCCGGGAGGGGCGGACGTACAGTATCTTTCCGCATCGTTCTGTGTGTAGCCACCACCGCCGCTATCCTCGCCACCGGCTGCCACCGCGGCCTGCCGAAACCAGAGTCCGCACAATATACGCAGCTTGTGCAGTCCTTTTACGTGGGGCTCGCAGCCATGGAAGTGGGCAACGATGTGCGCGCCGAAACGGAGCTCGCGCAGGCCACGCAGCTCGCTCCCGGTGAACCCGCCGGGTGGGCGGACTGGGGCATTCTCGCCTTGCGGCAGCGCAACTTCGATCCGGCGAAGCAGCGGCTGGACCGCGCCCACTCACTGGCCCCGCGCGACAGCCAGATCGATGCCGACCTGGGCGTGCTCGAAAGCACTCGCGGCAATTCGGCCGAGGCGATTGCGAACCTGCGCAGGGCGGTCGATCTGGATCCGCACAACCTCCGTGCGCTGTATCTGCTGGCAGTCGAAGTGGAGCGCCAGGGAGGTCCCAAGAGCGAAGCGGAATTTCAGCAGCTCATCGAAAAAATTCTTGCTGCCCAGCCCGACAATCTCGCCGCGTTGGTCGAGTTGAGTCGTATCGCAGCCAAGCGCGGAGACGCGGCTACTCTTCGCTCGGCGGTCAGCCGCATTGCTGCACAGGCCTCCTCCGCATGGCCGCCCAGCGTGCAGCAGCAACTGACGGAGCTACAGAACGCTGCGCAATCCGCGCCCGCCACGGCCGCGGTGCGCAGTGTCTTCCTGCGGAATGTGCTGATGCAGGTGCCGAGCTTCCGGCAAAGCCTGGCGGCGATCAAAGCGCAGCCTGGGGATGAAGCGCAGCCATTCCAGACTTTTCTGCGGCTCCCCTCTCCCTCTTCGCGGCCCGCGCCACCGGACCTGGCACTGCAGTTCGCCCCCCAATTGCTGGCCACATCGCAGGGTGATAAATGGGACTGGATCGGCGCTGTCATGCTCGATGACAAACAGCCTCCCGTTGTGGTCACGGCGAATGCACGAACCGTGCAGGTGCTCGGCGGGCCGTCGTTCGCCTTCCCCGGTGGTCCGCACAACGTCGCGCCCGGGCCCGACTCCGTACTGCCGGTCGACTTCAATTACGATTTCAAAACCGATCTCGTGCTGGCGGGCGCGGGCGGCGTTCGCTTCATGCGCCAGGACTCACCGCAGAAATTCACAGACGTCACAGTGCAGACCAAGCTGCCGCCTGCGATTCTCCAGGGCAGCTACATCGGTGCGTGGGCTGTCGACATCGAGGCCGACGGCGATCTGGACATCGTTCTCGGCGCGCAGGCAGGCACACCCACCGTGCTGCGCAACAACGGCGACGGCACCTTCACACCCATCCATCCCTTCGCCGGTCTCTCCGGCATCGAGCAGTTCGTGTGGGCCGATCTGGATGGCGATGGGAATCCCGATGCATCGCTGATCGACGGCGCCGGACAGCTGCACATCTTCCACAACGACCGCGCCGGAAACTTCCACGAGATTGCCGGCTTACCCAGGCTCGGGGGAGTCGAAGCCATCGCCGCTGCCGACACGCGCCACAGCGGATGCCTCGATCTGCTGGCGGTCCAGGCGAATGGCGCCGTCACGCGCCTCGTCAACAACAACGGCTCCTGGACGTCATCCGACCTCGCGCACGTGCCGAATGCAGGCACGGAGTTGAAGAATCCCGTCCGGCTCCTGACAGCGGATCTCGACAACAATGGCGCAGTCGACCTGGTGCTGGCGAACGTGGGCGGAGGAGCAACACCGCGTGTCTGGCTAGGCAGCGATGACGGCGGTTTCGCGCTGCTCGATCACCCTGCGGATTCTCAGCGCGTATTCGCCGCCGCTGACCTCAACCACTCCGGCCGCCTCGATCTGCTCACCCTGGATGCGCATGGCCAGCCGGTGAAGGGCGTGAATCACGGAACGAAGAATTACCACTGGCAGGTGATCCGCACGCGCGCCGTGACGGCGCTGGGCGATCAGCGCATCAACTCCTTCGGGATTGGCGGCGAAATCCAAACCCGCTCCGGCCTCCTGCTCCAGGCGCAAGCCATTACGGGTCCGCAAGAACACTTCGGCCTCGGCGAGTGGAGCAGCACGGACGTGGCGCGCATCCTCTGGCCGAACGGCACCGTCAACGCCGAGTTCCAGATACACGCCGATCAGGAGGTGCTCGCCCAGCAGCGGCTGAAAGGATCGTGTCCCTTCCTGTTCGCCTGGGACGGGCACGAGATGAAATTCGTGAAGGACACAGTGCCCTGGGGATCGGCCATTGGGCTGCGCATCAACGCGCTCGGTCCGGCAAAGATCACGGCGACCCAGGAGTGGTACAAGATTCCGCGCAACGATCTCGCCCCGCGCGACGGCTCTTATGATCTGCGTATTACCGGCGAACTGTGGGAGACCTATTACTACGATTGGCTCCAGTTGATGACCGTCGACCACCCGCAGGGAACAGAAGTCTTCACCGACGAGCGATTCGTCGTGCCTCCCGTAAAGCTGGCAATCACGGCGACGGATATGCCCCATCCCATCGCGCGCGCAGTCGACGACCGCGGAAACGATGTAACCGCAACCTTGAGCACGCTGGACGGGCGCTATCTCGACACCTTCGGACGCGGGCAATATCAGGGCATCACGCGCGACCACTATGTCGAGATCGATCTCGGCGAGAACGTGCCCACGAGCGGTCCACTGTATCTGATCGCGAGAGGATGGCTGCACCCCTCGGATTCATCCATCAACATCGCGCTCAGCCAGGGCCATCATGAACAGCCGGAGCCGCTAAGCCTCGAGGTTCCCGACGGGCACGGCGGATGGGTTGTCGCCCGTTCGAACCTCGGCTTCCCGGCGGGACGCAACAAGATTTGCCTCATCGATCTCACCGGCGTCTTCCGCCCGAAAACGCCACGGAAACTGCGCCTGCGCACAAATCTTGAAATCTACTGGGACCAGGTCCAGTGGGCGCGCGGCCTGCCCAACACGCCGTTGAAGATTACCCGCATCGATCCGTCGATGGCCGACCTTCACTATCGCGGCTACTCGGCGATCCATCAGGCGAATGCGTCGTCGCCGGAAATTCCCGACTACAACCACATCGCGTCAACGACGCAGATCTGGCGCGATCTTGAAGGCTACTACACCCGCTTCGGCGATGTGCGTCCGCTGCTGAACAAGATCGATGACCGTTACGTCATCATGAATGCCGGCGACGAACTGGCTCTTCGTTTCGAGGCTCCCGGTCCTCCACCCGCCGGTTGGGTTCGCGACTACGTGCTCGCCGGCGATGGGTGGATCAAAGATGGCGACTACAACTCAACCGACTCCGCGACCGTCATGCCGTTGCCGTATCACGCCAGGACGGTCTACGACACGCCGCCGGTACCGCTCGAAGACGAATGGCTCTACCGCCATCATCCGGAGGACTGGCTAACGTGGCAGACCCGCTATGTCACACCAGAGCCCTTCCACGACGCGCTTACCCCTGAAGATCAGCGGAAGGAATCCCGGCAGACTGGGGAGGCGCCGTCATCACGATGAAGCGCGTCCCGGTCGCCCGTATTATTCTCAGCGTTGTCTTTGCCGGCATGTTGGCCACGCCATGGATCATCCGCCATCTTTCCTCTGGCAAGGTCCGGGAATCGGCTGCGCACACCGACTGCGGGGCCGCGCTGTCGCGCTACGGCTTCTGCTTTCAGGAAGTCTCGCATCAGGCCGGCATCCACTTCGTCCACGAAGCTCCGATTCTCGATCACAAACTCGACGGCATCATGCCCGAGGTTGCCTCGATGGGTGCTTCCGTGTCGATTGTCGATTTCGATCGTGACGGCTGGCCGGACATCTATGTAACGAACAGCCGCACCGGCAGCATGAATCATCTCTACCGCAACAACCACGACGGCACCTTCACCGACGTGGCGGCGCAGATGGGCATCGCCGACGTGAATCAGGCGGGCACCGGTGTTTCGATGGGCGCCGTGTGGGGTGACTACGACAACGATGGCTACGAAGATCTTTTCCTGATCAAGTGGGGGCGTCCGGAGCTGTTCCACAACGACCACGGACGCGGCTTCACACGGGTGACTGATGAAGCGGGTCTCCCGCCCTGGATCAACGCCAACACGGCTGTGTGGTTCGACTATGACGGCGACGGGCTTCTCGATCTCTTCGTGGGAGGCTACTACCCGGAAGACGTCAACCTCTGGCATCTGAAAAACACTCGCATGATGCCGGAGAGTTTCGAGTACGCGAAGAATGGCGGCCGCAAATATCTATTCCACAACCTGGGCAACGGCCACTTCGAGGAAGTAAGTGCGAAGGTCGGCATCAATAGCCGCCGTTGGGCGCTGGCTTGCGCCGCCGCCGATCTACGTGGCACCGGGTATCCCGATCTGTTCGTCGCCAATGACTACGGCGTCTCCGAGCTTTATCTCAACGACCACGGTCATTTCCACGAAGCCGGGGAACAAACGGGCGTGGGATTCGCGCCCAAGAGCGGCATGAACGCCGCCTTCGGCGACATCTTCAACCAGGGAAAGTACTCCATCTATGTTTCGAACATTTCCGAAGAAGGCGTGCTGCTCCAGGGCAACAACCTCTGGGTTCCCCAGGATGGCAAAGACCTTCATTACGCCAACCTCGCCCGCGACCTTGGTGTCGAACTCGGTGGATGGAGTTTTGTATAGCAGTTCGGCGACCTGAATAACGACGGCAACCTGGACCTGTTCCTCGAGAACGGTTACGTCTCGCTCTCGCGCACGCGTAGTTACTGGTATGACTTCTCCAAAGTTGCGGGCGGCAACAGCTCCATCATTAGTGACGCTTCGCATTGGCCCGCCTTCGATGGCCGCAGCCTCTCCGGCTACCAGCAGAAGAAAGTCTGGATGAATGACGGCGCCGGCAAATTCGAAGATGTCGCCCAGGCCGTTGGCGTGACGGATACCTATGATGGCCGCGCCGTCGCGCTGGCCGATTTGTGGAACACCGGGGTACTCGATGCCGTGGTTGCAAACCAGGGCGGCCCATTGCTGATCTACAAGGGCACGGTGGCCTCCGGCAACGACTGGATCGAGTTCGACCTCGAAGGCGCAAAGAGCAATCGCAGCGCAATTGGCGCCCAGGTTACGCTGTTCTGGAATGGCCAAAAGCAGATTCAATATGTCTCCGGCGGCAATGGATTCGCATCGGAGAATGACCGGCGACTCCACTTCGGACTCGGAAAAGATCCCCAAATCGAGAAAGCCTTGATCCGCTGGCCCTCAGGAACCATGCAAACTCTCGAACACCTATCCCCGAACCAGCTCGTTCACGTGAAGGAGCCGTCATGAACTGGACCATCGTCGCGCCTTCGGCCCAGCCCCGGCCCGCGCTGTGGAGACGCCTCCTTGACAGCCGCTTCATGCCGCCGATCTTCATCACCCTGATTTTGCTCGCCGGCAACTTCTCCTTTGGGATCCTCGAGAGCTACACCCGCACTTTGCTTGCGATTGCAATCAGCATTTCTGGTGAGCTGATCCTTGGCCGCATCTTTCTGAAGAAGTGGCCGCACCCCGCCAGCGCTTACATCACCGGCATCAGCGTCGGCATTCTGTTGCGCTCACCCGCATACTGGACCTACGCACTCTGCGCGGCCCTTTCGATCACTTCAAAGTACGCGCTGCGCTACCGCAATCGACACATCTTTAATCCCTCGAATTTCGGCATCTGCGCGATGCTGTTTCTTGCATCGGATTCTGTCGCAGGCCTCAGCATCCAGTGGGGCAACAACCTTGTATCGCTGATCGTAATCTGGGTGCTCGGCTCCGTCATTGTCTGGCGCGCACGGCGGTTCAACATCACCGCGACCTACGTTGCCTCCTTCATCGCCCTCTCGTTCCTGCGCTCCTGGATCACCGGCGACCCGTGGCAGTCGGAGATTTCGCCGATCACCGGCCCGATGTACCAGCTCTTCATCTTCTTCATGATCACCGACCCCAAAACAACCGTCCGTTCACGGACCGGTCAGTGCGTCGTTGCCTTCGCCATCGCCCTGGTGGAATTCTTCATGCGGCTTGGCAGCAGCGTCTACGCGCCGCTGTACGCCTTGTTCTGGGTCGGTCCCGCGGCGCTCTTCATCGAGATGTGGCTGGATTCCCGTCGATCGCGGGCAGCGATTCCGGCCGCAATGCCCGGAGCGCAACCTGCCTAGTATCTAGTTGCGTAAGTTAGCGTACAGTGCTTTGGGATGTTTCTGGAATA
>VFSW01003699.1_pt1 | contig 22925 bp, 23 predicted proteins | sample 5358111 | NCBI WGS metagenome assembly VFSW01 (sample SAMN11554181, study PRJNA540505) | mine drainage metagenome | isolation source: sediment from site ElyBrook_90M | place: USA: Ely Copper Mine, Vershire, VT | collected 2017
GGCAACGTCGGCATCGGCACCACCTCACCCTATACCACCCTTTCCGTCTCCGGAAATTCCGACCTGGGCAATTCCGCGCTGGCCGGTTATTTCACTGCCACGACCACGACCGCCACGTCGACTTTCGCCGGCGGCCTCAACGCCGCGGGTTCCTCCGGCATGTACATCTTGCAAAATGGCAAAGTCGGCATAGGAAGCTCCAGCCCGGCGACCAATCTGGTGGTCCAGGGCACGTCCGGACTGGAAATCGCAAACTCTGCCGGGGCGGCGCTGGTGAAAAATTTCGGCAACGGCGACAGCTATCAATATGCGGACTACATTCTCGGGCAAAACCAGCTTAACGAATGGCTTATATCGAGCAGGGTCGGCGGGGGTGACGAGCCGCCCAATTCGCTCAGCTTCATCAACTACAACGGTTCGGTGTATACCACCGACTTCAACGTCTCGCCGGCAGGAAAGATAGCCCTCGGTCCTCAGACAGTAGTCGCCGGCGCCTCATCCACCGTGGATGTGGTCGGAAATATGTCGGTCGGTTCCTATGCGACCATACTCACGGCGCCCACGAACGGTATTATCGTGAGCGGCTCCGTTGGCGTCGGCACCTCTTCGCCATGGCGCACGCTTTCCGTCGCGGGCACCGTCGCGATGAGCGGCCTCACCAACAACGGCACGGCCAACTTCGTCTGCGTTACCGCGGGCGGCGAGATTACCTACAACACCACGGCCTGCTCCGGCGTTTCTTCCTTGCGGTTCAAGCACGACATCGCGACCACGACCAACGGCCTTTCCGAAGTCCTCGGCCTGCGGCCGGTATCCTTCATTTACAACAGCGACGTATCGCCGAACGACCAGACCACGCACCTCGGCTTCATCGCCGAAGAAGTGGAAAAGATAGACCCGCGGCTCGTCGTCATCGGCAATGACGGCCTGCCTTTGTCCGTGAAATATCCGGAGTTCACCGCGGTCCTCGCCGAAGGCATGCAGGAAATCGCCGCCGAGCTTGGGATCCAACCCATCGGCACGCAGGTCGTCGGCACCTCGACCATCGCCATTTTGAGCGCGGTCCGCCTTGACACCATCGAAGCGCGGCTCGCCGCCCTCGAAGGCAAAGTCTGCGGCGGGAGCGGTATCACCGCCACGAGCAGTGCGTGCCAAAGCCAGAGCGGCGGCGGCGCGGTCACGGCGGCGGCGGACGTCATTACCGCCGTGGAAAATTGGCTCTCGTCCTTGGGCGTATCGCTTACCGCCACCGCCGCCGAATTCGCGAACGTCATCGCCCACGGCCTCACGGTGGGCACGCCTTCGGCGCCGGCGGGTATCACCATGTACAGCCCGTCCGGAAACGCATTCTGCCTCACCGTCGCCGATGACGGCACACCGAAGAGCACCGCCGGAGTTTGCGCTCCTTCATCTTCCTCTTCCGGCGGCGGGAGCGGCAACAACCAGAGCACGAGCAATAGCGGCGGCGCGTCTTCTTCCGCTTCCGGCACCGCTTCCACGTCCGCGAGCACCTCGCCTTCGCTCAGCGGCCCTTCCCTCACCCTTCTCGGCAATAACCCGGCACAAGTGACCGTCGGCGCGAACTTTGTCGACCCGGGGGCGATCGCAAAAGCAAGCGACGGCACTTCGCTCATGCCCGATATCGCCACCAGCACGGTGAATACTGCGGCCGCCGGAAGCTATGAAGTGGTGTGGGTCGTTCACGACGGCGCGATGCGATGGGCAACCGCGACACGCGCCGTCATCGTCAGTACGCCCGCGCCGGTCCCCCCGCCGGACACGACGACATCCGCCTCGAGCACGCCGCCGTCCACGACGGGCGGCAGTAGTAGCGGTACGGCGTCGTCCACTTCCACGGGCACCGCGAGCACCACGGCTTCGACCGCGACGACAACGCCGCAATAATTTTCAATTTCCAATTTTGCAATTTTCAATCAATTTACAATGTCCTCAATTAATCAAACGACCGCATACCCCAAATATGATTTAGAGGAACGAACGGCAAAATTTGGCGAGTCTGTTATTTTTCTATGCAAGTTATTGAAAAGAGACAGCGTTGCCGCGCCGCTTGTCAGCCAACTTGTCCGTTCAGCCACCAGCATTGGGGCCAATTATATGGAAGCGAATGGCGCCAGTTCGAGAAAAGATTTCGTCAATAAAATCTTCATTTGTAAAAAGGAATCGCACGAAACGAAACACTGGCTTCGGATGCTTGCCGCTTGCTCTGATCAAAGCGACGAGCTAAGGAAATTGTGGAAAGAATGCCAGGAGTTGACGCTGATTTTCCAAAAGATTTGCAGCTCCTCCCGAAGCAGAGGATAAAGTTGGAAATTGCCTGCCGCAATTCTTGTTGTCTTTCCCTTAATTGAAAATTGCCCCATGTTTGAAAATTCACTGGAAATTGGAAATTGGAAATTGGAAATTGCCTTTGTCGCCCTTCTCTTTTTCCTTTGTGCGCCAAAGGCTTCCGCCTTCACCCTCACCGCCCCGCCAAACTATCTTGAACTTTCAAACGGCCTCGTCGGCTACTGGACCTTCGACGGCAAAAATATGGTCAATAACGTCGCGGACTCCAGTGGCAATGGCAACAATGGCGACATGGTCGGCTTCACCTCCACCTCGAGCGCGGTGGTGAATGGGAAGGTCGGGCAGGCGCTGAAGTTTAATGGGGCGACCAGTTATGTATTAATTGCTCCTAATTCGATTTTTGATGTTCCCAGTATTACTGTTAGTAGTTGGTTTAAGACATCCAACCAGGGTGTACTTCAAGATATAGTCCGAGAAGATACTGTAACTCGACACTGGGGATTACGGGTTAATAGTTCAAACCAGCTTGAATGTTTTACGATATATGGTGGCGTGCCTATTGCAGATTCATTAACTACAGTCACTAATGGAAAATGGCATTTCGCAAGTTGTATTTTTGCAAAAAGTGGTTCTAACACGATAGTTAGTCTTTATCTCGATGGAATTTTTCAAGCGCAAGCGACAGCTACTGCTTTGAATCCGTCAACGCCTGCGCAAATTGTAATTGGAGCATGGTATCAAAACCCTGCTCTTTTTGAGTTTTTCCCAGGCCAGATCGACGACGTTCGCATCTACAACCGCGCGCTCTCCGCCACGGAAGTAGCCCAGCTCTACAATATGGGCGCGGGCAGCCATGTGGCCGTGAGTCCGGCATACTCACTCACGAGCGGCCTGGTCGGCTACTGGACCTTCGACGGCAAAAATATGTTGAACAACGTCGCGGACTCGAGCGGCCAAGGCAATAACGGCAATCTCGTCGGCTTCACCAGCACCTCTAGTGCGGTCGTGCCCGGGAAGGTGGGGCAGGCGCTGAAGTTTAAGGGTTTTAAAAATCGAGTTACTGCAACAGGCCCTATTCTTGGAAGCACTCTTTCTATCTCAATGTGGCTATATCCCACGTGCAACACCACCGCTTGCTCTACAAATAATTATCACTCTCTTGTAACTGATGGTGCCGGCGGCAACGGTTTATATTACATGCAGACTGGGAATCTTGATTTATATAACGGCAGTGCACAATCATCGCAGACAGTTCCTCTAAACAAATGGACACACGTTGCCGTAAGCTGCAACGCCGGACAGTGTACATATTATGTAAATGCAATTGCCGATAGTAACAAAATTACCAGTGGGAGCTTTAATTTTACGGTCGGTGGAATAGGTGGAGATACTTACTCAAATATAGGTGAAGGGTTTGGCGGCACCATCGACGATGTGCGTGTCTACAATCGCGCGCTATCGGCGACGGAGGTAGAGCAGCTATATAAGATGGGCTCGGGCAGCCATGTGGCCGTGAGTCCCACGTACTCTCTCACGAGCGGCCTCGTCGGCTACTGGACCTTCGACGGCAAGAATATGATCAATAATGTGGCGGACTCGAGCGGCCAAGGCAACACGGGATATTTGCAAAATTTCACTTCTACATCCAGTGCTGTAGTGCGAGGGAAAGTAGGACAAGCGCTACAGTTTAATGGAGCACTCAGTGGAAATGCCGTGAATATACCAAATTTAACATGGACACCGACTTCATTTAGTGCTAGTTGGTGGACATACCCACAAGTTGCCCTCGGTAGTTATCCTCAATTTATAGAAGCTGTAAATGGATGGGGAGCATTCGTTTGCCATATGACAAACGATGTTCCGACTGGTGATATGTATTGTGGGACTGATATTTCAACTCGTTTCAATACTACCGATCTACCTGCAGGAACAGCCACATTAAATAAATGGCAGCATTTTGTCTATACATACAATGGCACGCAGGGTAGGTTTTATAAAAATGGAGTTTTAATTGCAGGACCAAAGACCCAGACAGCCCCGACTGCTTGGGGTGGTCTTAACATTGGAGGTATAAATACCGCATACTCTCTCCATGGCTCCCTCGACGACGTGCGCATATACAACAGGGCGCTTTCCGCCTCCGAAGTCCAGCAACTTTACAACCTCGGCCGCTAGAACTCCCGCCGCGGGAATCCCGAAGGGCACCTTCGGGATTCCTGAAGGTGCCCTTCGGGATTTATAACCAAAATGAGATATCGAGACGATAAAAATTTTGTCAGGGGCACGGTCTGGCACCTTTACAATCGAGGTGTCGCAAAAATGGTCACATTCCGCGAAAGGGAGGATTTCCTCTTCTTCCTGCGCCGGCTCAAGGAAGCTTTGTACCCCGAAAACGTAAAAACAAAAGGAAGGAAATACATACCGAAATTGCTGCCGGCCCGTTCTTTTCATCTGCTCCTATATTGCCTTATGCCGAATCATTTCCACTTAGCAATTGAGCAGGTTACCGACTTGCCGATAAGCGCGATAATGGAAAAGGTTTGCACCAGCTACTCAAAATATTTCAATCATAAGTACGGGCGGGTGGGCAGCTTATGGCAGGACCAATTTAAAGCCGTGCTAGTAGAGTCGAACGAACAGCTCCTTAACCTGGCCTTATACATTCACGCTAATCCGCGAAAGGCCAGGCTTGTGCAAGACTTGCGTCAGTATCCCTATAGCAGCCATTTGGATTATCTGGGCTTGCGAAAAGGGACGCTGTGCCAGAAGGACCTGATCCTGGGACAGTTTCAGACGGTCGGAGACTATGCGAACGCGATCATGAGTTTCGATGACAACACATTGCCGGGTGAACTAAAATTAGATTCTGAGATAGTAGAGGCGTGATCAGAAAATCCCGAAGGGCACCTTCGGGATTCCTGCCTTCGGGATTCCTGAAGGTGCCCTTCGGGATTTTTCAAAAGTCGCCTTGCTACTTCCCTTCCTCACGTTCGCGCGCGGCGCGGGCGCGGTCTACTTTGGTGAGATGCTGCTTGCGAAGCCGCACCGACTTCGGCGTTATCTCGAGATACTCATCTTCTTTCATTATTTCAAGCCCGCGCTCGATAGAGAGGCGGCGCGGCGGCGTCAGCATGATGGCATCGCCCATGCTGGTGTTTCGAAAGTTCGTCAGGTGCTTGTTCTTGGTCGGATTGACATCGAGGTCGTCGCCCTTGCTCACGTTCCCGATTATCATGCCGGCGTACACCGGCGTGGCCGGATCGATATAAATATCGCCGCGCTCCTGCAAATTGAAAAGCGAATACGCGAGCGCCGTGCCGTTTTCCATGGAGACCATCGAGCCGAACGCGTGCTTCTCGATAGGTCCGGCGTACGGCTTGAAGCCGGTGACGCGGCTCGACAGCACGCCCTCGCCGCGGGTATCGACGACGAATTCGCCCCTGTAGCCGAGAAGACCGCGGGTGGGAATATCGAACGTGAGCCGCGACTCGCCGCCATGCTCCTTGTGACCGAGAAGCACGCCGCGACGGGCCGACAGCTTTCCGATGACCTCGCCTTCGAGGTTCTCTTTGACGTCGACGATGACTTCCTCGAACGGTTCGAGCTTCACGCCCCCTTCTTCCTTGATGATGACCTGCGGCTGGGAAACCTGGACTTCAAAACCTTCGCGGCGCATATTCTCGAGGAGGATGGCCACATGGAGCTCGCCGCGGCCATACACTTTGAACGCGTCCGCCGCGAAATCGACGCGGAGACCGACGTTCACCTCCAGTTCCTTTTCAAGCCGCTCGCGAATTTGGCGGCTGGTGACGAATTTGCCTTCGCGGCCGGCGAACGGCGAATCATTGACGAGAAAGTTCAGGGAAATGGTCGGTTCGTCGACGGCGATGGCGGGAAGCGGCACGGCACTTTCCTCCGCACAGACGGTATCACCGATAAAGATGTCCGGTATGCCGGCCACCATCACGATGTCGCCGGCATAGACTTCCGGCACTTCCTTGCGGACCACGCCCTCGAAGGTGAACAATTTGGTGATTTTGCCGGTGCCCTTGTGTCCCGAGGCGGACTTCACGAACACCGTGTCGCCGACCGCGAGCTTGCCGTCGTAGACGCGGCCGATGCCCATACGGCCAATAAAGTTAGCGTCGGCGAGGTTGAACGGCTGCATTCGGCGCGGCAGTGATGCGGCCGCCGGCGCCGGCGGTACTTTTTCGAGGATGGTATCGAGAAGGGGCGCGAGGTCTTTCGCCTCGTCAGCGAGGTTCTTCTTGGCGATGCCGGCGCGGCCGGACGCATAGACGGTGGTGAAATCAAGCTGGTCGTTGGTCGCACCGAGCTCCATGAAAAGTTCGAGGACTTCTTCGTGCGCCGCTTCCGGCCGGGCGGCCGGCGTATCGATCTTATTGATGATGACGATGGGCCGGAGTCCGAGCTCAAGCGACTTTTTCAGGACGAAACGCGTTTGCGGCATCGGCCCTTCCTTGGCATCAACCAAAAGGAGGACGGTGTCGATAGAGCGCAGGACCCGCTCGACCTCGCTGCCGAAATCGGCATGGCCGGGCGTATCGACGATGTTTATTTTCTGGCCCTTCCAGAACAACGAGGCGTTCTTGGCATATATGGTGATGCCGCGCTCGCGTTCAATGACGTTCGAGTCCATGGACACGCCCTCTTTCACCATACCGGTAAAACGCATCAGCGCGTCGGTGAGCGTCGTTTTACCGTGGTCGACATGGGCAATAATGGCTATGTTTCTGACATTCATGGCGTAAAGTCTAAAAAAGCGCCCTTCGGCACAAATTTGTCCTTCCATTAAACCAGAAAACGGTTATTTTGGCAAATGTAGCCGCCCCTGGCATCTTTTTTCCTCCTGCGGGGGCATTACCCGACAGCCTGCCGCTGTGTGGCCGGCCGATAGTTGCATTCTGTGGAAAACTTTATACGGACTGGCGGCATTGCAGTGTATAATAGTGGCACGTCTTTCACATGGCTATAAAGAAGTATTCAGAAAATCGGCCGTGGGGCGGTTTTGAGCGTTTTACACTAAACGAACTATCCACGGTAAAACTCATCACCGTAAACCCCGGCGAATCGCTCAGTCTCCAATACCATCAAAACCGGGAAGAGTTTTGGCGGGTCATCAAGGGCGCGCCGCTTGTCGTCATCGACGGCGTCGAGACGTCCGCCAAAGAAGGCGACGAATTTTTCGTGCAAAAAGGGAAAGCGCACCAGCTTCGGGGCGGACCGAGTGGCGGCGTCATCCTTGAGATAGCGCTGGGCGAATTCCGCGAAGAAGACGAGGTTCGGGTTTCCGACAAGTACGGCAGACAAGGAACGCAAAGTCCCACGTTGAAATAACAATGGTCACGCACATCACAAAGGAAGACGCGGAGGGACGCAAAAGGCCTCTTGCCGTATTCCTCCACGATGGCAAACCGCACATCCTCTACCACTACAGCCGCGGCGCCGCGGAAATGCTCTGCCTGGCGCCTTCGTCCGACGGCATATCGTTCAATAAGATATGTCTCGAAACGGAGATAGAGACCGGCAAGAAAAAGTCCGAGTCGCTCAAGGATTGCCGCGACTTCCGCATTTCGCCCAAGCGCGGCGGCTACTTCATGACCTATGTCCGCCAGCGCGGCGACGTTTATAAGGTCATCGCCGCCGAATCGAGCGACCTACGAAAATGGAAAGTGTCCGACGACGACAGCGCGCTCCGCGCGCCCGGCTTTCTCGTCCCCGATTTCAAATTCCAGAACAAATACGTCCTCTACTACAGCGACTACGGCATCAAAGCGGCATTCTCGGGAAACCGGAAAGCATGGACGCAAGGCAGACATATCGTGCTTTCGCCGCGGAGCGGCTCGTTCGACAATGGCGCCCTCGAGCTTCTCGGCGTCCACCACGAAGCTGACGGCATCCACGTCCTCTACGACGCTTCGTACGTGAAAGGAAACCTCTATCACATGCAGATAGGCGGCGCCGTCCTCTCCGCCACCGACCCGGAACGGATACTCTGGCGCTCCGACCTGCCCCTGTTCGCCGAAAGCTTCACCGAACACGGCATTGCGAAAAAGGGCGTGTCGCTGGGCGGCCTGTTCGTGGCGAAAAAGATAATGATCTATTGGATGCTGCCGGGCAGCGGTCTCCACACCCTCTCGATACCGCGTTTCGGCGCCGCGCCGAAAGTGCCGGCGGCGGCGAAAAAGAAGACGCCGAAGATAGCGTTGGCCCGCCGGCCGGAAAACCCCATCATTACGCCCAACGCGGAAAATGACTGGGAAAGCGAGGGCACGTTCAACCCGACCGCGGTGGCCGCCGGCGGCAAGATCCACATCCTCTACCGCGCGGTCGGCAAAGACGGCTTTTCTTCCATCGGCTACGCCTCGACGCGCGACGGCGTGACCATCGACGAACGCTCCGACGTGCCGGCCTATGTGGCCCGCGAATCGTTCGAAGGCATCGGCGTCTCGAAGGTCGCCCATCCGTATTATTCGCCGACGCTCTACACCTCCGGCGGCGGCTGGGGCGGCTCCGAGGACCCGAAGATAACCGCGCTCGGCGACCGGATGTACCTCACCTATGTCGCCGTGAACGGCTACGCGCCTCAGCGCGTGGCAATAGCGTCCATCGACGAAAAAGATTTCCTCGCCCACCGCTGGAACCACTGGAGCAAGCCGCTCCTCATGTCGCCGCCTGACGTCATCGACAAGAGCGCCGTGCTCCTGCCGGAAAAGATACACGGCAAGTACGTCATCTTCCATCGCATCTATCCGGATATCCTTATCGATTTCGTCGACGACCTCAACTTCGGCCCGGGCCGCTGGCTCAAAGGCCAGTACAAGATATCGCCGCGGCCGACGAAGTGGGACAACCACAAGCTCTCCATCGGCGCGCCGCCTCTCAAGACCAAGGACGGCTGGCTCGCTATTTACCACGCCATCGACCGGCGCGATTTCGGCCGCTACAAGATAGGGGCCATGCTCCTCGACCTCAATGACCCGACGAAGGTCATCGCCCGTACGAGCGAACCGATACTTGAACCGGAAGTGTCCTACGAGAACGACGGCAAGCCCGGCGTCGCCTATCCCGGCGGCGCGGTGGTGAAGGACGGCGAACTGTTCGTGTATTACGGCGGCGGCGACAAGGTGACGGCTGTCGCGACGGCGCCGCTCGACGACTTCCTCGAAAGGCTCAAGAAAGACCTGGAAATCCACTTATCGCCGCACGCCGTAAAGATGTAACCACCATGTTCACCCTTCGCCGCTCGGAACACAATCCCCTTCTTTCGCCTGACCCGCGCCACCATCCGTGGGAAGCGGCGGCGACTTTCAACTGGTCGGTCGTCAAAACGAGCGACGGCTACAAAGCCGTGTACCGGGCGCTGTCGGCCACCCACCACATCGAAGGTTTTCCCGACAACACCTCCATCATCGGCCTCGCCGAAAGCCATGACGAGTACCATTTCGACCAGCGGCGGCAATTCATCACCCCCGAAGAACCGTGGGAAAAGTACGGCTGTGAAGACCCGCGCATCACCCGGCTCGGCAAAGATTACTATATTTTTTATACCGCCCTCGGCAATTTCCCTTTCAACGCCGACGGCATCAAGATCGCCGTGGCGAAGACGCGCGATTTCAAGAAGATAGAGCGGCATTTGGTCACGCCCTTCAACGCCAAAGCCATGGCCCTGTTCCCGGAAAAGATAAACGGCAAGTATGTCGCCATTTTGACGGCCAATACCGACCGGCCGCCGGCAATGTTCGGCATCGCCGAGTTCGACAAGGAAGAGGATATCTGGTCGCCCGACTTCTGGAACCAGTGGTACGCCGAGCGCGAGCGGCACGAGATAGATCCGCGCCGCAGCCAAAACGACCATTGCGAGGTCGGCGCCGCGCCGGTAAAGACCGACGAAGGCTGGCTACTTATCTATTCGCACATCCAGAATTATTTCGGCGGCGGCGTGAGGGTCTTCGGCATCGAAGCCCTGCTCCTCGACCTCAACGACCCGCGCCGCGTCATCGGCCGCACCGAGGGGCCGCGCATCGTCCCCGATGAAAAATACCAAAAATACGGCTACGTGAACGACATCGTCTTCCCTTCCGGCGCGCTCAAAGAGCGCGACACCCTGACGATATTCTACGGCGCGGCTGATACGGTCGGCTGTAAAGCGGACGTCAGCATCTCGAATTTGCTCGCGGCCATGCACCCGGAGGTGCGCAAGCGCATCATCGTCCGCCACGGCGACGGGCCGCTCTTGTCGCCGCGGCCGGAACATGCCTGGGAAGAAAAGGCGGTCTTTAATCCCGGCGGCATCGATCTCGGCGGCAAGATACACCTTGTCTACCGCGCCCAAGGGAACGACAACACGTCGGTGTTTGGTTATGCTTCGTCCAAGGACGGCTACCTGTTCACCGAGCGCCTCGACGAGCCGATATACACGCCGCGGGAGCCCTTCGAAGCGAAACTCGTGCCGGGCGGCAATTCCGGCTGTGAAGACCCGCGCCTCACCCTTATCGGCGACACAATATATCTTTGCTATACCGCCTACAACGGCAAAGACCTGCCCCAAGTCGCCGTCACCTCGATTACCGCGGACGATTTCCTGGCAAAAAAATGGAACTGGAAAAAGCCGGCGATCATAAGTCCTCCCGGCCACGACGACAAAGACGCTTTCATTTTCCCCGAAAAGGTCAAAGGGAAATATCTCCTGTTCCACCGCATCGGCGTGGACATCTGCGCGGATCCTCTGCCCGACCTCGCTTTCAAAGACCGCATTAAAAATTTCAGTCCGATAATCGCCCCGCGGGCCCTCATGTGGGACAGCCAGCGGATAGGAATATCGACCCAGCCGCTCAAGGTGAAGGACGGCTGGATACTCCTCTATCACGGCATTTCACAATTCCGCCACACCTACCGCGTCGGCGCGATACTTCTCGACCGCAAGGACCCGACGAGCGTCCTGTACCGCACCACCGCGCCCATCCTCGAGCCGGAATTACCATTCGAAAAAGAAGGCATCACGCCGAACGTCGTTTTTCCTTGTGCGGCGATAATCCGCGGCGACACGGTGTTCATCTACTACGGCGCCGCCGATAAAACGGTCGGCCTCGCGACCGTAAAACTCTCGAATCTCGAGGGGATGTTCACCTAAGCCGCCCGCCCCCTAGAGACGTAAGGTTCAACCTCCCCCACGGAAGAAGTTGGGGGAGGTTGAACCTTACGGAATTCAGAGGGCGTTATTTGCCTTCGCCGAGCCACGACCGTATAAGTGCTTTGGTCTCTTGTTCATCGCTCACCCCCACCGCCTCAATGCCGGTGGTCGTCGCCGCATAATCGTTGCCGCCGGGAAAAATAGCATCGCCCACGAATACCATGTCTTTTATCGGGATGCGCAAATGCTTCTGGATCTGCAGAACGCCGTATGCCTTATCGATGCCTTTCCTCGTGATATCGATGGACGATGACGAATTTATCTTTATTTCGAGGTCCGGCAGAAGCCGGTCAAGACCTTCCTTCAGCCGGAGGCGTTTTTTCTTGTCGGTATCCCATGCTTTCTTCCGCTCGACCGGTGCCAACTGGCCAAGCCCCGAAAAGGTCACCTGAGTGCCGCGGTCTTCGATAATTTCGCCGTATATCCTTTTTTCAGGGATGAAGTTCGTTTCTTTGAAAACCGTCTCGAACGCCTCGAATATCTTTTTTCGCTCGGCAGCCGAAAGTTCTTCCGCGTATATCCGGACCCACCGCGCACCCTGATACACGTACATGGCGCTGCCGTTCGTGGGCACGATAAAAAGGTTCCCGAGCGCCCCATCAGGACAATGCAGAAAAGCCAAGAACTGTTTCTCGAACTGATGGAAGGCCGCGCCGGAAATGACCGCGACTTTCGTGCGCGAAAGCAACATAGCCAGCAAACCGGCCATCTCGCGGTCAAGAGGCGCCTTACTCGCGGTGAGCGTGCCGTCAAGGTCAAAGATGATGCATTTTTTCATGGTAAGAGAAATCGGTGCCTCCATGATAACACCGGCACGATAATTGAAAAGCCAGCGGCAAACTGCCGGCAAAAAGGCCATTTTTCATGCGGTTCTGGAAGCCGTGATAGACGAAAGTCCCCAGGAGAGGTAATATCGGCGGAAATAACGTGTTATCATTTCTGACATATGACCCTCGGAACCCATGCCGCCGTCGGCGCGGCCATCGCGACCGCTTTCCCCGCTCACCCCGCTGCCGCCTTCGCCGCCGGCTTTGTGAGCCATTTTGTCCTTGATTCCATTCCTCACTGGGATTATTCGCTCCGTTCGATGCGGAATAAGGGCGATTCGCCGCTCCAGAACGACATGGAGGTCTGGACCAAAGATTTCGCCGTCGATATCCTGAAAATGGGCGCCGACCTTCTCCTCGGCACCGCGCTCGGCTTGTACGTGTTCGTCATCGTGGGCGGCTCGCCGTTGGTACTTATCCTCGCCGGCGCGGCCGGTGCCGTGACCCCTGACGCCTTCCATTTCATCTACTTCAAGATAAGACGGGAGCCTCTCACCACGCTTCAGCGTTTCCACATCTTCATCCAAGATTCTATAAAAGTGAAAAACGCGGCGCTGGGCGTCATATTGCAGGTCGCCGTGGTCATTGCCGTCTTCTCGTTCGCCCGCGCTTTTTAAAACTGGCCGAGCGGCGTGGCATCGTCCACCGAATATCGGCCTATGGAGAGACGCCGCAGTTCCTGAAGCGTCGCTACCGTGCCGAGCCGCCGGCCGAATTCTTCGGCGAGGCTCCGAATATAGGTGCCGCTTTCAACGGACCATTCGACGGTCGCCACCAGTTCCGCATATGAGATTAATTGGCCTGCCGTGACGGTCATCGGCCTGACCGGCGGGACGACCGGCCGGCCGCTCCTCGCATATGCGTAAAGAGGACGGCCGGCTTTCTTTATCGCCGAGTACACCGGCACCGGCAGGTCAAGCCGGCCCATGAGACCGGCCAATGCCGCGCAAAGCGGCGCTTCCGCCACGCCGGAATGCGGCTTCTCCTCGACGACCGCTCCGGTTATGTCGCCGGTATCGGTGCGAATGCCGAACCTCACTTCGGCGCGGTAGACTTTCGGCAATTTTAAAAAACCAGCGAGCTGTTTCGTGCCTTTGCCGACGCCGATGATGAGAAGGCCGGTCGCGAGCGGGTCGAGCGTGCCGGCGTGGCCCATTTTTTCGATGCCCGTTCTTTTTCGCAGCTCCCGGATGACGTCGAACGACGTTATACCTTTGGGTTTATCGATAAGTAGTATGTCGGGTAAGGTCATAAAGGTCAGTAACCGGTAAATTCTTCGGTCAAAATGTCCTGCGCCGGAACGCCCATGGCTTCGAGTAGTTCCATCATGGCGACCGTCAGGCGAAGCGGCCCGGCAATATAGAAAAGGGGGTTTTGCCGAAGGTCCACATACTTCTCGATGAGCGCCGCGTTGATATACCCGCGCGCGCCGCTCCATGGCCGCCCCGACCGCTCCATTTGCGTCATGGTGGGAATGAAACGGAACGTGCCAGCGCGAGCGCGCGCGGCCAAAGCGGCCAATTCGTCCATGAATGGCGCGTCCTCCGGCCGCCGACTGGCGTAAAACACCGTAATATCGTGCGGGAGACGCCGCGCCATGGCGTCGACCACGATAGCCCTGATAGGCGTGATGCCGATGCCGCCGCCAAGCGCGACGATGGGCCGGTCGCTCTCGGGACGGAGGGTAAAAGAGCCCGACGGGCCTCCCAGTATCACTTCACCTCCGACGGGCAAGGCGGCGAGCGCGCGCTTGAATGGCGTATCGCGTAACCGCGTCGCTATCATGAGCTCCGGCTCGCGCGGGCTTCCGGCGAGGGAAAATTGCTCCGTACGATCCGCTTCGCTCATGTCCGCCGGCGAGAGCAAGGTGAGGTCAACGAACTGGCCCGCCTTGTACGAAAACCCTTTCGGCACCGCGAAATAAAAAGCCGCCGTGCCTTCGGCAATGGCCTCCTTCTTGGTCATCCTCGTCCGAAATTCCATAAGCCAATGATAACAGTCCGCGTCGGGCAAACAAAACCCGCCACGTGGCGGGTTTTGCCTTTAAGACACGACGAAGGCCCTCTTATTGGACCGGCTGGCCGGCAACAGCTTTCACTTCGCACTGCCTGCAGTCGCGCCGGTGTGTTATCAGCAGAAAAACCGCCGAAAGACCGACCAAAATGTACACCAGGCGGGCCAAAGGCGAGGTCATGCCGCCGAGAAGCGTAGCGACCAGATCGAGACTAAAAAGACCGACTAAAAGCCAATTTAGGCCACCCACGATGAGGAGAATGAAGGCGATCATGTGCATTAATTTCATATGGTATAGAGTTACTTGTAAACGTCCGTGCTTCTCGCTTAAGTCTATCATGGTAACGGGCCGCGCGCCGATTAGTTATGCACCGAAAAAAAGCCCCTACAAGGGCTTCTTTTCGGTGCACAGTGAATCTAGTTAGGCGCGCGCGCCGCTATGGGCGAACGCATTTCGCGACGAGACGGTCCGGGCAACATCGCGGCCCGCCCAGACCATAAGGCCGGCGCCCGCGATAGTGAGGATTTTGACCGCAGTATCGGTATGAGCGAACGCTGACGAGGCAAACTTAGACAATGCGCTCACATCGGTCACGCTCGGCATATTCAAAAACACCTGCGGCAGTGATACCACCGAGTTAACGACCAGAAAACAAACGCCAAAGGTGATGACCTTGAGCGACAGGGGGCTCGTCAGCTCACGCACCGTGTAAATGACATACACGCGCCGCATAACCCGCCGTTTTATTTGTTCCATCGATTGATCCATAGGTTCTATAAAGTCATCCTCTAGGCGTACTATTAACCGCCAGTGTGGCTCGTACTTCGTTGAACTTCTTTTTCGCGCGATGGAGGCGGGTCCGAACCACGCCGACCGTCACCCCCTGCGCTTCCGCGATCTCCTGCTGGGTCCGCTCCTTGATGAAAAAATCTTCCAGCACATTCCCGAGTATTCCCGGCATCCGCGCCAACACCGAGGTCACCTCTTCCGCATTCACATGCTTTTCGTGATCGCGGCTTTTCGTGTCAGCGACCAGCTCCTGTAATTCGGGGTCCAGCCGCGCAAAGAACTCTTTGTCCCGCTTCATTTTCTTGCAATACGTGAAGCAGGTGTTCACCAGTATCTTATATCCCCAGGATTTAAAACTTGCGCCTTCCACCGGCCGGAATTTCGCCGCGTTGAGATAAATTTTGACGAACACGTCTTGGACGACGTCGGGAGCGACATCTTCGCCCACGATACGCCGGGCCTTCCGCAAAAACGCCTCCTCGTAACGGTCGACGAGCGCCGAAAACGCGGATGGTTTCTTTTGCGACGCCGCCAAAAGCTCCTCGTCTTTGAGCTGGCTCACATCGGTCGATTGGTGTTTTTGTTCGTCGTAATCTAAAAGCATAGGCCAATTACGGCTTCGGGGGAAAAGGAACGTCTTATCCTTTCCCCCGGTGCCGGCTACGCCTAATATATACCACACATCGACCTTTTCATCCAATATAACCAGATACCTGATAGAAGATTACATAGAATAATCTCTTGACGATACGAAGTATCGTGGTCTGACGCGGGACCGCGCGGCGCAATGCTTGAGCTATATTGACAGACACAAAAATATTTATTTATAATAAAACCAGAGGGATTTTCCTCCAGAAAGGAGCACATATGCGCTTCAAAGAATGCCGAAACGGCATTGAGGTCGAACATATTGCGACGGGCCATCGCGGCCAGATCGTCGATACGAACAACATCGTAGAAACCATCGATATCCGTTTCTATGACGAAGACACCATAACTTACCGTCTTCGGCCAAGCGAATATCGCCCGACCCCTAGCTCGCGCCGCGGAAGCTCCCCGCTTCCGAAACTCTGACCAGGGAAGCCACACTGCGCTCCCCTGGTTTTTTTGCGCGCCGTCTTTCAAAAAAGGTGCGCGTGAGCCAGCCGTCAAATACAAAAAACCGCCCGAAGGCGGTCTTTTGTATTCCTTAAGACGACGTCTTAGAAATTATTGCGGCGCGGGCGGTCAGTCATCGGACGGGCCTCGTTCACCACGAGCTTGCGGCCATCCATATCCTTACCGTTCCACATATCGATCGCCTTTTGGGCGTCGGCGTCTTCCATTTCGACGAAACCGAACCCGCGCGATCGACCGCTCATTTTGTCGACAAGTACATTCGCCGAAACGACCTGACCAGCGGCCGCGAACGCATCGCGGAGGCTGTCGTTGGTCGTCGAGTACGGCAAATTGCCGACATACAACTTCTTAGCCATATTGAGAGCAAATCTTTCTCTTCTTTTAAACGACCGGTTCTCAATACGGCTGACGTTTTTGCATCAAAACCACTTGAGAAAACCAATGGCGAAGAGTATACACGAAACGCATGAAAATGCAATGAGGGGCGGTCAAAGAAAAGGGCCCGCAGCAAAGGGCCCTCAGTGCACGGTCGTCCTGCGTGCGTTACCAATTTCCGTCGGTCTCAGCCTTCCAGGGAAACGTCTTGCCGAAAAGCCAGAGGATCAACACGCCGAAGGTAACGAGAGCGGCGACGCCGGCGACCACGATGCGTACCGCCACTATTACCGGCGAGCCGCCGACACCGGTGATGAAAAGGAGGAAGAGCGCCGCGAGCGCAATGTCGAGAAACCAGGCACAGTAGCGAAACGATGACCGGCTTTCCCTGACGAACAACCGCTCGCCTGGTTAATCCGTACCGCGGAGACGCTGGTGAAAGACCAGGGCGGTCAAATTGACCAAAAACATAAATCCTTCCCAGCAAAACACGAGCGTAATGAGCAGTATATTAGTCATAAGCCCTTTCGTGATGGAAATTTTCCCAAAGAACTGTCCCTTTTATAAGGGTATACCGATAATTGCGCCTGTCAATTTTGACACAACTCGCGCTTCCGACGATTATAAGGGCATGAAACTCATTTTCGCGCGCCACACCGAGACTGACTGGAACAAAATTGGTCGCATCCAAGGCGTTACCGATACTCACCTAAACGACAAAGGCCGCGCGGATGCGGTCATTTTGGCAGATCGACTGCGTGAATTTAATATCGACCGCATCGTGCCATCTTCATTAGCTCGGGCAAAAGAAACGGCGGCGATAATCGGGAACGTTCTCGGCATCGATCGTATCGAGCCGGACGGGCGGCTGGTGGAATGCTCGCACGGAAAAATTGACGGCATGACGCACAAGGAGGTAAAAGAGAAGTTCCAGAAAGATTACGTTGTCGCGGAATCGGCCCGCCAAGAGTACGACTTCGGGCCCTTCGGCGGCGAAAACCGCGCGCAGGTCCTCGCGAGAGAACACGCCCTTCTCACCGACCTCAAGAATAAATATCCGGCCGAAACCGTACTCCTTATCGGCCACGGCCGGGCCATGAACACGCTCCTCGGCGACCTCGGCATCGAGACTGAACTTACCCGCGGCAATTTCCTCGTCCTTGACCGCTAAAGCCGCCCCGAAACTACTTCTCGGAAACGGCTCGTCCTCTGCCGCTAAACTCGACCGCAATTGACATAACACCGATAATAATGTATTTTTGCTGCCGATATCCCTGTTCTTATGAAAAACATAACCTTGCCCATTTTGCTGGCATTCGTCTCCGCCGTCCTGTACGGGCTCGCGAATCTGCTCGTCAAAGTCGCTCAAAACAACGGCTTGACCTGGCCAGCCCTCCTCATCGCCACCTCGCTCCCCGGTCTCATCGTCGGCCTTATCGCGGCTGGCCCAAAGCTGTTCGATGATACGGCGACGAACTGGGCCATCGGTTTGATCGTCGGAACATTGTTCATGTCGGGCTTTCTCCTCTGGGTAAAAGCCGTCTCGCCTTCGATGAAGGGACCTCTGTCTGTCATCGTGACGATAGTCGCCCTGAACCCGGCGATAACTTCCCTTCTCGCCCTCGCCTTCCTGAAAGAGTCGGCGGAGGTGTCTTTGTGGAAATACGGGGTGGGCGGCGGCTGCATTCTTGTCGGCGTTCGCCTTGTCCTTGCATCCATCCGCTAGAACCTTATACCTAACCGCCTGGAAACACCGGGTGGTTTTTCATGCCCGCGCGGATTTGCTGAAAAAGCGAAAGTCATTTGACTAAAAAATAATATAATGGTATCGTTGTCAAAGATATGAATACCTTTGATCGTCCGCGCGACAGGATACGAGAGCGATTGGTCATCACCTGCCTTCTCCTCCTCCTTGTCGTCGTTTTCACGGCCTTCGTGGTGTACCCTTGGACCATTGCGGTCTGCGCCGCCGGCACAGTCCTTGTGGCCGCATTCCTCAAAGGCTGTCCGTTGAATTGACTGGTCCAAAGACACCGCTCCCCGAGGAGCGGTTTTCTTTTTGAAAGAACCGCAAATCCTGCTAGAATGAACCCATGGAACACCGTCCAGGGGATATCGTTTCGACCGAACCGTACAAAGGCGTCCGGGACTTTTATCCGCCGGATATGTTCATCCAAAACTACATCTTCGACACGATGCGGCGCGTCGTCGAATCTTACGGCTATGTCGAATACAGCGCATCCATCCTCGAGCCGGCCGACCTTTACAAGGCTAAAAGCGGCGAAGAGATCGTCAATGAACAGACCTACTCATTCCAAGACCGCGGCGCCCGCGAGGTAACGCTCCGGCCGGAGATGACCCCCACCGTCGCGCGCATGGTGGCCCGCAATCGCCGCGAACTGGCCTTGCCGCTCCGCTGGTATTCGATACCCAACCTTTTCCGCTACGAAGCGCCCCAGCGTGGCCGGCTGCGCGAGCACTGGCAACTCAATGTCGACATGTTCGGCGTCAGATCGACCGAGGCCGACATTGAGGTCATTACTGTCGCCGACCGCCTTATGAAAAAATTCGGCGCGGCGGCGGACAGTTTTTCCATCCTGGTCAATAACCGCCGCCTCATCCAGGCGATCTATGACTATTTTGAATTGTCGGAAACGGAAAGCCACGAGATAAGCAAGACCATCGACAAAAAAGAAAAGATACACCGAGGCGACTTCGAGCAAAAAGTTAGCGCTATCCTCGGCAATGAAAGCGCTGAATTTTTAAAGATCCTTTCGGCCCGCACTATCGACGAGTTGGCAGACAGCCTGCCGGCGGAGCTCAAAGACCACCAATCCCTGACCGAGCTCAAGGAGCTGCTCGCCGCCCTGGCCGAACGGGGCGTCGCGAACGTCCATTTTTCCCCGACGCTCATGCGCGGGTTCGACTATTACACGGGCATCATCTTCGAGGTCTTCGATACCGACCCGCGGAATCGCCGTTCGCTCTTCGGCGGCGGCCGGTATGACGATCTCCTCGATATCTTCGGCGCGGAAAAGATCACTGCGGTCGGTTTCGGCATGGGCGACGTGACCATCCGCGATTTCCTTGAAACCCACGCTCTTATTCCCCCGTACGCGTCAAAGATAGATATCGCGCTCCTTCGGGCCGCGGGCGCAGGTATGGCCGAGATAAGCCGGGTGGCCGACACTTTGCGCGCGGACGGCCTGGCAGTCGCGGTCGACCTTTCGGGGAAGAAGGTCGGCGACCAGATAAAAGCGGCAGACCGCGAACGCATTCCCTTCATCCTGGTCATCGGCGAAGAAGAAATAAAGACCGGCCGCTACAAGCTTAAAGAGCTTTCTTCCGGCGCCGAAACATCGGGCACGTTGGCGACGATAGTCGAAACGGCGAGGGGCAGGAAAAGACCATGAGAAAGATAGTCTTCGACACCGAGACCAGCAATATCTTCAGTGAGACCGGCGTGAACGACCCGGCCTCTTTAGACCTGTCGGTCGTGTGCATTTACGATTCGACCACAGACGAATATACGAGTTACCTGCAAAAAGACCTGCCCAAATTGTGGCCGATAATGGAAAAGGCAGACCTCTTGATCGGTTTCAATTCCGACCACTTCGATATTCCCCTGCTGAACAAATATTACGCCGGCGACCTGGGCAAACTGAAGAGTCTTGACCTCCTCAAAGAGGTGCGGGCGTCGCTCGGGCGGCGCATCAAGCTCGACACTTTGGCGGAAGCGACGCTCGGCAAAGGAAAGATAGGCCACGGCCTCGACGCGACCCGCTGGTGGAAAGAAGGAAAGTTCGACTTGGTCATAAAATATTGCATCGACGACGTGCGCATCACCAAAGAGATCTACGAATACGCGCTGAAACATCACCATCTCAAATATCGCGACGGGCAGACCATCAAAGAGATCCCTCTCGATACTTCACACTGGGAGCAGGCCGACGAGGCGAAAATAACGCACACCTTGCCGTTCTAGATCAGGGGATTGAAAAGCTCGCGCGCAAGGCCATCGAGGTCGAACCTCGCGGCGAGGTTCGACCTCGAAAGGACCGAAAGATGCCCTTCCGAGTTTTCCTATGGTATAATCCCGGTGTTATCAATCACTGAGCCATATGGAACAAAACCCTCCGAGCCAAAGCAAGCTTTCTACCCCTCTCGCCATCATCATCGCCGGTGTCATCATTGCCGGCGCGGTCATGCTTACGAATTTTAAAGGGGGGGTGCCTACGACCACTACGACCACGCGACAAGGGGTCATCGGCACGACGCCGGGCGCCGCGCTCAGTATTACCATTCCTCCTATTACCGCCAAAGACCACTATCTGGGAAGCACCAGCGCGCCGCTCGTGCTTGTCGAATATTCCGACCTTGAATGTCCGTTCTGCAAAAGCTTCAACACCACGCTGGAAAACCTGATGGGCACCTACGGCAAAGCCGGCCAAATAGCTTGGGTATACCGCAATTTCCCCATCGCCCAGCTCCATCCGCAAGCACCAAAGGAAGCCTTGGCGGCCGAATGCGCCAATTCTCTGGGCGCCCCTGACGGCTCGACGTTCTGGAAATTCATCCACGAAGTGTTTACGATCACCCCGTCGAACAACGGCCTCGACTTGACCCAGTTGCCGAAGATAGCCTCGGACAGCGGCGTGACGAACCTGACGGCGTTCCAGAGCTGTCTCGATAATGGCACGTTTAACACCGCCATCAGCCAGACGATCCAAGACGCGATGAATGCCGGCGCCCAAGGCACGCCTTTCACGGTCATTGTTTCAAAAACGAAGATAAGCGATGCAGCCATCGCCACCATCAATACCCTCGCCGCTCAATTCCCGCCTGGCACGGTCGCGGTCTCGAGCGACGATATGCGCGTGGAGGTAAGCGGCGCATTACCGCAAAACTTCATGGAAACCATCTTAAAAACGCTTCTCGGCCAAGCATAGAAAGCGTAAAAAGCGGCGCACGACGCTTATGCGCCAAGGGCTATCCGTTTGAGGCGGCACCACTCGCACTCGGCATCGTCGCACGTCGACCGCCAAAACGAAAGCGTCATTATCTCAAGGGCCACGCGGCTCACGGTTTCCCGGAGCGCGGCGACCTCGGCGTCGGAAACGGCGAACGTCTCTTTTTTGTACCGCATCCGGTCGTCGGGTTCGGTGAAATCGAGCATGCCTTCTTCCATGACATAGCGCTTCGCCTCATCGAGGTCCAGGAGAAGCTTGTAAAACAAAAGCTGCCGCTTGTAATTCCCGTCGGCATGTTTGGTCTTCCCCTCCAGCTCATTGCGGGATTTCGGTTTTCCGGTCTTGTAGTCGACCACAGAAACCCGGCGGTCGTCCGTGAACTCCATCTTATCGAGCGTGCCCTTGAGGAGGATATCGAGGGTGGCATCGGCATGAGCGACCGGCAAATGGACGCCGCGAACGTGAAATTCCGTGACAAGGCGGCGCGGCCAAGTGCCTCGATAAGTGTCAAAGTAGCCGCCGAGCGACCGGCGCCCTTTGGCGGACAATTCCTTGTAATCGGATACGGAAAGCGGTTTTCGCCCCAAGTTATGCGCGAAGAGCGCGAGCAGGTCCTTCCGGCTCATATCTTCTTCCTCGCGGTATTTATCGAAGAAGGTCCGGAGCGTTTCGTGCACCGCCGTACCGTATATTTGGTGCTTGGTCTGCGATTGCGGCACGCGGATCAAATTCACGAAAAAATAGCGCCACGGGCAGGCGAGGTAATTGTTGAGGTCGGTCACCGACATGCCCCGCTCCAAAAATATCTCCTTGATGTAACGCGCGTCCCTGACCGACGCCGCGGGCTGCCGCCGCTCGACGAATGCGAACGCCGGATCTTTCTTATACACCGCTTCGATCTCGTCGGTCCGGATATTTTGCTTGAGCGCGAGGTCTATTTCCTCGATGAACTGGCTCGGCAAGCGCTGCCGGCTGTCGCTCCCTTCGCGCGCATAACTTATGACGGCAATGCGCTTGGCGCGGGTAAGGGCCACGTAGAAAAGCCGGCGTTCGTCTTCGATGGCCGCATTCTCTCCCGGGCGGGAGAAGAGCGAAATATGGAAATAGGAACGGTCTCGTTTGTTGCCGAAATGGCCGTCATAGGCGCCGACAAGATACACTTCCTCGAACTCGAGCCCTTTTGACTTATGGACGGTCATGAGCCGCACGCTCCCCGTCGTATCGGCGGCAGGGGCGGCGCGAAGCAGGAGGCCGTGTTCTTCCATGAGCGAAAGGTAGCGGATAAAATCCGACAGGAAATATTCCTTGGC
>VFSW01003700.1_pt1 | contig 22924 bp, 20 predicted proteins | sample 5358111 | NCBI WGS metagenome assembly VFSW01 (sample SAMN11554181, study PRJNA540505) | mine drainage metagenome | isolation source: sediment from site ElyBrook_90M | place: USA: Ely Copper Mine, Vershire, VT | collected 2017
GATCCGCGTGCCCGTCTGCAGTTGATGCAAGTCAATCGAGGCACGGCGGTCGGTGCGACGATGCCGCCCTCCGCCCCCTCGCTCCCCCAGGCCCCATGAAGAACCTGCTGATCGGTCCAACGCGTTGCCTGATGGTGCGCCCCGTGTTCCTCGAGAACACCTTCTACAATCTGTCCAACGTCTTCCGCCTGCTCGGGGCGCGTTCCGCGGCTCCCCCGCTCGGGATGCTCGTGGTCGCGGCGATGCTGCCTCGGCACTGGCAGCTTCGATTCGTCGACGCGGACGTGGAGGCGCTGACGGAAGCTGATCTCGCCTGGGCCGACATCGTGATGGTCGGAGGGATCAGTCCCCAGCTCGAGCCCATGCTGGACGTCGTGCGCCGTGCGCATGCGCTGGGCAAGCTGGTGGTGGTGGGCGGCTCTGGTCCGTCGCTTCAACCCGAGCTCTTCGGCGACGCCGACTTCGTCGTGGTGGGTGAGGCCGAGAGCGCGGTCCCGCGCCTCCTCGAGGATCTCGGCAAGGGCATCCGCTCCGGCGTGTACCGTGCCGCCGAAGCGGCGGACCTGTCCCGGGCGGTCACGCCCCGGTACGATCTCGCACGCCTGGACAGATACCTGTTCGTCGGTCTGGGGTTCACCCGCGGTTGTCCGTTCAGCTGCGAGTTCTGCGCTCAGGTCGAGATCTTCGGGCGCAAGACCCGCGCAAAGACGTCCACGCAGGTCGTGAAGGAGCTTCAGGTGCTCTACGACCTCGGCTACCGGGGCATGATCGACATCGGCTACGACAACCTGATCGGCGACATCGGGCGCGCCGAACAGGTTCTCGCGGCGATGGCCGAGTGGGGCCGGTCGCACGGTCACCCGTTCCACTTCAGCACCGAGGCCACGATGAACCTCGCGCGGCAGCCACGGCTGCTGCAACTCATGCGCGACAACGACTTCCGGTACGTCTTCGTCGGAATCGAGAGCGGCGAGACGGACGTGCTCGATCGCGCGAAGAAGGGCCAGAACACGGCCATGCCCGTCGAGGAGGCCGTGCGAATCTTCAACTCGTTCGGACTCATCGTGAACACGGGCCTGATCCTCGGGTTCGACGGGGAGTCGGGCCGGAGCGGAGCGCGGATGCTGGAGATGGTCCAGAGGACCGGGGCCTTTCCGTCGCTGGTGCTACCCCTCCATGCGCTGCCCGGAACGCAGCTCGCGCGGAGGCTGGCGCGGGAGGGGCGCCTGTTCGGGGGCAGCATCGTCGTGGGCAATGCCAACCGGACCGACACGGCGACGACCGGGTTGAACTTCGTCACCGACCGTCCGCGCACGGAGATCCTGGAAGACCTGGCCACCGTCCTCGAGCAACTCTACGAGCCGGGCAACCACTACGCGCGGTCGGCGCTGGTCGCGCGACAGCTGAGACCGAACCACAAGTACCGTCCCGGCGCCGCCAAGGTCCTGCAGCTCGCGCGGACGTTCGTGAGGATCGCCGCCAGCATCGGCCTTGCCCCTGCCACGCGGCGCCACTTCTGGACGGCGCTCGTTCGGACGCTGCTCACCAACCCGCAGGCGCTCGAGATGGTGGTCGGGCAGGCAGTGTTCCAGGTGAACTATGCCACGCAGGCCAGGTCGTACGTGCGCGCTCTGCGCGAGCAGATCGCGGACGTGCGTCGCGTCGGCGAACCTGCGTTCAACGCACGCCGGCTCGAGCCACGCGCGGCGGACGCGGGCGTGGCCAGTTGAGGACGGGCTCGGGCCGGCGAGTGACTTGCGCGTGGAAGCGGCCCACTCGTTACCGGTCGGGATCGTTCGAGTTGCCGGCGCCGTTACCGCCCCGTAACGGGGGTTGCAACGGATGTCGCCGACCCGCTGCTATTTCGATCGGCCTGGAACTGGCATACCGCGCCCGCATGGCATTCACGCACTCCAGGCAAAGCGCCTCCGTCGTCCTCCTCCACGCGGCCGTGGCCCTCCCGTTGCTGGTCTCGATGGCCGCATGCGCGGGCGCCGACCAGCCGCCTCCCGTCAGCCCGCCCGCTCCGTCGGCGATCGCACCCGCGGCCGTGGCCTCGCCGCAGCCGACGTCAAGCGCGTCACCCGTGCCTGCCGGCACGACATCGCCTGCCGCGAAGCCACCTGCCGCGCCGACATCCGCCGTGGCGACCGTGAAGAGCGACGACTCCTGGGTCGATTGCCACCGCAGCTACCAGGCGAAGCTCAACGACGTCTCGAAAGACGTCGCCGCGATGGCCGCCTCTTGCAAGAGCGTCACGAAGTTCACGCAGGTGGGCAGCACCCTCAAGGGCACGCAGGCCGACAACGACCCGCCGCAAACACTCCCGCTCGACGCCAAGGCCGGCCATTGCTACCGCGCTTACGCGCAAGCATCCGAGGGAATCAAGGATCTGGACCTCATCGTGAAGGACTCGAGCGGCATCGTCATCGGCCAGGACTCGACGGACGACCCGAGCCCGGTGGCGATGGAGTACGGCGCCCTCTGCTTCAGCAAGGACGACAAGGCCTCGATCGTCATCGCGGTCGGCGCGGGCAAGGGCGATTACGCCGTTCAGGTCTGGTCGGACTGAGCTCCCGGCCGGATCAGTGCGGCTCGATCTCGGCGTCGGGGGACAGCGCGGCGGGTGAGTCTGCGATGCCGTGCTGCCGCAGCTTCTCCCAGAGGTTCTTGCGCGAGATGCCCAGGATCTCGGCCGTGCGCCCTCGCGCACCGTCGGTGGCCTCGAGCGTGGCCAGCAGGTACTCGCGTTCGAACTCTGCGAGCGCGACCGACAGCGGCCGCGGCTTCGCCCCGTCCGCCGTATCCGTCTGCCCGCCTCGGCCGATGGCGGTGGGCAGGTCCTGAAGGCCAATCTCGCGTCCCCGGCTGAACACCAGGGCATGCTCGATGGCGTGCATGAGCTCCCGGATGTTGCCGGGGAAGTCGTGTCGGGAGAGCGCCGCCCTGGCGGCGGGCGCGATCGACGGCGGCTCGCCCGGCCGAGAGTGAAAGCGGCGCAGGAAGTGCTCCGAGAGGATCGCGATGTCGCCGCGGCGCTCCCTCAGCGGCGGGAGCACGACGTCGACGACGTTGATCCGGTAGTACAGGTCCTCCCGGAACCGGCCATTGGCAACCTCCGCCTTGAGGTCGCGATTGGTCGTGGAGATGAGGCGAACGTCCACGCGGACCGTCGTGTTGCTCCCGATGGGCTGGAAGCTCCCATCCTGCAGGACGCGCAGCAGCTTGGCTTGCGCCTGGATCGGCAGCTCGCCCAGCTCGTCGAGCAACAGCGTGCCGCCATCCGCGATCTGGAAGCGCCCCTCCCTCTTTCCGATCGCACCGGTGAACGCGCCGCGCTCGTGCCCGAAGAGCTCCGCCTCGATGAGCGTTTCGGGGAAGGCGGCACAGTTGATGGCGACGAAGGGCTTGTTCTTCCTCGGGCTGCGATCGTGAATCGTCCGCGCGACCAGCTCCTTGCCGGTTCCGCTCTCGCCGACCACCAGGACGGGCGTGTGGCTGTCCGCGATGGCGTCGATCCGCTCCTGCAGCCTCAGCATGATGGGCGTGCGTCCCACGAGCAGCTCACCCGAGCTCCTCGCCGCGAGCGCCGCGCGCGCGGCATCGAGCTCGGCGCGCATGTCCCGCCGCTCCGAGATCCGATCGACTCTCAGGAGCAACTCCTGCATCTCGAACGGCTTGGTGATGTAGTCGTAGGCACCCTCCTTGATCGCGGTGACGGCGTCGGAGATCGAACCGTACGCGGTGATCAGGACCACAACCGTGCTCGGCGTTCGTTCGAGGACCTCGTGCATGACGGCGAGGCCGTCGAGCTTCGGCAGCCTGATGTCCGTGATGACGAGATCGAACACACGATTCTCGGTCGCCGCCACGGCCTTCGCGCCGTCGCTCACGGCCAAGACGAAGTGCCCGCGCGCACGGAGCGCATCGCTCACGGTCATCCGGATCAGCGGCTCGTCGTCGGCCAGCAGAATGCTAAGCACGCGCACCTCCGGCTGCGGGTAGCCACATGGTCACCGTGGTGCCGCGTCCCACCTCGCTCGCCAGCTCGAGCTCTCCGCCGAACGAGCGCATCACTCCGTGGGTGATCGCGAGGCCAAGACCGGTCCCCTCGCCCGGCGGTTTGGTGGTGAAAAATGGGTCGGTCACCTTGGACAGGTTCTCCTTCGGGATGCCTGGCCCGTGATCGGCCACGGCGATGCCCCACATGTATCCCCGGCGCTTCGCGGAGATCGACACGCAGTCCCCACGAGGGCTGAAGTACAGGGCATTGATGACGAGGTTGTTGAGCGCCTTGCGCAGCTGCGCAGCTTCGGCTCGAACGCGCACCGCGCCGGGCTGCAGCGACGACTCGAGGCGGACGCCGGCCTCCTCGCAGAGCGGCGTGATCATGCGCATGCACGACGACACGATCTCTGCCGCATCGAGGTCGCTGGGCGGTGCCGGTCGCTGCCGTGCGTAGTCGCGCACCCCCTCGATGACTCCGTTGAGCCGTCCGACTCCCTCGAGGATGGCGTCGAGATACTCCTGCTTCCGGGCTTCCGGCACAGTGCCTTCGCGCAGCGCCCGCGCGCATTGCAGGATCCCGGCGAGCGGGTTGCCTATCTCGTGGGCGATGCCTCCCGCCAGAACGGCGACCGACCGATGCTTCTCGGCCTCGATGAGATCCGACTGCTCCTCGACGACGCGATGATGAGTCGAGGCCATCTCCTCGCGCGCGGCGCGCAGATGCCGGGCCTCGCGTCCGATGCGATCGAAGAGGTAGCCGAGCACCGGGCCGTAGAAGCCCGCGAGCCCGACCTGGGCGAAGCATCGCCAGGGATCCTCGACCGCGTGCGCCGCGAGACCGAAGGCCGCCATCATGGCGAGCGTCACGGCCGCGGCCACGATGCCGCCTCGCATGCCGAAGTACGATGCGACCGAGGCACTCCAGGGCGGCAGGGCCGCGATGAACGGACTGGCGGCGCCCCCCGATGCGCGAATCAACATCGCCAGGAAGACCCCGTCGGACAGCGCCGCCACGACGTAGAACGTGTCCTTGGCGGCCGAGCGCAGCAGGCGCGCCCCTGCCAGGTACAGGAGCCCGCAGTAGGGGACGAAGATGCCGAAGACCGCCAGAACGCCATCTCGCGTCGGCCCGCCTTGCAGAGAGAGGATGGCCCAGGCGACGCCAGCGGCCAGGGCGATCGCGCGGAGGCCGGCATAGGCCGCGTCACGCGAGTCGAAGCCGATCTCGGCATCGTCGGGGTGTTCGACTCGCTGTTGAGCCTGAGTAGCTGTGCTCATGCCGGCGACCATTGATCGCTACCAGGCGCGTCGGCTTCGCCCTAGGCGATCGGTCATAGAGCGATGCCGGCCCAGACGTCGATCAGTTCCCGCCTTTGGCCTCCCCGGGGGCGCCGAGGCTCCTCAGGTAGGCCACGAGGTCGGATACCTCATCCGGGCTGCGCCGGAGCTCCTCGCGGCTGCGATCATGGCGGCGGACGATGCTGGCGGTCAGGAACGAATCGGGAGCCATCGCCACGAAGTGCGGGTCCTGGATCGCCGGCGCCTTGCGCCCTTCGGAGCGGGCGCCATGACACGTGGCGCAATTTCGCGCGAACAGGTCCGCTCCCCTCGCCGGATCCCCTCGACGCGGGCGCCAATCCTTCCTGGAACCGGGGACGTGGTCCAGCGTCTGCACGGCGCCGATGAGCGCCCGCAGCGTCCGCGCGTCGATGGTTCGGAAGGTCCCCATGGCCGTGTCCTCGACGCCGTTCATGAGCGTTCCGTAGATGGCGCTCTCACGGGGTGTCACGGGGTTGTCGGCCGCAGCCAGCGGGGGGCCGATGGCCGAGCCTTCGCCTCTCTCTCCGTGGCAGGGCATACACGTACCCTGGAATGCGCTGCGACCGCGCGGCAGATCGACCTCGCTCGCGCTGACGTCGTCGAAACTCGTGGGCACCGGATGCAGCCCGCGCAGGTAGCCGATGATTGCGGTGATCTCTCCGGGCCGCAGTCCGCTGTCGGAAGTACCCCAGGGCGGCATGCGATGGTCGGGACGCCCCTCCCGGAGCGTGCGACGAAGGAAGGCGTCGCTCGCGATGGCGACGAATGATTCGCCACCGATCGCGGGCGCGACCTCGACGGCGCTGCCTCCGAGCACTCGGCCCTCGCCGCGAGCGCCGTGACACGCGCTGCAGAAGGCGTCGAACAGCGTGCGGCCGTCGACGCCGAAGTCCCGGTCTCCGAGCAAGAGGCTCTGCACGCGATCGCGCGGCCAGAGAGCCACGGGGATCTCGCGCGTCCGAAGGGAGAGCAGGTAGGTGATCAGCGGGTCGATCTGCGATGCCTCGAGGCCCGGGTTCGGCATCCGGCTGTGGGGATCGAGCCGCGACGGGTCGGACAGCTCCTCCCTGAGCCAGTCCACGAGCGTCCGCTCGCCCCGGACGTTCGTGAAATCCAGATCGGATACCTTCCGGCTGCCGATGTCCGACAGATCGGGACCATCGCCCCCGACGCCACCGATCCGGTGGCAGCCGCGGCACCCGAGCCGGGTCGCCAGACGTTTTCCCTCGACCAGCCCGGGCGCCCCCGCGAACGCCTGGCCGGGCGCGACGCCGTCGAGCTCCGACACCGTGATCCCCGAGTGACAGATGCCACAGCCCGCCTCGTAGTGTTGCCGCGGAAGCAGCGGCTCGTCCCAGTTCGACTCCCGGCCATGAGCAGCCCGCATCGTCAGCGCACGTCCCTGGCCGCCGTGGCAAATGGTGCAACCGAAGCGCGTGGGATCGTGGGGGATGGCCGGGTGCGGCGCGAAGAGCCTATCCCCGTCCACGGGCGCGATCCCGGCCGCGCCGAGGTGGCAGCTCCCGCAGCGATCGACGACATCCGGCGAGGGGCTCGTCTGGCGAACGCGCACCTCGATGGGATCGAGCTTCGCTTCGCGCGCGAGGACGTTGTACCGCTGCTGCACTGCCCGCCACTCCGAGAAGTGTGTCGCGGCAGGCGCGATGGCGAGCGCGCCGAACAGAGCGACCGCCAGGATCGCGAAGGCGATGCCCAGCCGCCGGAGGGCGACGCTCGCGGCTCGTTCGGCGTCCTGCGTCGCCATCAGTAGATCCCATCGCGCCAGGGCAGAGTGAAGCGCCAGCTGGGCCCCCGGAAGAGCGCACCGACCACCGTCAACGCGATCGCCGACAGCACGAACCACGCGAAGATCCAGAATGGCAAGCTTCGCGTTCGGAGCCACGGCCCCAGCGTGCCGCCGCGCCACGGGAGCGCGCCGGCGCTCATTGTCGCCGCGACGAGCCACAACGGCACGGCGATCGACCAGACCATGCCCGAGGCTCCGATGCGGAATGCCCCGGTGAGCGCCGCGACGACGACCCAGAGCAGAGCAAGGCGACGTAGCGGCGCGGCCCCCCAGAGGGCCGGCCGCTCGATGGTCACCTTGAAGTAGGGGATCACCGCGAGTGCGATGACGCACAGCCCAGGGAGCACGACTCCGGCGACGACCGGTGCGTAATATCGCAAGAGCTCCTGGACACCCAGGAAGTACCACGGCGCCTTTGCCGGATTGGGTGTGCGCGCCGGATCGGCAATTGCCCCAAGAGGTGCGTCGAAGAGCAGGGAGGCCACGACCAGCAGGACGGCCAGCGCCAAGAATGCCACGATCTCGCGCAGCAGCAGGTGCGGGAACGTCATCACCATTGGCTCGTTGCTCGCGTCGAGCGTGACGTCGGCCGTGTCGTCCTCGACGACTACCAGTCGGACCGTGTCGGTGGGCGACGTCGCTCCCTCCTCGAGCGGAGCGTCGTCCGTGGGCAGGGTGCTGGTCGGGGCCACGTCGCTCCCGGTGAGGACGGGAAGGTGGATTCCGCCGTCCTTGCGAACGCGCCAGATGTGCAGTCCGACGCCCAGAGCGAGCGCCATGGGCAGCACGACGCAATGCAGGACGTAGAAGCGCAGGAGGGCGCTGTCGTCGATGGTGTGGCCACCGAGCAAGAGCAGCTTGATCTCCCCGCCGATGCCGGGAATCGCCGCGACCATGTTGGTCCCCACGGTGACGGCCCAGTAGGCCAACTGGTCCCACGGAAGGAGGTAGCCCGTGTACGAGAGCAGGAGGGTGGCGACGAGCAGCCCGACTCCGATGACCCAGTTGAACTCCCGCGGCGGACGGTAGGCGCCGCGGAGGAAGGTCCACGCCATGTGGGCCAACACCAGGGCCACCATCGCGTGCGCCGTCCAGCGGTGCAGATTGCGCAGGAACGTCCCGGACGACACGACGAACGCGAAGTCCTTCATGTCGCCGTACGCCTGCGGCACCGCAGGGCGGTAGTAGAACATCAGCAGGACGCCGCTCATCACGAGGATGAGGAAACACGCCGCCGACAGCCCTCCCAGGTAGAAGGTCCGGGTGAAGCGGATGGCCCGGAGCCTGACCTTCACGGGGTGGAAGTGCAGGAAGAAGTTCGTGAGCACGGCCAGCGACCGGTTCCGGTTCGAGTCCGGGAAGCCGTGGCGGGCGATCGATCGCCACACTCGGCTGCGCAGCAGGGATCGGCCGATGCGTCGCACGTTCAGACCTCGAGCACGCAGTCGTCGGCGACGGGTTGGCCCGTGTCCACCACGAGCACGCCGCGGCGCAGCATGAGGCTCAACCGCGTCAGCTGCCGCTTTGCGGGACCGCTGACGACGCGTCCGGCGACGTCGAACGTGCTGCCGTGGCAGGGGCAGACGATCCGGTCCCCACCCGGCTCCTGCTTGGTCATGCATCCGAGATGCGTACAGACGGCGCTCAGCGCGTAGAACCCCGTCGGTCCATGCACCACGTAGACCTGGCGGGCCCGGGACACGAGGACCGTGCCGACGGGGAGCGTCTCGGGTCTTCCGACCTCGAACAGTCCATCCCCCTCGTTGATCACGTCGGGCTCCAGGTATCGCGCGACCGCGACGGCCATCCCGACACCCGTGAGGCCGAGCGCCCCGGAGCCCAGCAGCGCAAGGAAGCGCCGTCGCTCCAGGTCCTCTTCGCCACACGGCACTCTCAGATCGTCCACGAACGGCATGCCCCCCCCCAATCAGAAGACTTGATCCGCGAGCCGGACCAGCTCGACTTCCCCTTGCTGGTACGACGCCGACATCGAGATGACTCCCGTCGGGCACCGTCGGGCGCAGAGCCCGCAGCGGCTGCACGCGGCTTCGTCCGTGACGAGCGCTACGGCTCCGCTGCGTCCGTCGGCCCGGGCGAGCGCGACCAGCTTGATGCAGTGCTCGGGACAGACGTCGGCGCAGCCCCCACAAGCCAGACACTCGCTCCCCCGGGCAGCCGCTGCGTCGAACGTCGGTTCGACCCAGCAGTGCAGGCACCGACTGCCCTCGGCTCGAGCGTCGTCCTCGCTCAGTACAGCCTCCACCTCGGCGCGCAGCGAGCGGCTCTCGACGGGGATGAGAGGCGCCCGGCGGGGCGGCAGCTTCTCGTGGTCACCGCGTGCGAACGGGTGTTCCAGCCCGAAGATGGGGAGCCTGCGGATGTACGTTCGCCGGGGCGAATCCGAGCGACCTGTCAGCTGCGTGTCGATCGAGCGGGCCGCGCGAAGGCCGTCCGCCACCGCCTCGATCATGATCCTCGGGCCGAAGGCGATGTCACCGCCGGCGTAGACACCGGGGCGGCTCGTCTCCAGCGTCGCCGGGTCGACCCGGATCGTTCTCTGGGGATTGAGCTCCAGACCGTGGTCGTCCCCGAGGAAGGAGACGTCTGCGATCTGCCCGATGGCCGTGATGACCGTGTCGCACGCGACCTCCTCCTCGGTCCCCGGCTCGAGGTCCGGAGCGAAGCGACCCTCGTCGTCGAAGAGGCTCCGCGTTCGCAGGGTCTCGATCGCTCGCACGCGGCCACGATCGGACAGGATCGCCTTGAGGCCGCGCTGATTGACCAGATGGATGCCCTCCTCCAGGCCCTCCTCGATCACGCGCGAGTCGGCCGGCATCTCCGCGCGCGACTCCATCGTGACCATCGTGACCTTGCGGCCGAGCACCCGCGCTGCGACCACGGCGGCATCCAGCGCGAGTTGATGACGTTTGCGGTCCGAGGACGAGATGTCGCCGAAGCGCCGGGCCGTGCGGGCGACGTCGTAGGCGACGTTTCCGCCTCCGATGACGACGACGCGATCGCCTACCTCGATGGGGATCCCGATGTTGACGTTCGCGAGGAACGTGATGGCCGTCAGAACGCCATCGAGGTTGGCACCGGGAACGCCGATCTGCGCGTCCTTGCGACAACCGACGGCGATGAACACGGCATCGTGCGTTGCCGCAAGCGACGCGAACGTCACGTCGCGGCCGACGTCGACGCCGAGGCGAATGTCGACCCCCAGGAACTCGATGAAGTCGACCTCGGACTGCAGGACGGCGCGCGGCAGCCGGTGCTCGGGAACGCCCAGTCGCATCATGCCGCCCGCGACAGGGGCACCGTCGTACACGGTCACCCGGTGACCCATGAGGGCGAGGTCGTGCGCGCACGCGAGTCCCGCGGGGCCGGCGCCGAGGATGGCCACCGTCCCTGGTCGCTCGGTGGCCGGGCGCGGCGGATGAACCACTCTCCGGATCTCCTGGAAGGGACGGCCGCTCTCGACGCCGTGACGCTCGTTGACGAAGCGCTTGAGCGCTCGAACCTGGATCGGTGCGTCGAGGACCGCCCGCCGACAGACTCGTTCGCACGGGGCGGCACACACCCGACCGCAGATGGACGCAAACGGGTTGGTTCTGCGCAGCAGGGCGTAGGCCTCGTCCACGTAGCCCTGGGCGACCAGGCTCACATAGCCGCCGGCGTTCGTGTCGACGGGGCAGGCCGCGCGACACGGGACGCTCGAGCGCAGGTGCTCTGGATGAGCGGGCGGACTGCCTTTCCACCATGTGGCAGGCGCGCGCCTGGGAACGAGGGAGGCTGCCACCCCTCCCAGAGTTACCGGCGAACCGTCAGGCCGGTATGACGGAGCGCAGAGTCCGGGCCGAGGAGAGGGCGAATGCGCCGAGCATTCCAACACCGATGAGCACGTCACGCGGGGCCACTGCGGCGGCGCCCGTGGCCGCCAGGGACGGCACCACGAGCAGGTGGCAGTTGAGCCACAACCCGAGCAGCTGCACGGCGACGAGACCACCGAGGATGCGCGGCGAGCTGCGGCTCCTGGGGTGCAGCAGGGCCACGAAGGGCACGGCGAAGACCAGCGCCACCACCGCGAGCACGACTCCGGTGTCGCGACGCAACGCCGAGTTCACCTCGTCGGGCAGGTTGCCGTACCAGATGGTCAGGTACTGCGACCAGAACAGGTACCCCCAGAAGATCGAGAGTGCGAGCATGAAGGCGCCGACGTCCGCGCGCTCGGAGTCGCTGAGCTTCTTGCCCGCGATCGCGAGCAGCGTCATGACGCCGGTGCCAGCGACGAATGCGCTCATGAACACGTACGGCCCGATGAGCGTGCTCTGGAACGTGGGGTCGGGCCCGAGCACGAAGTCGAATGCCCACGCCGAGAGAACCACCGCGAAGAGGACGCAGTAGATCACGGCTCCCGCGACGCTCGGCCGGTCGGTCTTGCCGTTGCCGCGGAGCTTGAGGTACGCGAAGCCGAACAGGATACCCCCCAGCACGAGCTGTCGCACGGCTACGAAGACGACGTGGGGCCATGCCGCTCCTTCGAAGCGCAGCCACGGCGCCAGACCGGCGCCGGCGAGGATGACGACGAGCACCACGAGCGCGACCGGCGTGAAGCGAATCTGGGTGGCACCGAGCGCCGCGAGTGGCCGCGCCCAGCGCGCGTCGACGATGTGGAAGAAGGCCCGGAAGGCCAGCGCACCGGCGGCTGCCCCGGCGAAGAAGAGCCAGCTGGCGATCAGGGCCCCGAACGTGCGCGGCGATTCGCCGCCCCCGAGGCCGGTCGCGAACGCGATCAGCCCCATCGCGACCGCGCCGAGGCAGGCCCAGGCCAGATGGCGGCCGAGCCCGGCCTGCACTCCGTTCAGCCACGTCGTCACGGCGTACCTCCCTGATTGCCGGTGCAGCCTTCTTTCTGCAGCACGCGGATGTGGGCCACGAGGTCCCACCGGTCCTGCGAGGTGAGCCCCTCGCGCATGGTCGGCATCGCGCGCCCGCCGGCTGTAAGCGTGCCGTAGATGTAGCCGTCGGTTCGTTTGCAGATGGAGTAGTGGCGCAGGTTGGGCGCCTGGGGGAACTTGTCCGAGATCTTCCCGTCACCCCCTGCGCTCGGGCCGTGGCAAGAGACGCAATGAGCCGCGTAGATCTTGCTGCCTCGGGCGGCCGCGACGTCGTCCAGCGCGAAGGGGCTCTTCAGATCCTCGACGTCGTCGCGATCCACGACGGTCTCCACCCCGCCGAGCGGGATCGACCCGGACGGTGCCGGACGGACCTCTTCGAGCGGCTGCACGGCGGGCTGCTGCTCCATGCTCGCCGGCCACTTGCCGTTGCTGCTACACGCCGCCACCATCAGGCACGGCACGATCCATCCCCGCGTCGTCACGACAGCACCTCCACCGCCTGGGACAGAGCGCCACGAATGACCTTCCTGCGTTCTTCGGGAACTCCGCCCATCGGGACGACCACGACGATCCGCTCGCTAGTGACCTGCTGGCGAACTCGTCGCGGGAACCACCGCCGCGTGACGGCCGACAGGATGACGAGGGCGCTGAAGTTGGTGACGCCGGCGAAGAGCAGCGTCAGCTCGAACATGATGATTCCGAATGCCGTCCACGAGATGATTGGCTTTCCGCCAACGATGAGGTTCATCGACCGCGACGTGACGACCTGGATGGCGATGGCGCAGCCCAGGCCGGTCATGCCACCCACGAGCGCGACCCAGCCGAGCACGCGCCAGGGGCCGGGATGGCCGGTGTGGTGGACGACCGGAAACGGCGCTGGACTCGCCACGCGGGCGGCGGTCACCCCCTGCTCGTGCAGCGAAAGCAGCCCCCGCTCGGCCGCGTCGGGATCGGCGAACACCGCGACGAAGTCATTGTGCCGCATTGGATACCTCGGACTCCGGCTCCGGATCCTCTTTCGCGGAGGCTCCGGCCGCGTGCTCGCCTTGCATGGTCTCTGCGACCGACATGGAGGGCAGGATCTTGATGAAGAGCAGGAAGAGCGTCAGAAACATCCCGAAGCCCCCGAGACAGATGCACATCTCGCGCACCGTGGGCGAATAGTCGCGCCAAGCGAACGGGTCGTAGTTGTGGGCCAGCGTGGTCACGATGAACATGAAGCGTTCGAACCACATGCCCACGGTCACCAGCACCGAGAGCACGACCATCGTCGGGAGGCTCCTGCGCGCTCGCTTCCAGAAGAGCGCCAGGGGAGCCACGCTGTTGCACGCGATGACGGCCCAGAAGACGGGGGCGTACGTTCCCGTGGCGCGCCAGCGGAAGACCTCGGACTCGGTCTCGCTTCCGCGTGTGAAGGCCATGAAGAACTCGGTCGCGTAGACGAAGGTCATGACCAAGGACATGCCGAGCAGGAGCTTCGCGAGCAGGTCGAAGTGCTCGGGCTTGATGTACTTCTGAAGGCTGAACCCCCGGCGCAGCCCGCTGAGCAGCAACACCGCCATGGCGATGCCCGAGAAGATGGCGCCAGCGACGAAGTACGGCGGGAAGATGGCCGAGTGCCACCCGGGCATCAGCGTCATGGCGAAGTCCCACGACACGACGCTGTGGACCGATACGGCGAGCGGGATCGCGACGCCGGCGAAGATGGGATACGCCTTCTCGAACAGGCCCCACTCACCGTCGGTGCCCGAGAACCCGAGCGACAGCACCTTGTAGAGCGGCCGGCGCCAGCCCGTGACCCGCCGCGAGAGCAGCGCCAGGTCCGGCAGCATGCCCATGTAGAGGAACAGCGAACTCACCGTGACGTACGAACAGACCGCGAACACGTCCCACTCGAGCGGCGAGCGCACGTTGGGCCAGAGCCCCCGCTGATTCGGGTACGGCAGGAGGAAGAAGGCAAGCCACGCGCGACCGAGGTGAATGACGGGATAGAGGCCGGCGGTGAGGATGGCGATGACCGTCATCGCCTCGGCGGAGCGACCGACGGCGGCGCGCAGCGGCGAGCGCGTGAAGAAGAGGATGGCCGAGACCAGCGTGCCCGAGTGGCTGACGCCGATGAAGAACACGAACGTCGTGATGAGCGAGCCCCACATCACCGTGCCGTTGAGGCCCGTGACACCCAGGCCCTCGCGCAGCATCTGGGACCAGGCCCAGCCGCCGACCGCGATGAGGCCGAGCGAGGCCAGCAGCCCGACCCAGTAGTACCAGGACGTGTGCGACATGGTCGCGAGGGTGTCGCGCTCGATCTGCGTGATCGGACTCGGGCCGGCGACGGGCGCCAGCGCAGATGCAGATGCGGCTTGGGTCATGTGGCTGCCTTGTCCCTGCGGCGCGCGAGGTAGACGACGCCGGGCTGGGTGTTGAGCTCCTCGAGGAGGCGATAGGCGCGGCCATCGGCCGCCCAGCGCGAGATCTCGGCCTTCGGATCCTTGAGGTCGCCGAAGACCATGGCGCGCGCGGGGCACGTGCCCACGCACGCGGGCACGATGTCGCCGTCGCGCACCGGTCGCCCCTCGAACTTCGCCTGCTCTTCGCCGGCCCGGATGCGCTGGACGCAGAGCGTGCACTTCTCGGTGATGCCCCGTTCGCGGACCGTCACGTCCGGATTGAGCGCGAGCCTGGCCCGCGCATCGCGGGGGTGGTCGAAGAAGTTGAACGCGCGCGCGCTGTACGGGCAGTTGTTCTCGCAGTACCGCGTGCCCACGCAGCGCGCGTAGACCATCGCGTTGAGCCCCTCGCGCGTGTGATACGTGGCGTAGGCGGGACAGACCTGCTCGCAAGGCGCGTTGGTGCAGTGCTGGCAGCCGACGGGAAGGAAGGAGGCCTTGGTCCCGTCGTCGGTGACCTCGATGAACGACTGGATGTGCAGCCAGCCCATGTCGCGCCCGCGCGAGACCTCGAGCGCCCCCACGATCGCGTTGTTGTTCTCGACGTAGCACGCGGCCGCGCACGCCCCGCAGCCGTTGCATCGGTCCAGATCGATGGCCATGCCCCACCGGTGCATCGGATGCTCGACGGGCGGGACCATCGACGGATTCGGCGGCAAGACCGGGAGCCTCGGCGACGACCGGCTCACCTCGCGGGCGATGGGACGACCGTGCTGCGAGCGGTCCTCACGCGTGGAGATGAGCGGCGCCCTCCGGCCAGTGTTCTGCAACCGGACGCGCGTGGCGAAGGCGAGCGCGGGCGCCCTGCCATCGAAGAGCGGCGCGGCGTATCCGATGGGCACGGCCAACACACCCTCACGCACGCCCGCGGTAACGTGGGCTGGCAGCTCCGTGCGGCCCGGCGCGGCGTCGAGCGCGACGATGTCTCCTGTCTGCACGCCGAGCTTCGCCGCGGTCATCGGGTGCAGCTCGACCCAGCCGCTCCACGAGATGCGCGTGAGAGGATCGGGGATCTCCTGCAGGAGGTCGCCCTGGGGCAAGAGACCATTGGGGTGGCGCAGCGTGGGGGCGACGACGAGCGGCAGGCCGTCGGCCGGCCCCTGGAGAGATGGCGACGCGATGGCCGCGAGCACACCCTCGGAGAGCGCGACCGTCTCGGGCGCAATCTCCGAAAAGCGACCGCCGCGCTCGATCCCCTTCTCGTCGAAGGCCGCTCGCACCGTCTCGGCGAACGTGCCGGCCGGCAGCCCGGTCGTCACGCCGAGCGCGCGCGCCGCTCCGACCATGACGTCCGCCGCCGCGCGCGTCGACAGCAGCGGGATCATCACCGGCTGCTGGATCCCGGTGACGCCCGGAAGCGGACTGTCGTCCGACCAGGTCTCGAGGAAGTGATGGTCGGGTAGAACCAGATGCGCCTTGCTCGCCGTGTCGTCCAGGCGATTGGTGAAGGCGGCCACGAACGGCACGCGGTCGAGCGCGCCGGCCAGCGCCGCGAAGGCGGCACCGAAGCCGAGCGGGTTGGCATGGTGCACGATCAGCGCCCCGACCTCCCCCGCGCTTGCGTGACGAGTGAGCTCGGCGACGTCCATCGACTCCGCAGCCCATGGTTCCGGCGAGCGGGGCAGGAACTGAACGGTCTTCCCGACGTTGCCGGCGACCGCATTGAGCACGAAGACGGCCTCGGACAGCGCGGCGGCGTTGTCGCCGGCGACGGCGCGTCCCGGTCCCATGCACAGGCTGGGTCGAGCCCGCGCGAACGAGTCTGCGAGCTTCATGATGGCCGTCGCATCGAGGCCCGTGCGGCTCGCGACGGTCGCCGCATCGTAAGGGGCAAGCCGCTTCCGCAAGCCATCGAGCACGTTCGCCGGAACGCCTCCCGCGGCCGACCCCACGAGGTCGAGGACGGCGCGCGCCAGCCCGAGAACGAGGTCGATCTCCGTCCCCGGCAGCACTGACAGCCACTGGTCGGCGGCCGCTGCGGTGAGCGACAGCCGGGGGCCGACGTACACGAAGCGACCGCCGGCTGCCTTGAGATCAGCCAGCCCCCGCGCGTGCTCGACAGGCGACGCTTCGTCGACGAAATCGTGACCGACGGAGAGCAGGAAGCGGGCGGACGCCAGATCGTAGACCGGCATCGCCTCCGTCCCGAACGCGCGCATCGTCCCTTCGCGCACCCACGGCGCAGAGACTGGATCGAAGGTGACGACCTGGTTCGCCTGCTGTCCAAGCGCCGTGAGCCAAGCGCGCATGAGATTGCCGGTGCTCCCGCGCTCCGGGCGGGACAGAATGACGACGAGCTTGTTGCCGTCGCGCGCCTTGCGCAGGCCGGCTGCGAGCGCCTGCTCGGCCTGATCCCAGGAGATCTCGCCGCTCGCTGCGCGGGGCGCGCCGAGGCGTTCCGGGGAGTAGAGCCCCTCGATGGCCGCTTGCCCTTGCGGGCAGAGACCGCCCCGGCTCAGCGGATGCTCCGGGTTGCCCTCGAGCGAGATGGCGCGCCCGTCGCGCACGCGGGCCGTCGCGCCGCAGGCTGCCGGACACCCGCGACAGATCGTTCGGTAGTACCGGGTGACGCCGGGCATCGCGTCGTCCGACGGCGTCGCGGACGGGAGCAGATAGCGAGGCAACCGGTCGGAACAGCCGACGATGAGGTTGGCGCCGAGGGCGCCGACCGCCGCTCCGAGGAATCTGCGTCGTGAGGTCGTCATCGATCTCTCCGGGCACTCACTTGTGGCAACCCAGGCAATCGCGGGTGGCCTGTCGCTGCTCGTGGCACGAGAGGCAGCGGCCCATCGTGAACGGCTGGTCCTGGGTGACCGTCTTCATCGAAGCCACGTCGCCGTGGCACTCCGAGCACGCGACGTTCGCCCGGACGTGCATGCGGTGAGAGAAGTAGATGTAGTCGGGCAGGTAGAAGACCCGCTGCCACTTCAAAGACTCCCCGGCCGCGAAGCGCGCGGCGAGCGTCTGCACCGCGGGGCTTTCCTTGTCCACGAACTTGTGGCACCCCATGCACTTGCGCCCCGACGGCAGCCCCGCGGACGCGGTCTTGTCCGCGAAGGCATGGCAATCCAGGCAGGGCATTCCGTACTTGCCCGCATGGATCGTGTGGTCGAAGGCTACCTCGCCTTCCGCAACGGGCGCAGAGCCCACTGCGGAAGGTGACGCGGAGGGAGCCGGGGTCTGCGAGCTCGCGATCGACGCGACGAGCCCGACGACAAGCGCCGCGGCGGCGAGAGACAGGGTGCGCATCGTCGTGGTCAGCGACCGATCGAGAAGTTCACGCTCGTGGGAGCGCCGGAGGCGACCGTCACGCTCTGATCGCCGGCCTTGAGCTTCGGGTTCCAGACCGCGACGTTGTACGTGCCGGGTGGCACGTTCCTGATGGTGAAGTTGCCGCCGCCGTCGACGACCACGTGATACGGGTTCGGGCCGACGAAGACGTAGCCGAGCATCTCGGGATGCATGCTGCAAAGCTCGCTGTAGCCGACGTTCGCCTTCGTGAACTTGTAGGGGCGAGATTCGCCCGGCGGGAAGGTGCCGAGGTTGTAGCCCTCGTTGTCCGGCGAGAAGACGTTGTGGCTGACCGTGTCGTGGTTGCCGTAGTTGACGGTGTCGCCCACCGTGACGGCAACGACGTGCGGAATGAACTGCATCGCCTTCTGGTCGACGGTGACCGTCCCGCCCCCGCCACCCGGAGCGTTCTTCAGGTAGACGACCGTCTCGCCGAGGTACTTGGCGGGAGCGGCGGTCACCTTCCCGGTGATCGATCCTCCCGCGTCCGCGAGCGCCGGAGTCGAGAAGCCCGGCGCCAGAGCGAGGGCGACGACGATCGGAGCCAGGACCTTGCCGAGGACGCGCATGGGGGTGTGAACGCTTGAGATCATTGTTGTCTCCTTCTGGGTCGCCTGGGCTGCATCGCAAGCAGTGCGCCAGGTGGGTTCGGGCCGACTGCCCGCTCGATCGTGCAGGGCGCGTTACCGTGCGGGATCGCCGCCGGCGGTGGCGCCGTTACTGGCCCGTAACGTCGGCGGGGCTGTCTGCGGCGCCGTCGGTCGCACCCTCGACCGCACCGTCCGCGTCGCCCGTCGCATCGCCGGCTCCGGTCTCGGCGCTGGCGCTGTCGACTTCACCGTCCCCTCCGCCATCCTCGGTCGCGGCTTCCCCGCCCTGGCCATCGGTGGTGCCATCGACTTCCCCGTCGGCACCGCCGTCGCCAGACCCTCCTTCGCACGACACCGGGTCGGGGCACACCCACGTCCCGTTGGTGCAGACGCAGCTCGTCGCGAGGCCCCCTTCGACGGAGGTCCCGTCGCAGGCCTGGCTGGGCGTCTGCAGCGTGTACGGGCACTCCAGGTAGTCGCCGCTGCAGGAGCCGCCGGGCTTGATGCTCGAGGCGCTCGGGCAGACTCCGACGTTGTTGCAGGCGCTCTCGACACCGAGGACGGTGATTGCCAGCGCGGCTACGGAAAGCCCGAGGGCGAGAATTCGCTTCATGGTGATCATCTCCCTAGAAGGCAACGCCGACGACGGCGTTGATCTGCTCCGCCTCGAACTTGCTCTGCCCTGGGTTCGGAACGACCATCCCGCCGGCGGGGCCCCAGCTTCCCGTCACCGGCAAGCCGGTCGCTTGCTCCAGGTCCCCGGTCACGACGACCTTGATGTTCGGTCGCGCCAGCATCGCGATGCCCGGGATGATGCGAAGCAGCGAGACGTCGCTGCCGCCCTCGACGCTCGCTTGCGTGTACTCGGCGCGCACGCCGGGCACGAACCAGGGCCAAACGATGCAGTCGATCTCGTCGTACTGCACGATGGCCGTGGCGCTCGCGAAGTCCGGCACGCCGTTGAAGACTCCCGCGACGCCCCCGGACGTGGTGGCGATCGCCCCGGTGCCTTGATACGGACGGTCGTGGTGCTCGAGGTTGACGCCCGCCATCACCACGAGCCCTCCCACCTGCCCGTGGATCAGGGCTCCGATCGCGTCCATGCGATCGTCCTGCCTGACCGGGGTGGCCGTCCCGCCCGCGATGACGCCGGTCCCGTTGTCGAGCCGCGAAATGCCGTGATAGCCGAACACGTCGAGGGTGACCGCGGTCTCGTTCCACGGCTTGCCTGCGTCCTCCGGGGCGTTGCCGCCCTTGCCCTCGCCGTCGAGCGACATTCCGCCGAGCTTGAAGCCAAGGTGCGCGTAGACGTCCTCCGAGTTGGGTGTGGTGAGCCCCGGCGCGGCCGAGGACCCGACCCAGCCGAGCGAGTAGCCGACGCGGTGCCCGGCGATCCCGTTGAGCTCCGCGCCGTCGGTGTGCCCCATCCCCAGCGTGTAGCCGGCAGTCGGGTTGTACAGAGCACCGACCGATACCCCCGGCATCACCGAGTCGTTCAGATAGGAGCTGTGCAGTCCGTAGCTCGTGAGCTGCGGGGCAAACAGGCGGCCGACCCAGAGGTTGACCAGGTGCGACGGCCCGACGATGTCGTTCCACAAGAGGTAACCGGTCTCGACGTCGAAGGTGCCCGGAGGGTTGCCGAAGTCGGTCTCCAGCGTGAGCTGCGCCATGTAGGTCACGGTGTCGCTGAATGCGCCCGCGCCGAAGATGTGCATCTCGGCCAGGATGCCGCCCCAGGCGAAGGTGTTCTGGGCGCTGTCGGATGCCGCCGAGTTGGGCAGGTTGACCGAGAGGCCGCCGTTGAGCCAGACGGAGAGAGGGACCGCCTCGGCGATCTTGTCGGGGAACACTGCCGCCGGAAACAGCGTCTTGTACTGCTCTTGCCCGAGCTCGACGGCCGCGGCCTTCTCGACGTCGCTGTCGAGGCTCCCGTCGTTGCTCGGGAACCTGTAGCCGTCGCGCCGGAACGCTTCCCCGAATGCGTTGAGCACGGGGTACACGGTGTGGCAGGTCTGGCAGCTCGTATGGTACTTGCGCGAGAAGCTCGGAACCGCGCCTGCTTCGGGCAGTGCAACGAAGTACACGGCAACGCCGACGAGCGCTGCGAACAGCAGATGCACGGCACGATTCCGCCGCATGATGGTCTCCTTTGGCGTTCCGCGTTCGAGCTCCACATCGGGCTCGACGCATGCGCGCCCTACGCAGGTCCCGTGCCACCAGGTCGAGATGTCGCGCCGAGAGCACGACGCGCTCCAACCCACGCGTCGTGCGTGTGTCGACCGTTACCGCATGGGATCGCCTCGGCAGCCCTGGCGGTTACCGCCCAGTAACGCGGCATCGCTCTTCGGTCGGCTCCACTCGATCAATCGAGAGCGCGAACGGAAGTTGCACGAGCTCTCGAACCATGAACACAAGACCGCTCCTCGTGGCAGCGGCGGCTCTGACCTTCGGCGCGTGCGCGCCGCAGCCGCTCGCCCCGGTGCAATCCTCGGTCGACGCGCGCGCGCGCCAGGGCAGGACCGTCGTCGCGGCCACCGCGAGCCAGCCGCCCAGCGATCAGGGAAGCATCGTGGGCAGGGTCGCCACCAATCCGTGGCACGCCATCAAGGGCGGCGCCGTCGTCTACCTCGAAGACGGGCCGAAGGAGGCCGGCGTCTCCCTGTCGGCGACGCTCGACAACCACGACATGGCCTTCGACCCGTACATCGCCGTCATCACGGCCGGCGGCTCGGTCATCTTCACGAACACCGATCCGGTGACCCACAACGTCTTCAGCCCGGACGGCGAGCGGTGGAACGTCGGTGAGATCCCGCAGAACGGCACGGCCGTGAGACGGTTCGACACCCCGGGGACGTACACGGTCCTGTGTAACATGCACCCGAGCATGCTCGCCTATCTGGTCGTGTCGCCGTCGACCTCCTTCGCGAGGACCGATCCCGATGGCTCCTACGCGATCGACAACGTCCCGGCGGGGACCTACCACATGACCGCCTGGGTGCCCCGCATGAAGCCGGTCACCCGGGAAGTCACCCTCACGAGCGCGAAGACCACCGTGAACTTCGAGCTCTCCCGGTAGGGCACATGCTCTGCGGCAAGCCCGGTCGCCCCCCCCTCGCGGCTCTGCTCGTGACCTCTGCGCTCGCGGTCGGTGCGGAGGGTTGTGCGCGAACGCAACCGTCTTCGCGCCCGCCCGACGACGTCGCTCTGGTCGCCGCCGATGGCCACCGCTTCGACACCGCGGAGCTGGTGGGCGGCGCCGACTGGAACGTCGTCGTGTTCATCTCGCGTGAGTGCCCGTGTCTGGCCGCGCACGACCAGCGCCTCCGCGAGCTCGCCACGACCTTCGCGCCGCTCGGGGTGAAGTTCGTCGCCATCGACTCCGAGGTGGGCGGCACGCCCGAGGTCGAAGCAGCCGAGGCCCGCAAGCGGCAGTATCCGTTCCCGGTGGTGGTGGACACGGGAGCTCGCCTGGCGAATCAGCTGGGCGCGGAGTACGCCACGTACACGGTCGTCATGAACCGCAGCGGCCAGGTGCTCTACCGGGGAGGCATCGACTCGGACAAGCAGAAGCTCCACGCCGACGCGAGCATGTACCTGCGCGATGCCCTCGCCGACCTGACCGCCGGAAAGCAACCTCGCCGAAGCGAAGGCACCGCGCTCGGCTGCATGCTCCGCAAGTGGTGAACGGGTCGTGGTGCACGCTCGCCCTCACTCTCGCCATTGCGGCGGGGTGCAGCGGCTCGCAGGGTCCCGCGGCCACGGCGAACCCGGGTGAGGAGTCCGTCGTGCCCTGGGGAGACATGAGCCCGCGACAGAAGCAGGACTACATGCGCACGACGGTCATGCCCGAGATGCGCGCCTTGTTCGTGAAGTTCGACGCGCATCGCTACAGGCACATGGACTGCACGCCCTGCCATACGCGAGATCGGGTGAATACCGACTATCGCATGCCAAACGAGGATCTGCTCCTCGATCCGGCCACGTGCACCGACGCGCCGGGCGGCGATCCATCCGTGATCGCGATGAACCAATTCATGCGCGAACAGGTCGGACCGACGATGGGACGGCTGCTCGGGAAGCCGTTCAACAGTTGCTTCCTGTGTCACGCGTACGAGCTATGACCCGCAGGGCGGTCGAGGAGCCGCTTGCTCTGTCGCAACCGGCCGGCAGCGGGCCCCGCTAGCCTCGCGAGCCATGAGCGCATCGTCCGCCCTGCTGCTGGGGGTCCTCGCGGCCCTCTCGGTCCTCCTCACGTGGTTCCTGCCGGTCGCGCGCTGGGCAGGCTCGATCCGGACGCTGCGCGATCTGATCCACCAGAGGTACGCGAAGCTCGCCACGCTCGGCGACGAAACGGCGTCCGGCGCGTGCGTCTACTGCGGTGGGCCCGCGGGCCCCGCGCTGAGCGACCTCGTCCCCCGAACGATCCGCGTGAACCGGCAGTGCGGCTCCTGCGACGTCCTGCGGTCGGTCGACAACCGAGTGGCGGCTTGCCCCGCGTGCAGCGACCGTGTGGCCTCCGGCGGGGTGTACGAGGTTCCGGAGCTCGCCGCCGGTCTCGCGCCC
>VFSW01003701.1_pt1 | contig 22916 bp, 21 predicted proteins | sample 5358111 | NCBI WGS metagenome assembly VFSW01 (sample SAMN11554181, study PRJNA540505) | mine drainage metagenome | isolation source: sediment from site ElyBrook_90M | place: USA: Ely Copper Mine, Vershire, VT | collected 2017
GGAATAGTTATTGATACACTTCTAATCATAATATCTCCTTTAAAAACTTGTTTTATCATACATTAGGCTTTTTTGATGGAAAGTTTACAGATTTTCGGGAAATTACTGATCTCCTGGGTTTTCTTTAGCTTTTTTTAATATGAGTTTAGCCGCATCAACTTTAATGTCGGTAGATATAGGAACATATTGTGTTTTGCCTTTGCCATTAACCCACAACTCTTTATTTCCCTCTTGTTGCTGCGGGTCTACTTTCCAACCAAAACTCTCAAGACCTTTATCTAAATCGCCTTTTTTCATTGTTTGTGATTCAATGTTGGTGGGAGTAGAGGTAGATGTTGAAGTGCTGGTGGTAATTAAATGTCCATTGGGATTCCCAGGATGTTCGTTTGCCTGTTCTATTATTGAGTTTGCCGTTCCTAATGCAATTTCGGAACCGTGGGGTACTGACACTCTATAGCCATTCCCATTGCTCCATATTTCATGGCTACCTTTCCCTGGGCCTTCATATTGGTAATTGCAGTTTTTTAGATCTGCTATAAGGTCTTCTCTTTTCTTCCTTGCTGTCGGTAAATCAGTAATAGATTGAGAGACTATGGGAATAGAGAGGCTGGTCGAAGTTGATGATTCGCTTTTTTTTAATTTTTTGAGCTCTTCCAATTGAGTACGGGTAAGTGAAATAATTGGATCCCCGTTTGTAGTTTTTTGCTCACTTCTACTTATCTGCTTAGCTACCTGAAGAAAAGAAATTTGAACGCTATTCGCGGTTGTTGTTTCATCTTTATCTCTTTGAGTTATTTCCCATATCTTTGATGTTCTATTTGCTTTTCCTATACCGGTTGAAACGTTTTTCAAAAAATTTTCCATAAAATCTTTAAGAACAGTATGCATTGTCATGTTTCCCACTTTCGGTATAGATGCATTAGAGGGAAAAAATTTAGGAACTTCGGTTGCAGAGGACTTCATTAACTGTTTTGTCATATCAACGATTTGGGAGCTAATTATTCCGACCAGTATCAATGCGTTATTATCCTTAATTGCAACGGGTCCTCCTGAATTTCCGCTTACGATTGTACCATCGATAGTGAAGAAAGCATTTTGGTTATCGACGGAAGAAATATATCCTTTATGTACAAGAGGTTGCATTTGTGTTAAAGGATAGCCAGCAAAATATACCTTGCTTCCCAAACTGAGTGGCTTAACATCGTTGCTTATTTGAAAAAAGCCAGACATTGATTCAAGTTCGGCCGATGGTTTCACAATTTCGAGAATGCATAGATCATGTTTCTTGGCTAAATCTACAGACATTCCCTGTTGAATTGCGCAGGAGAACAACCCTGCTATAGTTTTTATGTGAATCGTGGCTCCGGCCCATAATTTCTCATGAAAACAGGTTACGATTTGTAAGCGCTCTGACCCTAAGAGTTTTACAAAGCATCCGGTTGTTTCTATTGGAGAATCTTGGCCAATTTCCCAGACGACCAAACATACTTTTCGTAGAAGGTCTGTAAAAATAGCTTCATTATTGTGTAATTGTGGCGAGTTCAAAGATGTTGGATTTGAGCTTTGGAAAGAAACTTTTGTGCTTAACGGTTCTGACATAATTTTTCCTATCTTGTTAGCAAAGTTTGCGAAGGATAATGAAAAGCTTAACCTTCTATAAAGTTTTTTTACAAGTCGCTTTTTGTCTTGTATGCTATAAATATTAGAGATGAGGATGCAAAGAAGAGCCACAACCCAATAGGCTCCTACTTAAATGTATCATTTGTATTGCGATTTCGTTTTCTTGGAGTGCGTGGCGCCTTTTCAGATACTAGCGGGCCAGGCTCAATAACAGTTTCAATCGAAACATTTTTAAGTCGGCGAAGCAGATTTGCCATTGGTATCCCGGCAAGCTTACTTTCTTGCATTAGATCAGCTAATTCATCGCCTAAGATCGAAGCACCCGGTGCCGCTTCCAGTATTGTTTCCGCATGAAGCTGAGCTGATGCCTCATCAGGCGCAATTTTCATACCCTGTAGATCGGCTCTCATTACTTCTTTGATAACATCGTTTATTCCCGCCCCGAACGTTTCAATATACTCCATGCCAGGCACTTTTTTTTGTTTGATATCCAAACAGTCCATGTCATAAGGAGTAAAATCGAAATGATAATCGCCATAGTCAATGAATGGCCTACCATTGATGCGCATCTGAAAATGGAAATGAGGCTTCCTGCCTAATGAGCTATCTTTGTGCCCTGCAAAATCGCTAGCACTGCAGGAGAATGACCATTCGTAATGTTTATATCTAATAGTTGTTTCAAAAATCTTGCTAGGATCGTCCTCGTCCACAAAATCATTAATTTGAGTACCAATTAGTGATTCTGCATTTGCAATCCAACGAATCAACGCTTGTGGTACAAAGCAACCTTTCTCTTCAAGGACAGAAGCAAGAATGTCTTTTTTTATGCCAGCCGGCCTTAATAGCCAATGAGAACAAGGTTTAGTCGGATCAAATTGATCGTAAGGAAGAGAACACAAATAACATGTACTGCGTACATGCGCTTCAAGAAACTCTTCATGTTCCTTTCTCGTTGAGTCTAACAATTGCTTATTCATCTTTCGTATAAGTTCCTGAGGTAAAGGAGAAGCCTGTTTAATACAGCATTTTTTGTATTTTTTGGGAGCCCCATCCTTCGTACGAGTACCGCAAGGACAAGGGTCGTTTCTGCCAATTTTGAGTTTTTCAAGCATCATAAAAAATGACGCACATTAAGTTTGATTTTAAAAAAATCTTCTCGTAGCATATGATCCCCATAAAGTACCGAAAAACCATTTTCTCGAAGAATCCAAGAGCGGAGTTCATGCAAGATAAAAAGTTAGAAAATACAGCATCTCACATAGGTAAGAATTCTCGCAAGAAAGAGGGTAAAGCATCTGCAGCAAATCAAACCTTCTCCTCTAAAGAACAGCAAGAAGTTGAGTGGCGCCGCACAACGTTAGATATTCGCGCAGAATATGCCGAAAAATTAAAAGCCCTCTCTTTCATAGGAAATCTCTCTATAAAAGATATCGTCGACAAAATTTTCGAGAACTTTTTCTCTTCTCAAAAAGACCTCTTCCCCACCTCCATTGACTTTCTCCATAAAAAACAAGCCGAACTGATCGAAGAGCTTTTCAAAGAAACTTCCAAATAAGCATCCTTCCCTCAACCCTGATTTATTTTTAAGCCTTGTCATTTCTGTTCATTTTGTCGCTTCTGACATGGTCGTATTTATCCAATTCTATCCACGTTAGCACATGAGAAAAATCTTGGTTGCAAATATTTCCGCAGCAGGATTATGTGTATACATAAACGCATAAAGCAATATTCGCACAAAGATGTTGCGGTATGCTGAAAGCGGATTCGCGTTACATAGCAAGCAACAACACATAGGAGGTGCATATGCTGTGCAGGAATGAAGGAAGTAAAAAACGAGAATGGAATACAAAGCGACTCAACCTGAGCCTCTTTGCCTTATCCCTCTTGTTGCAGAGTCAGGGATTTTGTGCGACGGATGCAAATGCTATCTCGGCGCTCGACTCAATTAATGGAGAGCTGGGGAAAATCCTCTTTAGCCCTTGGGTGAAATATCCCTTGCTAGCCTTTTCCGGCATTATGGGTGTCATCAAAGCCGCAGCGGCGGGTTCATTTGTTCCATTTTTGCTTTGGGCAGGAATAGGCTTTACGATCGCATACATCCCTAACCTTATAAAGATCATTTCTACAGTAGGCCCTTAAATGAAAAACACTAAGCCTATTCTTTTGAAGCACTTGGATGATCCTATGCGCATCATCTCTGTTTCGATGAATGATTTTATCGCTTACGTGCTTCCTTTTTTTGTAGGAGTAGCCTTTGATAGCTTGACAATCATCCCTCTCATAGGGGTGATTGTCGTCTATTCAACTAAGCGCTTTCTCAAGCGCTATCCAAGGTATTTTTTCGTGCGTTATATGTATTGGGTTCTCCCAACACGCCGTTTCAATCCTATGATGAAGCTGAACTGGCCACCATCCCATCAACGATTTTGGGTGAAATAAGATGGATAGTACTTTTCTCGGGACTCACATCAAAAAAATCATTGTTCAGCGCAACATCTTTTTGTTCCTTTCCACTCTCTTATGTGGAGCTGTGGTCCTGCTCTCTATTCTTGCCTTCACCAAAAAAGAACGCGTCGTGATCGTCCCGACAACCGGCCCTTCCTTTTGGATTGAAGATGGTAGAGTCTCTACCGTCTATTTAGAGAAAATGGGGCTTTTTCTCTCCGATCTTCTCCTCAATCGTAACCCTTCGGATGTCGATCGTAAGAACCAGATGATCTTGGAACAAGCTCATCCTACTTTTTATCACGAAATCCGTCGCCAGCTGCTTCAGGATCGAGAAAACATTCTTCAAAAAGACCAAGCTTTCTTTTTCCGCTCAGAAAAAAGCTATGTCGACGCTACGAAAAATTGTTTCCTCATCGAAGGCGAATTTCTCGTCATGATCGGCAAGAATGGCCAAACCCCTTCTTGTGCACAACACGAACATAAAAAATACACCCTGGGATTTCAGTGCCAGAATAGCAAGCTGCTGCTGACATCGCTCAAACGTGAGGACCTATAAATGTACCGATATTTACTCTTAGCCTCCCTGATTACCCTTTCTTCTCTTCATGCATTGGTAGAGCAAAATCTCAATGATAAGATACCTATAGAGATCACACTCTCTCACAGCTCGCATAATCGTATTTCTGTGGAAGGCGGAAGCGTTAAGCTTGTCTTTGCGGATGAGACTATCTTTTCTGTTACTCTAGACCCTATCACTGGCAATGCCTTTGTTACACTCTTGCGTCCTATCGAAAACACTCCTGCAACGCTAACAGTATTTACAAGTTCAGGCAACCTCCAAGATTTACTTGTCCGCAGCGAAGAAAAGACTTCCGAACATCTCATTCTTAAAGAAGCAGGAGAACCCGAAGACTTAACCATCAAAGGTGATATCTTCCACTCACCGACTATCGAATTTCTTAATGCGATTCTCGAAGGCAAAATCCCTCTGGGATATGGAAGTGTTAGCCTAGACCAATCCAAGCCTATTTCTCTTCCTTCGCCTCTTCATTCTCAACCCATGAAGGTTTTAGAAGGACCTTTTGAAACCATCATCGTTTATCAAATCCACAACGAAGGCAGAAAACCCGTCGTCTTATCTTCTGATCTTTTGAAAACTTCTGAAAATGCCTGGGTCTTTTTAACTGCCCATCAGTTGAAGCGCGGCGAAGACACGATCTGTATCATCTCTTACCCCAAAGCAGGAGCCCTCTAATGGATATGCGAAAAGCTTCAAGCAAGATTCTGTCGCGGCAAAACAAGATTTTAGGAGCCTCGATTTTTGCTGGCATTGCCATCACAGTTGTTGTTTTGATGCTAACAACTGAAAAAACTCCTGATGCCCCTGCCAAGATTCCTACCGAACGGTTTGATATCGTCTCCAAAGATGTTAATCCCGGTGATGTTCGCTTGATGAACCTCGAAACTATCAGCGACATTCTCACCGAACGCATGCAATCCCTTGAAAAATCGCTTATCGACGTCAAAGAGGAGAAGACCCTTGTCGAAACAGAAAAGAACGATTTAATGCAGCAAACAGAGCGTTTACAAGAAAAAGTTCAAACCCTAGAAACGCAACTGCACAAAAAAGACACCAAAGTAGCTACTGCTGTAGATAGCAATCGATCACCATTAGAAGAAGCTCCTTCCCACCTTCGCATTTGGGAGGTTACAGAAGCTAAAGAAGATCGTCATGTCCTATTCGAGATTCCGGCAGGATCCGTGGTCAAAGCTGTTCTTGTTTCAGGAGCAGACTGTAGCGTCGCTGTCCAAAAACCTACGGGTCCCAACATGGTTCTTCTCCGCCCTCTGGATAATGGTAAACTACCTAGAAAAGTCCGGGTCCCTCTGAAAGGAAGCGTGATTATCGGCAACGCCATCGGAGATCTCTCCTCTGAGCGCGTGTATGTACGGGCCGAACGCATGACCCTGGTTGAGTCTGATGGTTCTTTTGTAGAAACCGAAGTCAGCGCCTATATCTCGGGAGAAGATGGCCGCGAAGGACTACGTGGCGTTGTTGTTGATCGATCAGGACAGATCATAACGCGAGCAGCATTTGCCGCTTTTCTTCAAGGTGTCGGTCAAACTCTTGAAGCTACTCTTAATAATCAGACCATTGAAAAATTGGCGGGAACTAATCGCAATAAAACCATTTTGGATATCGATCTCTACCGCAACAGCGCTCTTCAAGGCGGTAGCACCGCTCTTAATAAAATGGCCGAATACTACATCAAACGAGCCGAGCAACTCCAACCCGCTATTCAAATCGCCGCCGGCCGTGTCGTTGACGTCATCTTTACCAAAACGGTCAAAATCGGAGAAAGCGACCTTAAGAAAAAAATTACCCACGAACGAGAAATCAAAATGCGGGAGAAAAAATCATGATGGTAAAAGCAGCTGGTTTGGTTCTTTCCATGCCCCTATTGATGAGCTTCCAGAAACTAGATCCTAAATATCTCGTTTCCTATGGAGATTCCACGGCTCCGATCCATGTTGTCGAGTACTACTCATTGAGCTGCCACAATTGCTGCCAACTCTTTAAAAAAGATTTTCATATCATCAAAGAGAAGTATATTAATCCCGGTCTCATTTATTGGTCTTTTCATCCCGATCCGGCAGACCTACTCACACTTCAAGTAATGGCCTGCTTTGAAACAATGTCTCTTAACGACAAATGTACCTTTTTCGAACACATCGTTTCGCAGGTTGAATTAGGAGCTGCATTGTTTAATCTTCAACTACTCATGCAAACGATGATCCTCCTTCGGAGACCCATCCCACCGATCGAGACTGTCGATACTCTTAAAAAAACGCCCGCTTTTGAGGCTGCTTATCAATTTCTGAAGCAGCCAGATGTCATTACGAGCATTCCGACGGTCGAGATTAATGGAAAAATCTACGAAGAGTATCCTAGCCGTCAATTTATCGAATCCACTCTTCGCTCTCTCACCGTCCAGGAGAAACAACCATGAAACATATCCTTTGGCTTGCCCTACCTCTCCTCGCATCATGCGGGGTCTATAACTCTAGTTTTGATTGTGCTCCTGGCAAAGGCATCGGATGCGCACCCGTCGGAGAAGTCATGGACCTCATCGTCGAGAAAAAAGAAGGGGAAGATCTTTTTGTTTCTGACAAAGGCAAAGCCCTTCTATTAGCCCAACAAGAAGAGGCGGAGCAAGCAACCCAGCCCAGCCATAAGGGCAATAAAAAACTCTACCTCGTCAAAACCGAGAAAGGGGATTTAGTCCTCGTCCCCCACAAAGAAGGAGATACGAAATGACTCTTCTTAATCGTTTCGGACAGAAAATCGCCGAATTTTTTGGGGAAACATCAGGACTCGACCATCAGGTAAACTCATCTGCGCCTTCTTCTGAACTTCTCGATCCTGATTATCTCTCCGACCTTCTGCATTATCGTCTTTACGATTCTGAAAAGAAAATCTACGAAAATAAAACCAGCTGCGGATTTGTTCTCGAAGTTGTGCCTCTAAATATGCTCACGGAAGATGCACAAAAAGAACTGAGCGCCCTCTTCCGCGATCTGGGAGAAGAAGGAGCCTCTATTCAGTGCTTACTTCTCGCCGATTATCGCATCGATCGCCTGCTGAACCTTTGGCAAACACCCCGTGAACAGAAAGGAGGCATTTATCAAACTTTAGCTCAGAAGAAACAAGACTTTTTCCTCAAGGAAGCCGTTTCCGCTGAAGTTCCTCCACGGGTCTTTCGTTTTTTCTTATCCTATAGCCAGCCTAAGCCGCTTGGGAAAGATACCCTTCTCTATTTCGACCATCTTGCTGAAAAAAAGAAAAAAGCTTTAGCCGTCTTATCTCGTCTAAGCATCGCTATGGATGTCGACCCCTTATCTCTTTTAGAGCTTCTCTCTGGAATGGTGAATTTTGATCTTGAGAAGGGCACCAATAATCGCCGAGCCTGGAACCCCTCGACATGGATCTCACGCCAAGTCTGTCAGCCTGGCTCAGCTATATCGATCCAGCGCGACAATCTCATTTTTCAAACGCCAAAAGATAGCGCTCATTTTAAGACTTATGAAGCTGTGGATTTTCCGGATCAATGGAATGGCTATTATATGGGAGAACTCATCGGCGACTTTCTCAATAAATCTTATAGAATCCCTACACCTTTCTATCTCCATTATGGAGTGCATTTCCCTGTACAGCAAACCCTAGAAGCTAAACTGAAAGGCAAGTCTAAAATTATTGAACATCAAATCAAATTTCCCTCTCTTATCCGTATGTTTCCGGATATGCCCAGAGAAAGGGAAGAACATCTTTTGGTGCAACGTCAACTACTCGAGGGAGAAAAGCTCATTGAGACACGTTTCAATTGCGGACTTTGGGCACCCCCAAACCAAATGATCGATTCTGAATCAAAACTCATCGCTCTATTTCAAAAATATGGCTTCAAACTCAAAGAAAATCATTTTGTCCATTTCCCAGATTTTCTCTCCTCTCTTCCCATGGCGTGGGGAGAAGATTCGAGCTCAATCAAAGGGATCCGCCGCACCCGCTGTCTACGCACTTCTCTTACAACAGAAACAGGTAGTCTAATTCCTATCGTAGGAGAGTGCTGGGGAAATTCCGTTCAAGGGATGCTTCTGATGGGAAGACGGGGCCAAATTTCAACATGGGACTCCTTTGCTACGGAAGGAAACCTCAACACGGTGGTCATTGGCCCTTCTGGTTCCGGCAAATCGGTATTCATGCAAGAGATGATCACAACCCACTTGGGCCAGGGCAGTCGCGTTTTCGTTCTAGATCTTGGCCGAAGCTTCGAACGTCTTTGTTATCTCCTCGGAGGGCAATACTTAGCTTTCTCTCATAAAAATCAGTACAACCTCAACCCATTTGCTAGCATTAAATCAGATGGTGACTCCGAAAGCCTCAATGCGGCGCTTAGCATGGCATCCTCGACCATCGCTACGATGGCGATGCCCTTTTACAAAATCGACAAAGAACGCGCCGACATAATTAATTCCCGCGTGAAGCTCGCTTGGCAACAAAAGGGCAATGAGGCCCGCATCGACGATGTCATCCACTCGATGAAAAATATGAGATTTAACTCTGAACTCATGATCGGTGCTGTAGAGAGCTTAGAGGAAGGACTGCAACGATTCACCACTCAAGGAGATTACGCCCATTACTTTTACGGCTCACAACCTATCAATATGCACAGCGATCTCGTCGTCATCGAAACAGAAGAATTAAAAGGCCTGCCCGATCTCCAGACCGTCATCCTACAGATTTTCACTCTCGCCATTTCCAATCAGATCTTTTTAGGGGGTAGAGAGCGCCGCTGTGTCATCTGTATCGACGAAGCGTGGGATCTTCTCAAAAGCCCCCAAATGGAGGGGTTTATAGAAAGCCTCGCCCGTCGTCTTAGAAAATACAATGGCTGTCTCGTTGTGGGTACGCAGAGCTTAAAAGACTTTGATCGCACCCCCGGAGCGAGAGCTGCTTTTCAAAACTCTAATTGGCTCGTGATGCTCGGTAAGGATGACGACGCGGTCAATGTTCTCAAAAAAGAGGGTCTTATCACCATGGATTCTATCAAAGAATCCGCCCTCAGCTCTCTACGGATGGAACCCGGCAAATACTCAGAACTTTTCCTCTACAACAAAGGCACTGGGTATTTCTCCGTCAAACAACTTAAGCTCGACCCTTTTTCGTCTCTTCTCTACTCCACGAAAGCTGAGGATTTTCAAGCGGTGCAAGAGCTGCAAAAACACAATAAAACTGTTGAGGAAGCTGTGGGATGGCTTCTCGAACACCGTGCTGGTTATAAGGCTCTTTTAAGCAACGGTATCTCCGTACAAACCGCTATAAAAAGGCTCTTAAGTTTAGGAGAAGCGCATGCAGCGGCGTTATAAACCCTCTATTTTCATTTTAGCTTGCCTCCTCGGTGATATTTCCTTTAACCCTCTTCTGGCAAAGGATTTTGGAATCTGGGGGCACATATTTCCTATTGAAGAGGAAAATCTCCAACATTACATTCAAAGACAGCTGGCAAGCAAAGCTTCCTCTCAAGATAAAGAAGTTCTAACCAAGTGTCTTCTTCAATTCATCGAAAATCCACCCCCCATTCCTGGTATTCGACATGCAATAACTTCTCGATCGTTTCTGATTGATCCCACATATGAAGCTAAAAATGACGTTGTCGACCCTAAAGGAACGCTTATCGTTCGCAGAGGCACTCGCATTAACCCGCTCGATCATGTCATTCTTTCTAGCGGCCTTCTCTTCATCGATGGCGACCAAGAAGAGCAGGTTCTCTGGGCCCGCGAACAAAAAGGCCAGTTCAAATGGGTGCTCGTCAAGGGCCATCCTCTTCATTTGGAAGAAAAAGAAAAAAGACCTATCTACTTTGACCAACACGGATTTTACACAACGAAGTTTCATATTGAACAAGTCCCTGCCAAAGTCATGCAACAAGGCAACCGACTGCTCGTCGAAGAAACGCCCTCTACAAACAAAGGGGGCGCTTCATGAAAAAAACGACTTTATCTTTCCTACTCTGTAGCTCTTTGCTTTTAGCCGATGAAATTCAGGACTTTTTTTCTAGCCTCCCTCCACCAAATGAGGAAGAAGCTCGGTTTCTCATGACTCCAGATTTAGAGACAAACCGCGAAGAATCTTTACCTTCTAACCCTGCAACACCTCCTTCAAAGTGTGCAACGGTTGCACACTTTCAGGCCGGTTGCACTGGAGCAGAACGGAAATGTTCCGGCTCCAATCCCCCTACGACCGCCTTTTCTTTTTCTGAGAAGTCCTATCAGCTTCTTGTTTTCATATCCTTTTCTGCACCCATCCCTACGTGGAAAGAGTTTTCCTCAATCCTTCTAACCGCGAAAGGAGCTTTTGTCTTACGCGGGATTCCCTCCAACTCTTTCACTCTCTTTTCTAAACGAGTGGAAGAGTTGCGCAAAGAAGGCATTTATGCTCCGATTCTTATCGATCCCGAAGCTTTCGAGCGGTATGCCATCGATGCTATTCCCTCCGTAGTTCTTTTCGATGAATCCAAACACGACAAGCTAGTCGGCAATAGAGTGTTGCTTTCCTCGTTACAGCTCTTTGCCGAACAAGGAGAAACGAAAACATTGGCTCATAAAATTTATTCAGAATTGAAAGCCGGTAACACAGGCAACAATGACTAAAAATACCCACACCCACCTTGTGAAACTAGTCCACAAAGTGTGCAACGGTTGCACACTTTCATGGCTAACGTGTGTGTTGGGTTGCTCGGTTATACAAGCCGAAGAAAAGGGCAAATTCATCAACCCAATTACGGACGTCTGCTGGAAATGTATTTTCCCAATCCACATCGCGGGCGCCAATGTAACCTCCCAACATCATGATTATGTATCCTACAAATCGAGTTTGTGTGTGTGTGCTGGAGCTCCTCCTAAAGTGGGTCTTCCTTTGGCATTTTGGGAACCTGTCGCTCTCATCGATGTTACACACACACCCTATAAGTCCGTTGTTCTGGGTGGGATCTCTTTCGCCCAATCAGATGTCAGGAAACGAGGAAGCGTCTCTCATGTGGGCGACACTGAAAGAACCAGTTTCTATAACGTCCATTACTACAAGTTTCCTCTTTTAAGTTGGTTGGGGATGCTGCCGGGATTTTCTTGCATTGAAGGCGGAGCCGATATCGATATCTCTTACCTTTCCGAACTAGACCCTTCTTGGAATGATGATTCTTGGACGGGGATATTACACCCAGAAGCCTATTTGTTTGCCAACCCTCTTGCCCAAGCTGCGTGCATTGCTGATTGCACGACATCCTCCTTAGATACCCCGACAGATAAGCTCTTTTGGTGTGGAGGATGCCTAGGATCTCCTTACCCCTATACTGGCCATGTCTCCCACCACGTGGGCGCAATTCAAGCCAGTTATCTTCTAGTTCAACGCCTGTTAGCCAAACTTCATAGTCTGGGGATGATCTGGGGAGCTGAAGAAGAAAACTTTTGCGAGAAAGTATCAATGCCTCGCCTGAGAAAAACAATTTATAAGACTCAACTCATTCATCCGATTGCAAATGCTCAGGGCCCTTGCCAACCCTTAGGCAAAAGCGATGTCTTCTGGGGAGCCGGGAAAAGCTATCCTTATGGGGGAGAAGATTTCAGCTATCTCATTTGGACCAAAAAGCATTGCTGTTTAGATGCCGTCAAAGCAGCTTCTGCAACCGTAGGAACACCAACTCCATGAAATCCATCGGCTTAATCTTCTTACCCGTTTTGCCTCTTCTCCTCATCGCCAATGAAATAAAACAGGCCAAAAAAGAATCTCGCGACTTTACGAAAGGTCAGATGGGCGATTTACAAGACATTCTCTTACAAAAAGGGCAGTCGCTAGAGTTTACTGATCAAGACCTCTTACCAGACAGCGATAAAGGCAAGACGTTTGACGGAGAAAAGGCCTTATCTCAATCAAAAAACCCCAATGCCTCAAACAGTGGTACCGAATTGCAGGCTTTCCATAAATCCCTTCCTAAGGGGGAAGAGTTCGAAGGAACAGAAGCGCTATTTGCCCAGGGCTCTGCCATTCTGAAAGCTCCTTCTTCTGCTCTTGGCGATTTTAATGTCAACAGCCAAAATGTTCCTGAAGAGGAACAGCTCATAACATGTTTTGAAACAGGCACCTTTCAAGCTACCATTTCGCAAAAAAGAAAGGTCACCGTTACGCCTGAAGTAAAACAACAAGTCAAAAGTTGCAAAGGCCATACAAAAAAGAAAACTTTCGCTTCGAAAACTTTTGCTGAACAAAAACTCGCTTCTAAAAAAGCAAAACTAGCTAAAGACTCCACGATCGCCTCCGTTCAAGGTGTTATCGAACAAAAAGGATCGTATTTTACAGGATACACTTATGAGCGAACTATGTCATGGAAACACCATGACAACACACCAGGTTGTAACACTTTTTTCATGCGCGATGAAGTCGTAGAAGCCGCTAAAGAAGAGGATTCCTGGGAACCTGTTGATCCTGAAGCTTTAGAACATTTAGAGAAGAGCCCGCATTGCAAGCTCCTGCAAGCGCAAATGATACCGAGCCCCGAAACAAAAACGATCCATGGCAGACCAGTCTTTCGTGATAGCTGGATGCGGGAACTTCTCTTTTCTTGCGAGCCTGATAGCGATTCTCCCTGTGCAAAACTGCGAAACCAAGGTGGAGTTCTTATGAGTAAGAATTGCCAAGAAGAAAATCCTCTAGGAGAATGTGAACTCTGGAAAAAAACCTATGATCTTGGAAAGATGGCTGCCTACCAGCAATCAGCTCTATCTATCGATAAAACCCCGCTCTGGGAAAATGATGATGCTTTTGATTTTCGTCCTGACAAAAGCACGGACTTTGGTTCCTCTGTAACCACCCTTTCCTTCTTCGCTGAATTGGAACACCAAATGGAAGAAAATGGGACAGATTTTCAGGAACATAACATTAAATTATTCAAGGGAGATAAACTCAAATGTCAACGCACCTTCTTAGGCGGCAGCATTTTCGATTGCTGCCGCAAAATGAAAGGCCTCGCTAACAAGGCAAAACTGGCCGCATGTAGCACCGATGAAAAACGCCTTGCTGAAAATCGCGATCAAGGCAAATGCCACTTTGTAGGATCCCATAAAGAAAAATTAGGGACTGTCACAGCTCAAGTCTTCTGCTGCTTCCCCACAAAACTAGCCCGCGTTATACACGAGCAGGGAAGAAAACAACTCGGCGTCAAATGGGGCAACTCTGAAAAGCCTAAATGCAGGGGTTTCACCTTATACGAACTCCAACACCTTGACTTTACCAAAATTGACCTGACAGAGGTCGTCGATGACATGCAAATACGGCGAGAAGAGCTCGCTCAAAAATTGCAAGCTGCTTCCCAGCAACTCCAAACAAAAATTCAGTCAGAAATAGAGCAAAAAAAGCCTGCACCATTACTGCCAGTACGCGAAGGAGCCCCTCTTGATAAACAATCTTAAACTTATCTTAAAAAGATGCATTTATTGGAGCTCCTCTCTTGTTTTTTTCCCTGTATTTCTCTCGGGTTCGAGCTCCTGGTATGATCAAAAGCTGCAAGGATGGTATTATTTTGAAGATCTCGAAAGAAAAGAAGAAGAAGCTACGCAGATCACACCCGAAGATGCAGAAACCCTTCTCGATGCTCAAAAAAAGCACCTTCACCAGCTCCTTTCACTAGCTCTCATCCAACCGACTTCTGAAAACGTTGAAAAGTACATCCGCGAGCAAAAACAATTGCTCAATCAAAGCAATCGCTTTGCTGAAACTTGGGGGAAAGTCTTATTACAGCATCCGCTCTTGGGGGACTTCCTTGCTACCCCCACGACAAATTATGGAGTCTTAGCCATGAAGGAACTCGAACTGAAAAAGAAAAAAACCATACTCGAACATCTCTCCACTCAATATTTTCTTCTTTTCTTTTTCCGAGGAAACGATCCTTTGGCCGAGGCCGTTGCCGAAGTCGTAAAACTCTTTGCCAGCACCAATGGCTGGAAATATAAAGCTGTTTCCTTAGATGGCAAAGGAATCCCTTCCCTGGCCGTCTTTGAACCGGATCAAGGTCTCAGCACAAAAGTAGGAGCCCAAACCAGCCCCTCCCTCTACATTGTAGACCCTACTCATAATTGGGTCTTTCCTGTGGGTGCAGGGCTCGTTTCTGTCAGCGAGATCGAACAAAACATCATAACGCAGCTGGAGGTCATCAATGATGAGTAGAATTCCCTCCTATCTTTTCATTTTTTCTGTCTTTAGTCTTTCTCTAAACGCGGCTTTAGAAGACAAAATGGATCAATTTTTCGATAGATTCAATACGGTCGCCAATACCAGCTCGACCGAACTCATCAATTCTCAACTGGGTGTTCATTTTTTAGGTGGTAGCGGTAGTGTTCGCACCAGCGTTTACGATGTCCATCCTACCCATATCGCTCTTCCTAATATTTCCGCCGGATGCGGCGGAATCGATTACACCTTGGGAGCTATCAATATCGCCAGCAAAGAAGAAATGAAAAAAGCCCTCAAAAGCATTGCCTCGAACGGAGTGGGATATGCCTTTCTCCTCGGCATTGAAACTGTCTCTCCAGTCATCGCCTCTACCATGAAACAGATCCAAAGCTGGGCCAATCAGCTCAACGCAATCAACGTCAACTCCTGCGAGCTAGCCAGTTCCTTGGTGCAGGGAGCCTGGCCAAAGACCCAAAGAGCCTCATCCTATATCTGTGAGCATGCCTCTACTTCGAGCCCTCTCTTCAAGGATCTCATCGAAGCCAAGCACGGCTGTCGTGATGACCAAAGTAAACGCCAGCACGTTGTCGATTCCCTCCAAAAATCTAATTCCAACTTCCTCGTGGGTAACTACAACATTGCCTGGAAAGCACTCGAAAACACCTCTCTAGATAAGAGCACCAAAAATCTCTTCATGAATATTACAGGCACAATCGTGGTCTATGAAATGCCTTCTAACCCTAAAGAAGAGAAAAAGATCCATGTTTATCCTCCTCTTTATAAGAAAGCAATCGACCTTCTTCGGTTTGGAGGAACGCTCGATCAGGCTTACCATATCGCCGATAATAACATCGATATCCAGATCAGACCCCTCGACATCAAGCCAGAAAATGCCTGGAAAAACAAAGTTTACAAACTCCTCGTTTCACTCCAGGAAAAAATCTTAAACGAACGCAAAGAAAAGGATATCTCCCTCAGTCTCGAAGAGAAGAACCTTATCAGTACAACCCACTTTCCGATCGGGAGCCTTCTATCTCTTATGACTCAATACAATGGAAAAGGTGCTGTCATTGCTATCGATCGTTATAGCGATCTCATCGCTTTTGATCGCGTTTTAAAGTTTGCCGAAGAGGTTGTTCGAGATACCCTGAATCGGGCTGAAGCTCTGAGGGCCGCTCAGGTCAGCGGATATGAGTTAGACGAATATATCAAACAAGTAACCAGTGTCCTCAAGAATCTTCAAGTGTTGAATATGGAAAATCTTCAAAAAATCTCCGCAGAACACCAGGTTATTCAGTATTTAATCCAAATTGATAAAACGATGCGCGATCGCGAAAGGGGCGTCTAATGTCAAAACAGTTTTTATTTACCCTCATTCTCGCTCTTTTTACCCTGATAGCGCTTCCCACAGCCGCGCACGCCTCGGTCAAAGACGTAAAAGAGCCTCTTTCTCACCATGCCATCCACACTTATGGCGGCGGGGATCTTTTTGAAAAAATTTTTCGTTCCGTCTCAATGTTGATCTATGGAAATACCGAAAGCGGTATAGGCAAAACGTTTAACGGTATTGTCCGCATCGCTCTTACCATCGGAGGCTTTTGCGCGATTTGTCTAGCTTTTTTTCGAGAATCATTCGAACCCCTTATCCGCAATTTTTTCCTGCCAGGACTGGGTATCATCAGTTTCCTTCTCGTTCCCAGAACTACTGTTTATATCCAAGACCACCTCGTCCAATATTCTATTTCAACGGATAGCTCTTCCCTGAAAAAGGTTGAGGACGTCCCATTCTTCCTGGGCAAACTAGCGACTCTGGTCAGCAGCGTGAGCTACGAGCTCACAAATGCCTTTGAACACGTTGCTCACGGTGTAAATGACGACGTCTATAACTGGACAGGGCATATCTATGCCGGCGAAAATATTTTCCGCACCCAAAAATGCCGTATCGCCAATCCTGTCGTAGAAGATAATTTTCGAGAATTTTGCCGGGAATGCGTCTTTCGAGATATCGGCATCGGCCTCTATTCCAAAGACGATCTTGTCAAAACGCCTTCGCTCCTAACGTTTCTGGAAAATAATACCTCAAAAGTACGCACGGTTATCTATAAAGAATTGCCTCCACCTAGCACAACCACAACCGACATAACGTCTCTTGAAGGAAGCTTTATTTCCTGTCATGAAGCGATTCATCGCATTAACCTTCTTCTGGATAAAAAGGAAGGCAACGCTGCTGAAATGCTGTTTGGAGAGTTAGGAAATGAAATGCAGTTTCTTCTTAATCAAAAAGAAGTTGGTGGGAAAGATCTAAAAAACCTTATCAAACAGCAAATGGCGATTCAAACGTTAAAAGAAGAGCTTCCAGGAACCATGTCTTCTTTCGCAGCAAAACGAGCCGAGCTCCTACAGAAAGAAAACCAAAAAATACTTGGAGCGCTGGGTGCCAGCTCTATCGTGGCCATGCGTAATTTCTTCGAAGCCGTCATTTACATGGTTTTTCCCATTATGATTCTTGTTTCCTTGATGTCCTTTGGTATCCAACCTCTTATTCACTGGGTCCATTTTGCTCTATGGGTCAACATTTGGCCCCCGTTCTATGTCGTTGTCAATTTCCTTCTCAATGCGATCTGGGCTTTCCGCAAAAAACTAATTTGGGGTGAGGGCTTATCTTTGACTCTCTTTTCTTCGGAAGGCCTAGCTGACCTTTACAGCTCAATGGAATCTATTGCAGCCATAGCCATGGCTTTCATTCCTTTCCTTTCTTGGATATTGTTGAAAGGTGGAGTGTCCCAAATGGTCCAATTAGCCTCTTCCCTGATGTCTCCTGCTCAATCAGCTGCTTCTACCGCGGCTTCAGAACAAACCTATGGCAATTACAGCTACGGTAACGTCAATCTCGAAAGCCTTAGCGGCTATAACGCTCAAACCTTCCGTCAGACCTATAGCGGCTCTCTTTCCTACGGAAGCTATGGCATCGATACCGGAACTCAAACCATTACCTATTCTCCTGATCAAGGTGAGCTTTTCTTAAAACAAGGAGACTCTTACTTAAGAGAAGGTATCTCAAGAACGGAAGCTTTTAATCATTCTCTTCAAGATTCGCTATCCTCTTCCCAAATGGCCGTTATGGAGTCTTCCAAATCCGTCTCGGCCGGCATCACCGATACAGCTAATAAGGGAGTCGGACTGATGCAGGCAATATCAAGACATGAGCAGTTCGGGGAAAACTTTAACGCACAGGAAATGACTAGTACCCAACGAGCTTTCCATTCTGTGATGAGCATTGCTGACGAATATGCCAAAGCCAACGGCATGAGTAACGACGCCGCTGTCCGAGAACTATTTTCAACGGGAGTGAGTGGAGGGTTAGCTAGCAAATTAATTGGACTCAAGGGAGATGTACAAGCAAGCTTCCAAGACGGAGTTTCCAAATTTTCTTCCGATACTAGTTTTGAAAGAGTCAGCAATTCAAGCAACTTCCAGGACCACATACAAACGATCAAAAATCTGTCCAAAGGAGAGGTGGCCAGCATCTTGGGATCCGAAGATGCCAAGTTACATGAAGATTTTGTACAATCTCTCAGTAAAACAGAATCTTCAATGGATCAATGGAGAGCCTCTTATTCCCAACAGCAAAGTATGTCTGAGCTCCAAAGCTATGCCGAGAGTACCAATCTCTCCATCCACCAGAATCTCAACCAACGTTTTGTGGATTTTTTAAAGGATAAATATCATGGCGACATAGGAAAAATCTCTGATGCTACGGAGCTTACAAATACGAATCCCGAAAAAAGAGCTCTTATCGATGAGTTTGTCCATGATTATCTCCCCGCTAAAATATCCTCAGACCCTATGACGGATTGGCATGAAAGAAATGTCCAAGCTCTCCCAGGGTTTTCCGAGGAAAACTTTCAACAGAATAAGACAGACTTGATCCAACAAGGCGAGTCTAAAATTGGCCATCGTTTTGGCCAGGCCAAAGAAATGGCTAACCAGTTGCAATCACAAGTTGTTGCCGGCGAAAGAGCCGACAAATCCCGGTTAGATAATGAACGCAAGGAACTTGAAACTGGCAAATCTCAATCAGTACAGTCCTCTGTAAAAGACGCGATCCACACACAGAGCTTCGGAACTTATGCGAAAGAGAAAATGGCAACGCCTATTCCTGGATATACTCTTTTGATGGTCGAAAAGCTTCTAGGAAGAGCACCCACACAAAATTCAGAACAAGGAAAAACCAATGACAGAAATTAAATCCTTTTTACAGACCCTAACATCGCAAGGGTTTCCTAGCATAAAAAAGCTTATTAATTTTGTCTTTCCCAAAAAAGACGATATCCCTATAGAAACACCATCAAGAAAATGGCTAAAGTTAAGTGCCTATGTAGCTCCTTTTATTGCCCTCGGATTCCTCCTCACTATTTATTTTTGGGCTAGGGTCTGGGTTTTCACTTACAATGTCGAATCATTCTTTGCAGGCTGGTTTGTACTGATGCCTCATCTCTTTGCCATTTTCTATGGCTTGATCGCGATCGTCATTCTTTTATTTTTCTCTCTCTTGCTCAAACTCAAGAAAAGAGACCCATCTATTCTGCTTACTCTAACACCGATAGCCCCATTTAAGGCATTCTTAGTGATTTGTGGATTCCACATCATGTATGCAGTTTTCGATCTTCATCGGCCCGATATGGTAGGACAGCAAGGAAAAATTTATTTACTGCAAAAATCCTACGAAAAAGAGCACGCCAATCAATCATTCCCAGGTGACAAATTTTTTGGCTTTTACATTGGGAAAAGCTCCTACGAGGATGTTTTAAAAATATTAAAGGATCGGGATGCTACCTATCAGGAAACTTCCTATAAAGGATTGTCTCAATTTTCTGTTATCGAAGTAACATCTTATCCTCCTTTCGAAAAACTCTATAACGCTGCTGATTGGTTTGAGAAAGGTGTTCTAGAATTTACCCCTCAGCGTCGCCTCCATTCTATCACCCTTTTTAAGAAAAAAAAGTTTCCCCATCCTGAAGCGGCGTTATCCTCGATGGAAATAAAAGAACGTCAAATAGGCATGGAAGAGTTTAGATCTTATTTGCAAGCGACCTACTGGCCCCTCATGCGTGATGCAGGCTTCAGGGAAAGTTACTATAAGGATTGGTTCTCCCCAGAATATTTTTATACCCCTGCAGGCGTGTTTATAAGTATCGATGTAAGGGACGACAAGACCATCAAAATCCAAAACGCTCTGCAAATAGACTATATGAAATCTGCACAAAGAGCTGCTTTAGAGCGCGCCTCTTTTACAAAATCAATCACCAAGGCTTCAAGCTATGTTGACTAAACCGTCTTCATCCAAATTGCTGCCGCACAGGCCCAAATTTCGCTTTATCACTCCTTACTTGATCCAAGAGTCGTCTAAACTCAATTTATCGCAATTTTGGGTAGAAGGAATCATTCTTCAACCAATTTACAGCTCAACATTTTTAAAAATCCCTAAATCAATCACCAAATCATGGACATCTTAAAAACTGTCATCGAAGGCGGCCAAATCTGGACTCATCGGATCCGCATGGCCAAACAAGTGCTACGGATTGCTTTTCTGCTGTCTTTATTCATTGGGTCGATATCCTTTCTCTTTTTTGCCAGCCGAATCCCTCTCATTTATTACCAAGCTTTCTTCTATTCAACAGAGGCTCAATTCACCCCTAAGGATGGCAAAATATCGGTAAGCCGCAAATTTTGGGATCAAATCTCTCACCAAAGAACATCCATAGGACAAATTACTATTTCTCCAACAACTCTACAGAGAGCTTGTCAATCCAAAGTGGATATCTTTTGGAAGCTCATCGAAAAAACCGTTGTCAAATCGTTATTAACAACCCTCATCACCTTTGGCTCATCTGTCCTCTATTTCTCGATTAAAGGCATTCGTTCAAGGCGCAAGCTCCATATCGATGGTCAAGAAATCATCCCGGTAAGACAGCTTGCTCTAAGACTTAAATTCTCCAAACAAGCATCTCCTATAAAAATCGATATTTTGCCCATGGTAAAAGGGACAGAAACTCATCATACTCTAATTTCAGGAGCAACAGGTCAGGGGAAAACGAACTGTTTCCACCACATGCTGCCGCAGATTCGAGAGCAAAGGCATAAAGCCATTATCGTCGATACCTCTGGGGAGTTCGTAGCAAAGTATTATCGCGAGGGCAAAGACATTCTTATCAATCCCTCGGACCGAAGAAGTGTTGCCTGGCATCCTTGGGCCGAATGCCAGGATATCTATGACTATAAAGCGCTTTCTCAAAGTCTTATTCCCTCTTCCTCTCGTGAAGAAGAAAACTTTTGGAGAAAAGCTGCCCAAGAGGTTCTTCTAGCCGCGCTTAAAGAAAAAGCAGAAGATAAGCGCACATCCTCCCTGACTCGTCTGCTTCTTCACGACCCTTTAGCGACCCTTTCTCAATCTTTAGAGGGTACCACGGCCATCTCATATTTAGATTTGGCTTCAGAAAAAACAGCTGGTTCTGTTAGAGCTGTCGTAGCCTCTTTCCTTGAGTGTCTAGAATTCCTAGAGGATACCGAACAGCCTTTTTCCATCAGAGATTGGGTCTGGAATGATCGGGATGATACCTGGCTGTTTCTCTGCTCTACGGTTAAGCAAAGAGCAGCTCTAACCCCGCTCCTGTCTTCGTGGTTCTCGATTGCCATGCATAGTTTATTGCAGATGCAGCCTAATGCAGATAGACGCCTATGGCTTATCGCTGATGAGCTCCCATCCCTCAATCGCTTAAAAGACCTGGAAACATGCCTTGCTCAAAGTCGCAAGTATGGCGGATGCGCCCTTCTGGCCATTCAAAGCCCAGCTCAATTGGAAGCCATTTATGGAAGGGAGCACACCAGGACCATTATCGGCAACTGTGCCACCCGAATTGCTTTCGCTGATCATGATCCCGAAACAGCTGCTCGAATTTCTAAGACTTTTGGAGAAAAAGAACAAAAGGAAGCTCAAGAAGCGATCTCCTATGGAACGCATGAGATGCGGGATGGAGTCAATTTATCCTATCAAACCAAAACCTCAGCGGCTGTAACAGCCACGGCTATTCAGTCTCTTGAACCTCACGAGGCTTTTGTTCGATTGCCCGGGAATTATCCCATCACAAAGGTCAAATTTAAGCACCTGTCCTCTAGGACGGTTGTCGATCGATTTTTAGAAAAGCACGATTCCACAACTCTTTAAAAACGCTAATCTGAGGTTTCATTTAGAAAAAATTTGAAAGTCCCGGATGCTATTAAAAAGAGCTTGCTATATAGTTTACATTACAAATTCGAGGAGGAATCGAAAATGAGCACTAAAATTGGCAATGTATCTCAGCCGTCTATTTTCACTGGACCTAAGATTGCTTATACCGTTATGGATTCAGAAAATTTTTTTAAAAAATTTGGTTGGGACAAAACACAAGTAATCGCAACAGATGAGTCTTACTACGCAGACCATCAAATATCTTCTAAAAAATCAATCACCTCTTTTGAAGTGGGAGACTGCATTACTGTGTTCGCACTGGAAAAAGAGAAAAATGCAATTAAAGCAATAATAGGTTGGCATTTAGGAAATCCTCTTTCTGCTAAACAAGTAGCAAATAAATTCAAAGGATTTGAGTATACAAACCCTTATGATATTTATATCATTGGAGGAAACAAAAGCACAACAGAAGGAGACAATTGCTTGCTAGCTAACATTCATAAAGCAATAAAAACCATTTTTAATGAAGAATCTCAGGTTAAACTTGAACTCATTGATGTAGCAGCCCGTGGTGAAGCAACCTTTGTAAGCGCTAACATACAATTAGATGGAACCCTGACCCTCTGTAGACACAACCATTAAGATTACTTAATTTATTCTACCTTATCGAAGAGATTTTCAAGCACAACTCTGAAAACTAAGATACAATCCGCCCAACCTAGAGCATCTCTAGCCGCCAATGATGAGCTGAAGAAACCACTCGCTCACTAAACACACGTCATTTTGATCGGAGCCATTAAATGTTCATTTGTTATCGCAACAAATAAATCAGAGCACTAC
>VFSW01003702.1_pt1 | contig 22914 bp, 23 predicted proteins | sample 5358111 | NCBI WGS metagenome assembly VFSW01 (sample SAMN11554181, study PRJNA540505) | mine drainage metagenome | isolation source: sediment from site ElyBrook_90M | place: USA: Ely Copper Mine, Vershire, VT | collected 2017
GCCTTGCGGGTGGCCTGTGACCGCGGCCGCGGCCGGTTCCGGCCCTGCGGCCGACGGTGAGGTCGATATTCGCCTGCGCCTGCGCAAATAGCTGCGCGGCCAGCACCAGCAGAATCGCAACGCACGCAAGACAACGCATTAAGGTATATTGCCTTCGCTCGACGCGCCGCCCAGCTTTTTACCCGTGGCGGCCATCGTCACCGAACGTGCGTTGGCCTGATTGCTGCCATCTTTGGCGAGCGATCCGTCGACGACGACTTCGTCGCCGATCTTCATCGTATTGCGGGTCCAGCCGGCCCTCTGGAGTCCGTTCGGCGGACCCATTTCGAGCGCCCAGTTCGTGACTTTGCCCTTCTCGTCTTCAACATCGAGATAGAAGTAGACATGGGGATTCATCCAGTCGATTTTGGTGATGACTCCCTTGAGCAACACAGGCTTCTTCGCGTCATACTCCGCCGCAAACGAGTGGTGCGCCATCGCCGGCGCCGCGATGGCCAGCAGGCCGATCCCGGCGGCCAGCAAACGAATCGTGCTGTTTTTCATCGTCATCTCTCTACCTGCTCCCGCTATGTTCCGAATCCCTGTTGTATTCGTCGCAAAAGTATTCTTCAATCTCCCGGTTCGGAACCCAGTGAAGACTTAACGTGCCGGTCCAGGGTCTGGTGTAAGCGCCCGGATCGTCCACCGTGACTTCATACTTCAGTGTATTGAAATCGGGGCGCGAGAGACGTTCCGTCAGATGGAGATTTTCGGTGTGCGGCAAGCCGCCGTTCGCAAACCAGAACCTTTCGTTGAAGCCGATAGTGTCGATGACCAGCGTATCGCCCTCCCAGCGGCCCACCGAATCGCCGTAATAGGTGGGAAGAACGTCGTCGGGTTGATGGGCGCGGCCGTCGAGATTGATCAGGCGCCAGTTCCGGTCGCCTCCGCCGGACATCGCGAAGATGCGTTTGCGTTCCGGCTGCTCCACAATCTGGATTCCATTGGGCGTCTGGAACTGCCGCGGTCCGCCGGGCGGCAGGCAACTGGCCATCGGGTCGTCTTTCAGCAGCGTGCGCTGGCGGTATTCGTAGAGACCTTTCGCCCATGGCTGGAAGGGAGCAACTTTCGCGGCATCGGCGATATTCGCGAGCAAGCCGTCGGCATTCATCCGGATGGGGGCGCCGGTGTTCTCATACAGATTGGCGGGCGCCGTACTCGACCAGTAGCCGGTTTCACCCGGCACGAAGCCCAGGCGCGGATGACCGTCGGGCCAGCGGGGAGTTGGTTTTGAGGGTTCCGCGGAACGCGTCTGCGCGGGCGGCACGGTGGATAATCTCTTGCCATTCGCCAGAATCACCAGCTTCGCGGCGATCTGTTTGCTTCCGTCCCGCGCGAGTGAGCCTTCCACCGTCGCCGTGTCGCCGACCTTGATGGAATCGCCGGTCCAGCCATCCGCCCGGAGATCGATGCGGCTGGGGAATTCGAGGGTCCAGGCGGCAACGCCGCCGGCCCCGGCGACATCGAGCAGGATGAAGACATGAGGATTCGTCCAGTCGAACTTCGTCACCGTTCCTTTCAGCGTGACCGGCTTCTTCGCGTCGTATTCGGCCGCCATCGAATGGTGGGCGAAGGCGTGCGTGCCGCCCGCGGCAAGAACCAGGATCGCCAGAAAGCACCGCTTCATATTCTTATGGATTCCCCGGTCCGAAGTTACTCGCGAGATACTCGACGATCAGATCCGTTTCGTTATCGGTCAGCGCCATGCCTTCGGAAATCATGCCCGCGATGGTCCCGCGCCATTGATCGCCGGTGAGCCTCTGTGCCCGGACTCTTTCGAGGGTATGGCAGGCCGTGCACGCATCCACAAACAGCTGTCTGGACCGGTCGATCTTCGGCTCGCCTGCCGCGAACGCAGTCGCCCCGAGCCAGAGCGTCGCCACCATCCCGCATGCGCTGCTTACCCGCATTGACGCTAATCCCGTGTGAGCTTGAAGTCGCCCTTTTCCGCGCCCTGCGTCCAGGCGCCGGAGATGGTGCGATTGTACGAACCGATGTTGTCGAGCTTGCCATCGGCGGAGATGTGCACGGGATGCCCGGCGGCGTCCTTCGTTTCGCCTTCGAAATGCACGGTCCAGTTCTCCGCGTCCAGGGTCGCCGCAGTCAATGGGATCGCTCTCGGACCGGGGTTGATGGCGCCGGTGATATTCTTCGTATCCCACTTCATATACAGCACCAGGCGATTGTGCTTCTCAGGCGTGGGGCTCCACTCGCCATGCCACGTGCCGGTGAGTGGATGCCCTTCCTGGGCAATGGCCGGCGCCATCGTCAAACACGACACGCCGGCCAACGCTAAAACGATCGCAACAGCTCGCATTCGCCTTGCAGTATATATCAAGGCAGGGCGAAGACGACCAGCGACTCCTGGCCCCTGCGATCGGGATCGGTCACGCCCGCGCCGCCGTTTGCCGCGGTGATTGCGACATACTGCTTGCCGTCCTTACCCTGGAAAGTGATCGGCACGGCGATCGCGCTGTAGTCCAGTTTTGTCTCCCAGAGCTGTTTGCCGGTCTTCGAATCGAACGCGCGGAAGCGGCGGTCGTTGGTGGCGCCGATGAACAGAACGCCCCCGGCGGTCACAATAGGCCCGCCAAACCCAATGCGGCCGGTGTTTTTCTTGCCTTCCGGAAGCTCGTCGGTGACGCCCAGACGAACCTGCCACGCGAATTCTCCCGTGGCGGCATTGACGGCCGTCAAGCGCCCCCATGGCGGTTTCTGGCAGGGCCAGCTTTGCGCCCCGAGCGTGAGCCCGTTCGCGTCTTTCTTCAACGCCCAGAACTTCGAGTTAAAAGGATTGCCGAGGATGCTCGCCTGCTGATACGGAACCTTCGAAGTGTCGGGCTCCTTTTGAATCCAGCCGATGCTGCCGTATTCGTTGGTATAGACGTACACATAGCCGAGCTTCGGATCGGAGGCGGTGCCGCCCCAGTTCGCCCCGCCGATCGGCCCCGGGAAGATCACGTTCGAAACCGGAGGCGCGCCCGGCGCACGGTATGCATAGGGCGTAAACGGGCCTTCGTTGTGCGCGCCGCCGCTCTTTTCCACCAGATCGCGGCAGGCCGCGGCGTGCTCGGGCGTCGTATCTTCGGCCGTGACCAGATCTTCCATCTTGAAACTCATGCGCCCGAACGGCGGCGGCTTCACCGGAATCGCCTGGGTCGGGGAGAGTTGCTCGCCCGGCACCTGACTCTTCGGCGCCGGCGTTTCCTTCACGCCGAACACCGGCTCGCCGGTGACGCGATTGAGGATGTACATGTAGCCCACCTTGCCGGTCTGGGCCAGAATCGGAACCGTTTTGCCGTTGATTTTCACGTCGATCAAACCGGGTGCGGGAGGAAGATCGAAATCCCACACATCGTGATGGACCGCCTGAAAGTACCACTTCATTTTGCCGGTGTTCGTGTCCAGAGCGACCACGGAGTTACCGAACAAGTCGTTGCCCTTGCGGTCGCCGCCGTAGAAATCGCTCGCGGGACTGCCGAAGGTGGTGTAAAGCAGATCGCGCTCCGCATCCACGGTCATCTGAAAGCCCCAGTTGTTGACGCCCGTGCGATCCTTCCAGCTCTCGCCTTCCCAGGTGTTGTTGCCAACTTCCCCAAGGCGCGGCACGGAGTGGAATTCCCATACCTTCTTTCCAGTGCGGGCGTCGTAGGCGCGGGTGTCGCCCGGAAGGCCGGGACCGTTGATCTCCGGCACATTGGCGCCGACGAACAACATATTCTTGTAGACCGTCGGAGCCGAGTTGTAGGGAATCACCAGATCCACCTGCCCCTCGTTGCCGAAGCCCGGATCGACCTTACCGGTCTTCGCATTCAGCCCGACCATCATGCGCCCGGTGGTGAAAACGATGCGCGGCGGATTGTTCGCGTCCCCCGGCCAGTAAGTCACGCCCCGATTATTGGGCAAGCCGGTGGGCAATTCGTAGCTCCACAATTCCTTTCCCGATTCCGGCTCCAGCGCTACGATGCGCCCGGCCGCCGGAAGATACATTACTCCGTTGACGACGATGGGCGTGGCCTCGGACCCGCTGGCTCTGGGCGCGCCAGGACGGTCCGAACCTGCCTTCAAGGCGTAAGACCAGGCGAGCTTCAGTTTCGCCACGTTCGCCGGATTGATCTGCGTGAGGGGCGAATAGCGCGTGCCGGCGGGGTCGCGGTTGTACATGGGCCAGTCGCCGGCCTGGCCGTACAGGGCCGTCCCGGACAAGGTTCCGGACAAGGTTATGGATAAGGCCACGATGACGTGGTAACAGGTTTTCATGAAGTTCAGGCTTCCATTCTATGGCAGCGTGCCGCCGATTATCATTAACTGCATGCTCGAAAACTTCCGTCTGAAGGTATTCCGGGCGGTTGCGGCGCACCTGAGTTTTCGCAAGGCGGGCGAGGCGCTCTATCTGACGCAGCCCGCCGTCACGCTGCAGGTTAAGGCGCTCGAAGAGGAACTCGGAACGCAGTTGTTCGCGCGGAGCGCTTCCGGCGTGCGGCTCACCGATGCGGGCCAGTTGCTGCTCCACTACGCGCAACAGTTGCACGATCTGGCGGAGGATGCCGAAAACCGCCTCGCGGCTTTGAAAGGAGTAGCGGCGGGAGATCTCGTGCTGGGGGCTTCCACCACCATCGCGCAATACGTGCTCCCCGGGCTGCTGGCGGACTTTTCCCGCGGCTTCCCGGCCATCCAGCTGAGGGTCTTCAGCGCCAATACCGAGCAGATCGCCGAAGGCGTCGCATCGGGACGCTTCGGCCTGGGCCTGATCGAGGGGCCAGCGCTCCGGAGGGATCTGAAAGTCGAGCGCTGGTTTGACGATGAATTACTGCTCGTTGCGCCCGCGAGCCACGAGTGGGCCGAACTGGGCGTCATTCCGGCGGAAAAGCTTGCGGGCGAGCCCTTCGTCATGCGCGAGCCCGGCTCCGGCACCCGCCACGTGGTGGAGCGCGGACTCAGGAAGGCCGGTATCCGCCTGAGTTCGCTGCGCATCGTCATGGAACTGGATTCAACGGAAGCCATTCTCTCGTGCATCGAGGCGGGGCTGGGCGTGGGCTTCGTTTCCGAATGGGGCATCGCCCGCCGGGTGAACTCCGGGGCGCTGGTGAAGCTGCGCCTCGGCAGCGGGAAGATCGGCCGCAGCTTCTCTTTCGTACTGCCGCAGGGTCCGGAACTGCAGCCCGCCGCCGCCACCATGCATCGCTTTCTGCAAAGCCGCGCGCCGCGATAAGAAGAACCAATCGCGCATCAGAATTACTCCTTGGACCCGATGGCCCTCCAGCGGCCACACTCGGGTCATGAGCATGAATTTGCCTCGCGCCCTGTTTATCGCGGTGGCGTGCGTGGTCGCAGCCGGGTTGCTGAGCCCTCCACTGGCGCTCGCGGCCGGTATCGCGTTCGGGATGCTTTTCATCCACCCGTTTGAAAAAGCCAGCCCCCGCTGGGCCCGCCGGCTGCTGCAGTTCTCCGTGGTGGCTCTGGGTTTCGGCATGAACGCCGGGGATGTGCTGCGCGCGGGCCGCGTGAGCTTCCTCTACACCGCCGCCGGGATTACCCTGGCGATGACGGCCGGCCTCGCTCTCGGGCGGATACTCAAAGTGCACTCGAAGACCGCATTTCTGATCACTGTAGGAACCGCGATCTGCGGCGGCAGCGCGATCGCCGCCATCGCGCCCATCACCAACCCCGACGAAGAGGAACTGGCGATGTCCCTCGGCACTGTTTTCACACTCAACTCGGTTGCGCTGCTGCTCTTTCCGGCGATCGGCCTCGCGCTGCATCTGACCCAGAACCAGTTCGGTCTCTGGGCCGCGCTCGCGATTCACGACACCAGCTCCGTGGTGGGAGCCGCGGCCCGCTTCGGACCTCAGGCGCTGGCCGTGGGCACGGTCGTCAAACTCACCCGGGCTCTGTGGATTGTTCCGGTGGCGCTGGTGACGGCGGCGGCGACCAAAAGCAAAGCGCGCCTGAAGTTTCCCTGGTTCATTCTTCTTTTCTGCCTGGCGGCGGTTTCGAGCACGTGGCTGGCCGGAAGCCTTTCGCCCGTGTTCGCCGGCCTGAACCGGGCGGGACACACCGGGCTGGCCCTGACGTTGTTTCTGATCGGCACGGGCATCAATATGCGCACCGTCAGGCGGGCGGGCGTGCGCGCGATGGCGCAGGGAGTCCTGCTGTGGGTTCTGGTGGGCTCAGTCTCGCTGCTGGCAATCCGCGCGGGCTGGATTGCTTTGTAGGGAAAGCGCTTTGTGAACAAAGCCATATGGCATAACGTACTCTCTAATAGTCATGCCTTTTTGTACACAGTGCGGCCACCAGGCATCCGGCATGGATGTTTTCTGCGCACATTGCGGCGCCCGGCAGTCCGAACCGGAACCCCCGGTGCGGCCGTCGTCCGGCGCGCCGCCCATGCACGATCCGCTGGCCGGACTGTCGCCCCGCACGGCCGCCATTCTCTGCTACGTTCCGGCGATCGGCTGGATCGCCGCCATCATCGTGCTGGCCGCGCGCAAATTCAAAGACGACCACATGATCCGGTTCCACGCGTTTCAGGGCCTGTACCTTTTCGCCGCGTGGCTGGTGGTCGACTGGGTGGTGGGGCCGATCGTGCATTCCATTCCGGGGCGTTTCTTCCCGATCGACCTCGTTCTGCACGCCGTCATCCTCGCGGTTTCCATTTTCATGATGGTAAAAGCCAGCCACGACGAGGCGTACGTTCTACCGATTATCGGCGAACTGGCGCAAAGGTCCGCGACCGAACAATAAATCGGGAACGTCCGTCCGAATAGCCCCGCCAGGCTCCCGCGAAGCGCGGTACCATATTAATGCGGCTGTTCGAGGCCGCCAGACTGCTACCTTGCCCGCCTTGACACTTTTCCGGCCGAGATTAGCTCACTTGAAATCAACCCTGCCTGAATGGCAGTCGATAAGGAGTACGCCTTGAAGAATATTTATGTCGGGAACATCTCGTTCCAGACGACCGAGCAGGATTTGGATGCGGCATTTTCCGCATACGGCCAGGTGGATCGAGTACAGATTGTGAAGGACCGGGACACGGGTCAGGCTCGCGGTTTCGCGTTTGTCGAAATGCCGGTGAATGCCGATGCGGATAAGGCAATGGCGGCCTTGAACGGCGCCGAACTGGGCGGCAGGACTCTGACCGTGAACGAAGCCCGCCCGCGCGAACCCCGCGCCGGTGGCTTCGGCGGTGGCGGTGGTGGCGGCAACCGGTTTGGCGGTGGCGGCGGTCATGGCGGTGGTGGCGGCGGACGTCCCAGCGGCGGCGGTGGCGGCGGCAGACCCCCCAGGCGCGAGCCACGCTGGTAAGCTCAGCCCTGATCGCCGCATGTTATATTTATTCAGGGTGATGAATAAATAACCAATGAAGGCGCCGGTCGGGATCGTAGGTTTTACAGGCTACAGCGGTGCGGAAGCGGTCAGAATTCTGGCCGCTCATCCGTACTGCGAGCCGGTTCTTCTGGAGCATCGCGCCGATTCGGGCGACGGCGCCCACTTGCGGCGCAAATCCGCTATCCGGCGCGCTTCCGCTATCCCGGAATCCGTTGCAAAGGAAGGCCTGAAGGCCGTTCTCTTCGCCACTCCCCCCGAAGTTTCCATGGATCTGGCCGGGACGTTTCTGGATGCCGGAGCCGCAGTGGTGGATCTCAGCGGCGCGTTCCGGCTCCGCACTCCCGAGCGCTACAAGCAGTGGTACAAAGCGGAACACACCGCGCCGGAGCTTCTGGCCGAGGCAGCGTATGGCCTGCCTGAATATTGCCGGGAACGCATCCGGCAAGCCCGGTTCGTTTCGAATCCGGGCTGCTACCCGACCGCGGCCAATCTTGCGATCCGTCCGCTGCTCGAAGCGGGCATTGTGGACCGCAACGCCGGCATCGTCTGCGACGCCAAAAGCGGCGTGAGCGGCGCGGGCCGCAAAGCAACCCTCAAGACCAGTTTCTGCGAGGCCACGGAGAACTTCTCCGCGTATTCGATGCTGCACCATCGCCACGTGCCGGAAGTGTTGCTGACCAGCGGTCTCGAAGAGCGCGAATTCAGTTTTACGGCCCAGTTGCTGCCCATCGATCGCGGGATTCTCGAAACGATCTATTTCCGCCTGGCCCAGCCCCTATCCGGCGCCGAAATCATCGCAATTTACGAAAAACAGTACGCGAACGAACCGTTCATCCGGCTGTATGAAGCGGGCCACGTGCCGGACCTCCACGGCGTGGCGCGGACCAACTTCTGCGACATCGGGGTGGTTGCGGACCCGGCAAGCGGGCGCTGCATCGTGGTCAGCGCCATCGACAATCTGGTCAAAGGCGCGGCGGGACAGGCCATCCAGAATCTCAACCTGATGCTCGGCTTCGAGGAAACGGCGGGTTTATTGTGAAGCGGAAAGCGCTCATCAAAATTGGCGGGAGTCTGCTCGACGACCCCGCTGTGCGCGGCGATATCGCCCGCCAGATCGCGGCGGTCGCGGCGTCGGGTGTTTCGCTCACCGTAGTGCACGGCGGCGGCAGGCAGATGACGCGTTTTCTCGAAGAGCGCGGGATCCAGAGCCGCTTCGTCCGCGGCTTGCGAGTAACGACGGACGCCACCATCGACGCCCTGCTGAAGGTTCTGGCCGGGACGGTGAACACGCAACTCGTGGCCGCGCTGGGTCTGGCCGGCGCAAAGGCCGTGGGCTTGACTGGCATCGACGCGGGCCTCGCGACGGCGGAAGAGCTGGACCCGGACCTCGGGTTTGTGGGGCGTGTCGTCGCTTCCGATCCGCACGTGCTGAATGCGCTGTCCCATGCGGGCCTCCTTGGGGTGGTGGCGTGCGTGGCGGGCGGGCTGCACGGTGAGATCTTCAACGTGAATGGCGATTCCATGGCCGTCGCCATCGCATCCAGCTGGGGCGCGGAGAAGCTCGTGTTCCTGACGGATGTTTCAGGCGTTCTCGACGCCCACAAAGCCCTGATTCCCGTTCTGACCGTGGAGGGCTGCCAGGAATTGATCGATTCCGGCGTAGCCACCGGAGGCATGCAGGCGAAACTCAATGCGGCCGCCGAGGCCGTGGCGGGTGGCGTGCAGGAAGTCGCGATCGTGAAGGGCTCGGAACCTGATATCGTGAGGCGTGTGTTCGATCGCGAAGCAGCCGGCACGCGGATTCAGGGCGCTCACCGCGACCCTCTGCTGCCGATCATGACAGCGATCATGCCGTGAATTGCGGACTTCCAATTTGCGGACTTCCAATCCAATGATCAGTGCACTGACACCCGAACTCGTCGAGAACCAGACCGCTTCCAGCCGGGGCATCGAGGTCCGCAAGGCCGCGATGCACGACATCCCCGCCCTGCTCGACCTGATCAACGGCTACGCGGCCAAAGGCATCATGCTGCCCCGCACTGAGTTTGAAATGTCCGAGAATATGCGCGACTTTATGGTCGCGTTCGCGGGCAATCAGCTCGTCGGCTGCGGCGCGCTTCACTTCTACTCGCCCACGGTGGGCGAAGTCCGCTCGCTCGCCGTGGCCGAGAGCCACAAGACTCACGGAATCGGGCGCATGGTCGTCGATTCGCTCGTTTATGAAGCGAAACTCTACGGTCTGGACGCGGTGTTCGCGTTTACCTATGTGCCGCGCTTTTTCGCCCGGGTCGGGTTTCACGAAGTGGAGCGGGGAGAGCTTCCGCTGAAGGCCTGGAAGGACTGCCTGCGCTGCCCCAAGTTCCAGGCTTGCGACGAAATCGCCGTCGTGCGCGTGCTTCGTCCGAACCGGTGGCCGCAGCGCCGCCAGGAGCCGGCTCCCGGATCCGGACCGGTCATCGGCTTCGACAACGGACTGGTCGTCCTGCTGCCGACCGTCCGGAAGTAAGCCGGGAACCGGATGCCGGATCTGTGGTTTGCGGTCCGCGCTCTGCGGGCTCGCAATTACCGCCTGTTCTTCGGTGGCCAGAGCATCTCGCTCATCGGCACGTGGATGACGCGGATCGCCACCAGCTGGCTCGTCTATCGCCTCACCGGTTCCGCCGTTCTGCTGGGCATTGTGGGCTTCGCCGGCCAGATCCCGAGCTTCCTGCTCGGCCCGATTGCGGGAGTCCTCGTGGACCGCTGGGACCGCCACCGCACCCTGATCCTCACGCAGGCGCTGTCGATGGTCCAGTCCTTCGCGCTGGCGGCGCTGGCGCTGAGCGGCGCGGTTAAAATCTGGGAGATTGTGGCGCTGGCTCTGTTTCAGGGCGTCATCGGGGCATTCGATATGCCCGTCCGCCAGGCTTTCGTCATCCAGATGGTGGATCGCCGCGAGGATCTCGGCAACGCCATCGCGCTCAACGCCACCATGGTGAATTCGGCGAGCCTGGGGGGACCCGCGATCGCGGGCGCCGTGATCGCGGCCGTGGGCTCAGTTTTTGGCTCCCGGACCGCGGCCGGCAGCTATCGCGCGGTGTGCGCGTCGCGCACCGCGCGGCGCAGCGCGGTCCCGCAGGCGCGCCGGCCGCCGCGCAGGGTGCTGCTCGAACTGCACGAAGGCTGGCGCTATGTGAGGGAATCGCTGCCGATCCGCTCAATCCTGATGAACCTGGGGATTGTGAGCATGTTCGGGATGTCGTACTCGGTTCTCATGCCCATCTTCGCGGCCGAGGTGCTGCACGGCGGGCCGAACACGCTTGGGTTTCTGATGTCGGCGGTGGGCGTGGGGGCGCTGACCGGCACGGTTTCGCTGACTCTGCGCCGGAGCATTGTGGGGCTGGGGCGGCGCATCGTGGTGGCGACGGCATTGTGCGGCGCCGGTCTGATTGCGTTCGGGCTGTCGCACGTGCTCTGGATCTCGCTCGCGATTCTGCCGGTGGTGGGGTTCGGGCTGATGCAGCAGATGGCCCCGAGCAATACGATTCTGCAGACGATCGTGGACGATGAGAAGCGCGGGCGCGTGATGGCGTTCTATTCGATGGCGTTCCAGGGCATGGTGCCGTTCGGGAGTCTGCTCGCCGGGAATATCGCGGCGCGTTTCGGAGCGGGGGGCGCGATGATGTTCAATGGGGTGGCGTGTCTGGCGGGCAGCTTGTTGTTCGCGAGAAAACTCCCCGCGATTCGCGAGGTGGTGCGGCCGATCTATGCGCGCATGGGGATTCTGTCGAAGAACTGACGGAACATAAGCTACATTGGTTCAGGTAAATCAAGTGCGCCGAAAACACAGCTTCACCGTCTTTGCCCCTGGCTTCGTTCTTATCGTCGCGCTTATCCTCGCGCTCGGCGGCACTTCATGCAAGGGGAAACACGACCGGGTGATTGTTGAAAACGAAGAACCGGCCGCCTCCAGCCGCCCGGTTTCGGTCGTTCTGATGAACGATGCAAAGGCGAGCGCACAGTTGATCGGCGGATTTTATCCCGTCGAAAACGGCGCCTGGCGATGGACGGCGGGAAAATTCTCCATCCTGCTGGGTATGCCGCCCACCGCCGCGCAGAGCGGGGCCACGCTGACTCTCGCGCTCACCATCCCGGACGCGGTCATCGCGAAGCTCAAAGACATCACCCTGACGGCTTCCGCCAGGGGAACGAAATTGCAATCGACCAGGTACGACAAGCCCGGCTCGTACACCTACACGGCCGACGTTCCATCTTCCCTGCTGACCGGGGACTCGGTGAGAGTCGATTTCGCGCTGGATAAGAGCATGGCTCCGGATGTCGATAAGCGGGAGTTGGGAGTGGTCGTCTCATCCATAGGTCTCAGTTCGAAATAGTGAAATCACGCATGTGGCCGCTCAAGCCCTCGGCGTTGGGAGCGGGAAACCGGCACCTGCCATGACTAATCGCTCAGACCGGCGGTACTCGACGCTCCAGATCCTGTTGCCCTTTGTCCTGTTTCTCGGCCTGGCCGGCGACGGCATCCTGGAATTCTTCGGAGGCGACGATGTCATGAACCTCTTTCAATATCTCCAGCAGCCTCTGTCCCACTGGCTTGCCGGCGTCGTTCACTTCTGGTCCAGCGCTTATTATCGTCCGCTGGGCGGATTGGTTTACCTGATTCTCTTCAAGTTATTCGGCTTTCACCCGCTGCCCTTCAAGATCTTTCTGTTCACAGCCCTGGTGCTGAACATGCTGCTTTACCTCCGCGTTGCGAGGACGCTGTCGGGGTCGATGCAAATCGCTGCGTGGGCGCTTCTTCTCTGCTCGTACAATGCGGCGATGAACGGACTGTATCTGGATTTTGGAACGATCTATGACATTCTCGGATATTCCTGCTATTTCGGCGCGCTGCTCACGTACGCCGCCTGGATCTCCGGCAGGAACCGAAAGATCGCCGGAGTCATCGCAATCGTCCTGCTCTATATCGCCGGTCTCGCTTCGAAAGAAATGGCCGTCACGCTTCCTTGTGTCCTGCTGGCTTACAATTTGCTGCTCACCGGCTCGCTGCAAGCTGAGCGTCGGCGCTGGCCAATAAGGAGCGGACTACCCGTGCTCCTGTGTACCGCACTGGCCGCGCTTTATACCTTTGGCAAGTTAACGGGCCCGGACACGCTGGCGAACCAGCCGCTCTACGCCCCTCATTTCACACTGCACCAGTACGCAACGATCACCGCTCACTACATTCGCGAGTTATTCTACCTCCCCGCGGGAATGCCGACGGCCACGGGGGCCGTGTGGACGATGGGGCTGATGATGGCTGCCGCTCTGCTGCTCCGCTCGAGACTGATGATTTTCGCCGCGGCCTGTATCGTCGTAACGCAGATCCCTGTTTCGTTTATGGCCCCGCGTGGTGCATTCGCGATCTACATACCTGTCGGTTTCTGGGGCCTCTACGGAGCGGCGGCCATCGGTTGCGCGACGCCTTTGTTCAGGTGGCCTGCCCGGGCATTCGCCTGCTTTGTCGCAGCCGCAATCGCGCTCGGAACGGTTCATCTCCACATGAAGCGGGTTTACGACCCTAATTTTACGGTTCAGGCGGCCGCGTACGGTGCGTTTTCGAGACAACTGGATCGCTGGGGTGTCCACCCTCCACCGAGTAGCCGGGTCCTTCTGCTCAATGACCCTTTTCGCGCGGACTGGATCGGGTGGGACCCGATGTTTCTGATTAACGTACGTTCCCACACGACCGGTATTGCAGTCAACCGCGTGAAGTTTGCCGCGTATTTCCCCCCCGTTTCCGAAGTCGGGGGGTACGACTACGCGATCGATTACGATTCCGGATGGCGCCTGCTGAAGGCAGCGGGAAAGCCTCCGGTTCCCTCCACGCACCTGCAGGATATGGCTGCGACCGCCTCGGTATTGCTGCTGGACGGTTTTGCGCCTCCAGTCCAGGACGGCTGGCGGCGAGTGGAACGTACTTTCACGATTCGAACCCGGGCCGGTGAGCCGGGCGAACACACACTTTCGCTGTCGCTTATCGCATACGAGCCGACAAGACTGTCCGTCCAATTGGATGGGGGAGAGATTATCGACGAAGGCGTTCATCCCGCAGGCAACATCGTGCTTGCCGTGCCCATCCCGAAAGAGGCCGGGCCTGGCCTGCATACGTTGGCATTTCATGCAGCGGATGGCACGGTCCGGGCAAATCCTCCACAATTGATCTTTGTCAGCGCGGAACTGCGCGGGCCGGGCTGACCGGTCTTGCGTCGTTCCGATCAGCGAACGATGAGCGCATCCAGATCGACATGCCGGTCGGCAGCCGCCGCATCTTTTCGCCCCGTCACAATCAGTTCGAAGGTGTGCTTGCCCGGCGCCAGATCGCGGAACGCGGTTCGAGCCTGCCAGACGATGTTCGGGCTATAGAGGTCGATGGCGCCGCGGGAGACGCCATCCAGCCTGACTTCCGCGACGCCGCGGTTGAAGGCTTTGGTGTAGACGTACGTGATCTCTGTTCCTTCGAACGATAGCCGCGCAACCGAACCCGCCCGGTTCGAATAACTCACCGTACCGCCGGCCGCGGCAGGGAAGCTCCCGTGAGACCACTGGCCCGCGTATTGAATATCGTCGCTGACATCGTCGAACGTGCCTGTCACCTGGAGCGGCGGGGTGTCCAGGCGGGCACAGTTCGATCGGCGAAATGTGACGTACCAGCCAACGTCATTCACCGCCATGCGCTGCACGCAAACCGCGGACTCGGAGGCGAGCGTTACGACGGTGCGCCGCACCAGCCGCAAATCGGAAAAGGGTGGCTTGGGCGGAACCTGACGCGCGCTGAATACCGAGATTTCCGGGATTTTTGCCGTTCGCATACACTCCGCCAGTTTGCTGTAAACAGCCGGATCGTCCGGATCGATGTTCCAATCCTCTTTGTCCCGGAACACCAGCATCTGGTCCTTTCCCCGGCGGAGCCGGTAGACATCGATCCCCGGGATCGGCTGCGGAAGCCTCGCGAACGACCAGTCCCAGGCGTGGTGAAAGATAAAGAACCCGATCAGGTTGTACTGGTCGAGATACACTGCGCCGGGCGCGGGTTCCAGGCGGTCGAATACTGCCGCCCGGTCCGCCAGTACGTTTCCCTGGACTTTGGGGTACTGCTCGTATCGAACCAGCGAAATCCATGCGAGCGCCGCGATCGCCAGGGAATTCAGCACCCATCGGCCTGGAACTGGAACAAGGCCCGGGAGTTTGCCGGCCAGCCGCTCCACAACAATGGCGCCGCAGAGAACCAGAAATGGAAACAGGAGGTACTGCTGCCGCAAGTCGCCGCCAAAGGGATACTTTCCGGCAAGCGCGGCCAGGACGAAGCCCGCGAGCATCAGGGCCGTGATCCGGACGGTCCAGGTTGCCCGGCACAACACGCCCCCGGCCAGCGCCAGGATCAGCACGCCAACAGCCGCGGCATCGCTCGTTATCTGCCAGGGAGAAAACAGATTCACGAAATTCTTCCAGTTGCGCAGCAGGAAGGCGGCAACGGTTTCGTGGCCGTTCGGATCGTAGTAATAGGGAAGCAGATGCGATTGAATTTGCGCGAGTTTGTGGGCATGCACCAGGTACAGCGTGCCGATCGAGACCGCGACAGGCAGGGTTGTGGCGGCCTCGGCCTTCAGGCTCGCAACCTCGCCCTTGTACCTGCGCACGGCGAAACGGCCAAGGAGGAGCACCATGGCGGCGCCTGAATAGAAGAAAGCGAAATAATGGGACAGGCACGCGAGGATGGCTCCCGCGGCAAACCCGGTTCGCGCCCGGCCTTCGCCTTCCGCATTCCCGGCCCCCGAAGTGTTCAGCAGGCACGCGAACGACAGCAGAACGAAGAAGACACTCAACATGTACGACCGCACTTCAACCGAAACAACGATGGAAGGCAAAGCAAGCCCGTACGCCAGTGCGCTTTGATAAGCCCGGATGTCCGAAGAGGTGACCTTCCGCGCGATCCAGCCGACCACGAACACGGAAACAGTCCCGGCGACCAGCGAAATACTGCGATAAATCAGCAACGAATGGCCGAAGCGAAGGGCGGCTTTCAGAAGCAGGAAATAGAGCGGCGGGTGGGCGTTGGAGGAGATTTCAGACCAGAATGTATGCCAATTGTCCTGTTCCGCGATGAAAACATGCCAATAGCCATCGTATTCGATGAATTGAGAGGCGCCCAGCAGCAATCGCGGCACGGCGGCCGCCAGCGCGATGACAAGCAGGACAAGCCCGAACGGTGGCAGGAACTTCCCTTTCGGACTTGAGGTCAAAGGACATTCTACAATCACCCGCCCGGCGCCCGCTTCGAATCCCCGCGTTCTATAGTGGTTGATTCAGTGGTTGAACCTGCAAAGCTCGATTCTCCGGCCGGGAGCTCCGCCACTCAAACCTGGCCGGCGCGCATCGGCCTCCAGCTATGGTGGCTGACCCCTGTCCTCTTTCTCCTCTGGCTGGACCGCTACGGGCTGAGGACCTGGTTCATGCAGGACGATTTCGCCTGGCTCGGGCTTCTGCGCGAGGTTCACGAGTCCCGCAGTTTACTCAACGCCCTGTTCTCGCCGGAGGCACAGGGCACGATCCGCCCCTGGAGCGAACGCGGCTTCTTCCTGCTGTTCGAGAGTCTGTTCGGCCTTGACAGCCTCCCGTTCCGCATCTTTGCGTTCGCCACCGTGGCGGCGGATGTCGTCCTGGTTGCCTGGATCGCGCGCCGGATCACGGGCTCGCGCATCGCCGGCTTTCTCGCCCCGGTCCTCTGGATCGCCAACTCGGCGATCTCCACTGTCTTGTCGTGGAGTTCGTCATACAACGAAGCGCTCTGCGCGTTCTTTCTTCTCGCGGCAATGGCTTTGTTTATTCGTTTTGCCGAAACCGGACGCCCGGCGTTCTGGTGGTGGCAACTGGCGGTATTTCTCCTGGGGTTCGGCGCGCTCGAAGTCAATGTCGTCTACCCGGCGCTCGCGGCGGCCTGGGCGCTGTTCGGCGCGCGGAAAGGCACAAGGCGCCTGCTTCTCAGTCTGACGCCGCTCTTCGGCATCTCGATCGCGTATTTCCTGCTCCATCGGGCGGCGGCGCCGCTCCCTGCCGAGGGTCTGTACGCCGTTCACCTGGATGGCCGCATGTTCCCGACCCTCGCGACCTATTGGAAATGGTCTCTGATTCCGCAGCACTGGCCAGGCCGGTTCCTGCTCCGGGGGCGAATCCTCTTCCTGGCGGCGACCGCCGCACTGGCCGCTTTTTCCATTCGCGAACTCATGAAGCACCGCTATTGGGTGCTCTTTTTCGGCTCCTGGTTTTTGATCGCGCTCGCGCCCATGTTGCCGATCCCGGGGCATCTCACGGACTACTACCTGACGATTCCGCTGATCGGCCTGGCGATGCTGGGCGCCTGGGGGGGCGCCCTCGCCTGGCGGAGCCGGTGGCCATGGAGGGTCGCCACGCTGATGCTGGTGGCAGTCTGGCTCCGCCTGATGGTCGCGGATTCGCTCTCCGCCAGCTACTGGTGGCTCGACCGGAGCCTGGCCGTCCGGGGTCTGGTTCTCGGAGTCGGGGCCGCGCACGAAAAACACCCCGGAAAAACGATCGTCCTGGACGCGGTCACAAGCTCGCTGTACGACGATGCGGTTGCCGTATCCGCCTTCTATCCGCTGGGACTCGATTACATCTATCTGACGCCAGGCGCTGAAGATAAGATCCACCCGACGATCAACCCGGAGCTGCTGCGGAAAATAACTCTGGAGCCCGCGGTTATGAAAAACGCGATCGCCCACGACGACGTTGTGGTATACTCCGATGTCGGCGATCACCTCCGGAATATAACGGAGGGATATGAGCGGTCCGCGCCGGAGCGTCTTCTCCTGGACAAGAGACTGGACCAGGAGCCCCGTCGAGTCGACGTTGGCAATCCCCTGTTTGCTTACCTGCTGGGTCCTGAATGGTTTCGTCCGGAATCGGGTGTGCGCTGGATGCCACGGCGGGCTACGCTCCGCATGGGGGGGCCGAGGTCGGCAAACGAGCGACTCGTCCTTGAAGGATATTGCCCGGATTCGCAACTGAAAGCTGGCGCACTGCATCTTTCAGTCTCGGTGGATGGAATTCCGCTGGAGATCGCGCAGCTCGGCAGGGCAGAGGATTTCCGCCGTGCGCTGGATTTGCCTCCGTCGCTGATTGGGCGGCCGATGGTGGAGATCGCCATCGCCGTGGACCGGGTGACGCACGAACCCGGAGGACGCGACCTGGGTTTGGTTTTCGGAACGATAGGGTTCCAGTAGCGGCATTCGCTGATTTCGATTCGGGTGTTTTCATCCGAATTTAATCTCCCGCTAATAGACGCGGGCTCCCTGTTGAGGTAGTCTGGGCAGAATCCATTGGCGCTTCAGCGCTTTGGCACGGAACTTGCTATTGATGTGGAGCATGAGTCGTGGAGAGCAATAAATTTTTCCCGGGATGAGAAAAGTTTAAGCTTCCGCCACTCAGACTTTTTGAAACTTTGACGGTAAATTTTCGTCTCTAGCTCAGAAGACAAAAGTAGAGAAACGAAAGCAGCCACGCAGACGTTGGAAGACGAGGAAATTGAAATGACCAAGGTTGAATTGGAGAAGTATAAACACATCCTGGAAGCGAAGCAGGCGGAACTGACCGGCGCTTTGCGCAACCGGGACGAGATTGTCATCGAAAAGGCGCCTGACGCTCTCGATGAAGTGCAACTGGCGGGCGAACGCGAGTTGGCGATTCGCAATCTGGATCGGGATTCGAACATGCTGCGGCAGATCCGCCGCGCATTGGCCCGCATCGCGGACGGCTCTTACGGCGTGTGCCTGCACTGCGAGGAAGATATCTCACCCAAGCGCGTGAATGCCGTGCCGTGGGCTGCGTTCTGCATCAAATGCCAGGAGCAGGTCGACCGGCACGAAATCGAAGTCGAGGACACGGCGGACTTGTTCGCCAGCGCCGCGTAGATCGCAACCTCACAAAACGTCTGACGTGTGTCCGGGCGGATCCTGTACGATCCGCCCGAACTGTTTCCGCCACCCGATAAAAGACGTCATCCGCCCAGCCTGTTCCCGCTCCCGGCGATAAGAATAGAACCGGGCCGGCGCGCAAAACGTACATTCCCCCGACTTCCAGATGTTGGCCACTCCGGCCGCCCGCAGCTGCTTTTCGTTGATTGCAGGCAGGTCGAGATGTACCGGACTGGAATCGGCCATGTCAAAACGGTTCGCCGGTGTTTCAAAACGCTGCGCCACTTCGGGACCGACCTCATAGCAGCAAACGCCGATCGAAGGCCCGATAGCCGCCCGCAGATTCTCCGCGCGTGCCTTCCATCGCTCCGTCAATGCGCGAACGGCGGCGGCCGCAATATTTTCCGCCGTACCGCGCCACCCTGCGTGAATTGCCGCAACCGTCCTCGTTTCAGTATCCACGAGCAGAATGGGCACGCAATCGGCGGTTCTCACGCCCACCAGCACGCCATCCCGGTCCGAGAGCAAAGCGTCGCCGTCGCCGAGCGGGCCGGCCGCGTCCTGTACAAACGCGGAGTGAATCTGCTTCGTCGTGACGATGGGCTCCGGGTATGCGGAAGAACGCAGCCCGAAACCGTGCACCAGGTCCTCGATACCCGCGAAATTGGGAGCCGTAATCATATTCGCGCGATCGCCGCCGGTTTGCCGTAAACCTGGCGAAACACTTCCGACAGACGCTCCGCCGCCCAGATCTCCAGATCGATATCGACGTCGGAGGCGGCATTCAGCGCGATCAGGAAATCGCTCTCGCGCTGTTTGCACTCCACCGACCGGATCCGCTGCTCATGGCTGCGGTCGAGGCTGTCCGCCATCCGGAGCAGAGGGATCAGATACCCTACCGCCCGCCGGCTCTCCACGTCGAGCTGTTGCAAATTGCCGTGCTCCGGCGCGGGCAGAGCCTTCCGGTGATAGCGGCAGAGATTGGCGATGAATTCCCTCTCGTTCAGCGTGAAACCGGGCAAATCGGAGTTCGCCACCAGATAGTAGGAGTGCTTGTGGTGGCGCGTATCGCTGACGTAATGACCCGTGTCGTGCAGGTAGGCGGACGCCTCCAGCAGCCGGCCGTAGTGCGCGGGCAGCCGGTGGGCGCTCTGGAAACCCAGAAAGAGATCGTTCGCGAGGCGCGCCACTTTGCGCGCATGACGCAGGGTGACCCCGTAGTGTTCGGCCATCTGTTCCACCACGCTCCGCTGATCCACGGAAAGTTGCGTCAGCCCGCGATCGAGCCCCCGGGTTGCGAGGTCGGCGATAATGCCGTCGCGAACGCCCGCGGCCGAGTAAAAAAGCGCGGGCATGCGAAACGCTTCGAGCAGATGCAGCAGCACTGCCGTACCGGGGATGATGATCTCGGCCCGCCGGGGGCCAATGCCCGTGATTTTCTGCCGCGCCCCGATATCGAGGGCCGAGATGTCGCGATAGAGTTTTCGAATCTGCACCGTGGTCGCGCGCCGGCGGTCCCCTTCGTCCCGGCGCGCCCGCGGAATGCGATTCACCGCGCAAATCACGGCCGCCGCGGTGGACGATGTCCCCACCACCCGGTCGATGCGGGTGGCGCCGACCCGCCGGACCGCGGAGCCGATGCGTTCCTCGACATACTCTTCCAGCCGGTGCAGTTCCGCGGCCCGCGGAGGGTCCGACTTCAGAAACAACTCCTGCAAACGCAGCGCACCGAGCGGCTTCGAAAATGCGTTCCCGATGCGTTCGTTCTCGCTCAGAATAATCTCGGCGCTGCCGCCGCCGATGTCGATGATCAGAAACCGCTCTTTCGGATGGGGCCAGCGGCTCTTCACGCCCAGATGAATCAGCCGGGCTTCCTCCTGGCCGGAGATGACCTCCACCTCCGCGCCGATCGCCGCCGAAGCCCGCGTGACGAACTCGTGCTGATTGCCGGCATCCCGGACCGCCGCGGTGGCGACAGCGCGCACCGCCTTCACCTCCAGCCGCTTGTACTGCTGCGCCATGGTCCCGAGCACGCCGCAGATCATGTCCATCGATTCCTGGCTGATGCGGCCCGAGCGGAAAACGCTCGACCCGAGGCGGGTGACCTGCCTTTCCGACGCGAGGATGCGCGGCGGCGCGCCATCCACGACCTCCGCCGCTTCCATCCGAACCGAGTTGCTGCCAATGTCGATGGCGGCGTAGCGCGGCATCCAACGCTATAATAGCGGGCATCGTCACTTCGGCCCGAATGGATTCCCTGTTCACTCCCAATCGTCATCGGGGCAAGCTCATCGTTGTCGAAGGAATCGACGGGTCCGGCAAGAGCACGCAGATCTCGCTGCTGAGCCGCTGGCTCCGCTCGCAGGGTCTCGCGGTGGCTTTCAGCGAATGGAACTCTTCCCCGCTCGTGCACGAAACCACGCGCCGCGGCAAGAAGAAGGAGATGTTCACTCCCACCACGTTCAGCCTGCTCCATGCCACCGATTTCGCCGATCGCACCGAGCGCTATATTCTCCCCCTGGTGCGCGCCGGCGCGATCGTCTGCGCCGACCGGTACGCTTATACGGCCTTCGCGCGCGATGTCGCCCGCGGCGTCGATCCGCAGTGGGTCCGCAATCTCTACAGCTTCGCCATCCGCCCCAACCTCGCCTTCTACTTCAAAACGCCGCTCGAAGTGGCGCTCGGACGCATTCTCGGCGGACGCGATGCCCTGAAATACTACGAAGCGGGCATGGACCTCAAAATCAGCCGCGACGTGGAGGAGAGCTTCCGCGTCTTCCAGGGACGCATTCTGGCCGAGTACGAAGCCATGGCCGGGGAAATGGGCTTCCATGTCATCGACGCCACGCAGTCGATCGAGGATCAGCAGCGCCAGATGCGGGCGGTTGTCAGGCGAGAACTCGGCCGCAGCCTGAAGGCCGGCGCGCTCAAGGTGCCGCTGGTCGATACGGCCGCGTGGAAATAGCACGAATGCCCAGCGTCAGAGCCCCGCTCAGCTTGCCCAGTCCGCTCACGCCTTATGCGGAATCGCTGCCCGGGATCGATATCGCCAACCTCTCCGGCAAGCTGATCGTGATCGAAGGCCCGGATGCCGTGGGCCGTTCGACACAGGTATCGCAGCTCCGTCTCTGGCTGGAGCAGGAAGGGCACGCCGTTCTCGACACGGGCATGGCGCGCTCCGCGCTGGCGGGCAAAGGCATTGCGCGGGCGAAGGAGGGGAACACGCTCGGCCCCGTTACCATGACGCTCTACTACGTCACCGATTTTGCCGACCGGCTCGAAAATGAAATCATCCCCGCCCTGCGCGCGGGCTTCGTCGTGCTGACCGACCGCTATACATACTCGATCATGGCTCGCGCCATCGCGCGCGGCGAGGACCCGCAATGGATCGAGCGCGTGTGCGGTTTCGGTCTCGTGCCGCACGCCGTCTACTATCTGCGCGCGAAGGTGAAGGACCTCGTCTCCCGGGTCGTGATCGGCCGCGGGGCCTTCGATTACTGGGAGAGCGGGATGGATTGCCACTTCGGCGGCGACATGTACGAAAGCTTCGTCAATTATCAGACGCGGCTGATTCGCGCGCTCGACCGCATGGCTTCCCGCTATGGGTTTATCGACATCGATGCGAGCAAGCCGCCCGAAGCCATATTCCACGAACTGCAGCGCCGGATCATGTCCATGCAACTCAAAAAGGTGAATGGAACCGCGCGGCCGCCGAGAGTTGCGAGGAAGGTTTCCGGGTGATGGAGTTGTACGTGTTTCGTCATGGGATCGCAAAGGATGCCGCGCTTGGGCGTCCGGATTCCAGCCGCGCGCTGACGGATGAGGGCCGGAAGAAGGTTGCCGAAGTTGCGCGGAGAGCCCGGCGGGCGGGCGCGGAGCCATCTCTCATCATGTCCAGCCCATATCTGCGGGCGATGCAAACGGCGCAGGTCGCGGCGAAGGAGTTCGATTATAAAGACGACGTCGCGCGGACGGAAACACTGGTTCCGCACGGCACGCCGGAAGCCGTCTGGGACGAGTTGCGGCAGTATCGCGACGAGCCGGCGATTCTGATCGCGGGACACGAGCCTCTGCTGAGTCGACTGGTGGCGTATCTGCTCGCCGCTCCCGCCTTGCGCGTGGAGATGAAGAAAGCGGCCATGGTGCGGATCGACGTCGAGAGTTTCGGCGCCGCCCCGCATGGCGCTCTGCGGTGGATGATTACGCCCAGGCTGGCCGAATAGGTCTTGCTTTGTCTATAAACTTTACTGTATAAAGTACTCTATGACGGTATTCGATTTGCTGTTCATCGCCGGATTCTTCGCGACGGTGGCCGCTCTGTGCATGGCCGCCATTTCCGCGATTCGAGGGCGGCGCGCTCACGCGGCCACGATCCTCCGCAAATGCGCGGTCAGTTTTGGCGCCTATCTCGCAGTGGTGGTTCTGGTGTCTCTGTTCGCGCCGCGCAGGGTCCTGCGCATGGGCGAACCGCGTTGTTACGACGACTGGTGCATAGCGATCGAAAGCGTGAAGCCCGTCGCGCTGATGTTGGCGATCATCAAGAAACGTCTTTTTCTGGACATGAGGCCGAAGGCTGAGC
>VFSW01003703.1_pt1 | contig 22912 bp, 26 predicted proteins | sample 5358111 | NCBI WGS metagenome assembly VFSW01 (sample SAMN11554181, study PRJNA540505) | mine drainage metagenome | isolation source: sediment from site ElyBrook_90M | place: USA: Ely Copper Mine, Vershire, VT | collected 2017
CAGCAGCAGGGCTGCGGACCATATCATAGGCTTGTTCATGTTTTGTAGTCTGCTCATTTTATTTTCCTCTTTAAATTAAAGATAGTTCAAAAGTCCTTGGTTCCAATCAACCAGAACTGCAATCGACCCGAACCAGGGCGCTAATCACAGCGGTTGCACTATCCCACTTCGATACACGGCGCTCTGTGCGCTAGCGCACACAGATCATATTTATTGGAAGTGCACGACTGCTGAACTCACCAGCAGCGATGACGCGCTTGAGATGGATCCATGCCAGGCATGGAGTAGCGGCCCGGAACGGGGCGGGTTTGCGCCCTGACGGCGGATAGGAAATGCCGTTCGGACGATTATCGGGTCAGCAGGGAGGGTCTGTTTTTACTGGAGGCAGGAGAAACTGCCCATGCGGCAATGAATTAGGGATGTCCGATAGCATACGATTTTGCAATCGTGCGCCACACGCAAAATTCCTGCTTCGGCATTGCCCGGCACAACATGGACGATGGCGCTTACTGTTCCCTGACCCAGACGAGGTTGGTGTAATAGCCGTTGCGCGCGATCAGCGCTTGAACCTCCAGTTCGGCCCGGTCCATGCTGACTTTGCCGTTAACCAGAAAGTAATTGGTCATGACCGACAGATCGGAAGCCGACGGGGTGACATTACCCGGCAGCCGCTGCGCAAAGTCAGCAATACTTTGAAAGCTTTGGGTGCTGCGGCTGGCCACCAGCGCGACTGCCTGGCTGAGCGGCAGTCCGATACGGGCGGCTAACACCTCTGCCGGCGCGGTGTTGACATTGACGGGCGTGGCGACCGGCAGGAAGATCACGAAATCTCTTATTCTGTCCAGCATCTCCGGGGTGAAGCCCGGTACGGCGAGCAGATCATCCACCTGGGTGAGATTCATCGGCTGCGGGCCGGATAGTGTGCGCAAGGTTGGAGTATTGGGAACGGTGGCTTGTTGCGCAAGCGCCATCTGGTTGGCGGTTGCCAGTGCCAGCGCCGGGTTCAACCGGGCGTTGCCGAGCAATTGCGCGAAAACGGCAACCTCGGCGGGTTTGATGATTCCGCTGGGGCACAGGTTGGTCAGGTTGTAGCGCGCCTGGGCATCGCTGATGCCGCCCGACAGGATCGCTCCGGCGTTACTGGTGTCGCCCTGGCTGCTGTCGACATACTGGTCTAGCCGCGTATCCTGAAGCGGCACCGCCCACGGTTCATCCAGGCTGTCGGTGCTCGAATATTTTGCATCCTCGCGCAGGATCAGCCCTGCCCAATCGAGCGCGCCGCGCAGTACCCATTGCATTTGCAGCTGCAGGCGCTGGTTTTCGATCGATCGTACCTGCACTTGTTGCTGCCAGAACAGACTGGCGACGATGGTGATCGCCAGCGTTGTGAGCAGCAGCGCAATGATCACCGCGACACCGCGCTGCCGTTGGGGTGAATTAAAGTTTTTCACACTGCACCCAGCAAAAATATCTTCAACAGGCCGGTATTTCTTCCGCGCAGTTGCATCGTGACTTCCAGGCCGGTGAGCTGTGCGGGACTTGGGGCGGAACCGGGAACAACGGGCGGGGGCGTCAATATGCTGATATTGGAGAACCAGGCGCTGCCGCCGTTGACCCAGAGCCGCATCGTCATCGCCGATATCCCCGCTTGCAGCACCACGGCGGAGCTCGTGTCGGTGTTGTTTATGGCGCTTTGCCACATCGCATCCAGTTGCCTGAGGTCGCGCGTCGCGACCGATTCCCGGCGTGTCAGCACACCGTCCAGAATCCGGTAGGAAATGACTTGCAAGAATGTGGGCTGGTCGTCGGCAAACACGGTGCGTATCAGCGTGAGCTGGTCCTGCACGGCGATGAGCGGCGCCCTGTTCGGCAACAAGTAGGGGCTGGCCAGATGCGCGCAATCGCTCTGCAACTGGGCAAAGGCGAGCTGCATCCCGCGCGTTTGTTCAAGGTCGCTGGTGAGCGCGATGCGCGCCCTCACGATACTGTCCAGTCCGCGCCATCCGAGCACGGCGATGACGCCAAGCACGCTGATGGCAACCAGCAATTCGATCAGGGTGAATCCCTTGTGTCCGGCAGCACGGCTGCCATCGTTTGGGCTTGGGCTATTGCGCATTCGGCACCACCTGGGTCAGTTTTATGATGCGCCGCCCGGTATTCTGTGCATCGAAGACGCTGACTTCGACGCGGCGGAAGTAGGGGTTCGGTGTGGCAAACACGTTTTCTTCACACACCAGATCCAATTCGCCCTGCGCGCAATCGAACCTGCTTTGTCCCAGTGCGGGCCATGCATGGGCCAGCCGGATCTGCGACAGCTGGTTTTCGGCCGACCAGGTCGCCATCATCGTGGCGCGCAAGTCACCGCTGTTCTGCGTCAGGCTGCCGATAGCGCGCAGACTGGCGCCCAAAGCCGTGCCGATGATGATCAGTGCCACGAGCACTTCGAGCAGGGTAAATCCCGCGTTGCGGTGCCCGGGTTTTTTCAAGGAAAGACGGGAGTTGACGCGCATTTCATTCAACCACGAAGTGTCCGATGCCGTCGGCGCGGATCGCAACCTGGGCGTTGCTGTTTGCCAGTGTCAGGACAAACGGTATGCCTACGGGCTCACGCCCGAAGACAATGCGCAAGCGAGACGTTTGTTCCAGGGATGGCGGGGAGAGAGACAAGATAACGGGCGGGTGCTTGAAGGGGCGTTCACGCAACAGGTCATCCCCGAGCAGGGGTTGCCAGGCATTATTTTCGCGCACCAGAAAACGGTAACCTTCACCGTCTGTTTCGAATGCGACCGGGCGGTTGCGCACAATCGCCTCGTCGCGTGCCGATTGCAGCAGCAGCGCAATTTTTTGCGCCTCGTTTTGCAAAACCTGGCGTTCGCTCGGCATCGCATTGAATGCCACCGCGCCGAGCGTGATTCCAACGATCACCATCACTACCAGCAACTCCAGCAGTGTAAAGCCGCGCGACAGTCTCAGGTATTTCGGGCTATCTTGTTCAGCTCGAACCGGTACGGTCAAGGTGTTTAGAGGTCCCACGAGCCGATGTCGGCGTCGTTGCCGGTGCCTCCCGGCTGGCCGTCCGCGCCCAGCGAGAAAACATCGATTTCACCCTTGATGCCCGGATACAGATACTGGTAGGGATTGCCCCACGGGTCTTTCGGCAGTTTGTCCAGGTAACCGCCGGTCTTCCAGCCATCCGCGGCGGGGCCTGACGTCGGTTTTTCAATCAGCGCCTGCAGGCCCTGCTCGGTTGTCGGGTAACGCTGGTTGTCGAGCTTGTAGAGTTTGAGCGCTTGCATCAGCGTGGCGATGTCCTGCTTGGCTGCAATGATGCGCGCATCGTCTGTACGGCCCATCAGCTTGGGAACGATCAGAGCGGCCAGGATACCCATGATGACGACAACGACCATGATCTCGATCAGCGTGAAGCCGCGCGTCGCAGTGGCAGGCCGTTCACGGCGGGCGGGCATGAAAAGAGAATTAGACATAGGAATTGGTTGCTACAAATAACACACGGGTTGCAAGTATAAGGCTAAACCGGGATTCATCCTATTGCCATTGAACCGGCTGAAATTGGCGCGCATTGAGTCCGCGCCTGTCGCATGCATGCAATGAATTGTAAATTTCGCCAGTAGCACTATAATGTGCGGGCGTATGGGCGACCTCGGTTTGCGGTTGTTTGCAGCGTGTGCGGCGGTTGCCCGGGTTCAGAAAACGCCAGTCAAAACTCCGAGTGCGGCATCGCCGCACTTTGTATTTCCAGAATAGAAAATATAGAAAAGAAAATATGCCCGTTAATATTACCCTGCCGGATGGTTCGCAGCGCAGCTTCGCGCAGGCTGTGACGGTTGCCGATGTTGCGCTCAGCATAGGCGCCGGTTTGGCGCGCGCAGCGCTGGCCGGCAAGGTCGACGGCCGCCTGGTGGACACCTCTCATGTGATCGAACGGGATGCTGCCCTGGCCATCATCACCGACAAGGATGCGGATGGACTGGAGATCATCCGGCATTCCACCGCGCACTTGCTGGCTTATGCGGTGAAGGAGCTTTTCCCCGATGCGCAAGTGACCATAGGTCCGGTGATCGAGCACGGTTTCTTCTATGATTTTTCCTACCATCGCCCGTTTACTCCTGAAGATCTGGCTGCGATTGAGAAGCGCATGGCAGAACTCGCGAAGCAGGATATTCCTGTGACACGCAAAGTGTTGCCACGCGATGAGGCCGTGAGTTATTTCAAGGGCATCAACGAGCATTACAAGGCGGAGATCATTTCCTCGATTCCGGCGGGTGAGGATGTGTCGCTGTACACCGAGGGCAATTTCACCGATCTGTGCCGCGGCCCCCACGTGCCGTCGACCGGCAAGCTGAAAGCTTTCAAGCTGATGAAACTGGCGGGCGCATATTGGCGCGGTGATTCGAAGAACGAGATGCTGCAGCGCATCTACGGTACCGCATGGGCGAAGAAGGAGGAGCTTGAGGCTTACCTGCACCAGCTTGAAGAAGCCGAAAAGCGCGACCACCGCAAGCTTGCCAAACAACTGGATCTGTTCCACATGCAGGATTCGTCACCCGGCATGGTGTTCTGGCATCCCAAGGGCTGGACGCTGTGGCAGGAAGTCGAGCAATACATGCGCCGCAAGTTCCGCGAGCACGACTATCAGGAAGTTCGCACCCCGACCATCATGGACAGGACTTTGTGGGAGAAATCCGGGCATTGGGAAAACTATCGCGACAACATGTTCACCACTTCGTCGGAAAATCGCGATTACGCGGTGAAGCCGATGAATTGTCCCGGCCATGTGCAGATCTTCAACCATGGCCTGCACAGCTACCGTGATCTGCCGTTGCGGTTGGCGGAATTCGGTTCCTGCCACCGCAACGAGACCTCGGGTTCGCTGCACGGACTGATGCGGGTGCGCGGCTTCACCCAGGATGACGCGCATATTTTTTGCACCGAAGAGCAGGTGCAGCCCGAGGTGTCGAAATTCATCGTGATGCTGAACGAGGTATACCGGGATTTCGGCTTCAACGAGGTGCTGGTCAAATTATCCACCCGTCCGGAAAAAAGGGTGGGTGCGGATGAAACCTGGGACAGGGCCGAGGCCGGCCTGGCTTCCGCCCTGAAGCAAAACGGGCTTGCTTATGACGTACAGCCGGGTGAGGGCGCGTTCTACGGCCCCAAGGTCGAGTTTACCCTGAAGGACAGCCTGGGCCGCTTGTGGCAGTGCGGAACGATACAGCTGGATTTCAATTTGCCGGTGCGCCTGGGTGCGGAATTCGTCGATGAGGATAACAGCCGCAAACCCCCGGTGATGCTGCATCGCGCCATCCTGGGATCGATGGAACGTTTCATCGGCATCCTCATTGAGCACCATGCAGGTGCGTTCCCTTTGTGGCTGTCTCCGGTGCAGGTTGTGCTGATGAATATCTCGCAGGCGCAGGAAGAATATGCAACACAGCTGGCCCGATTGCTGCGTGATGCGGGGTTGCGTGTGCAATTGGATTTGCGTAATGAGAAGATTACCTATAAAATCCGTGAACATAGCCTGCAAAAATTACCTTATCAGCTGATCGTGGGCGATAAGGAGGTTGCAGGAAGATTGGTGGCCGTGCGTACCCGTAGCGGTGAAGATGTCGGACAGATGACTTTTGAAGCACTGCTTCAGCGTTTGAAATCCGAGATTGTTATGGGGAGCGCGGCTTAATGTCGTTAACAGGGAGATATTGCAATAGCACAAGATAAATCGCAGCGCATCAATGAGATGATTACCGCACCGCAGGTGCGGCTGGTTGGTGTCGAAAAAGAGCCCCTCGGGATAGTAACCATCGCAGAAGCTTTGCGTTTGGCTGATGAAGCAGAATTGGACCTGGTGGAAATTTCGCCATTGGCGGATCCGCCTGTATGCCGCATCATGGATATCGGCAAATTCAAATATGCCGAAAGCAAGAAACTGCATGAAGCCAAGCTCAAGCAGAAACAGGTCCAGATCAAGGAAATCAAGTTTCGTCCGGGCACGGATGAAGGTGACTACAACATCAAGCTGCGCAACCTGATCAAGTTTCTCGGGGACGGCGACAAGACCAAGGTGACGTTGCGTTTTCGCGGTCGTGAAATGGCCCACCAGGAAATCGGCATGCGCCTGATAGAGCGCGTCAGGGCCGACCTTGATGAGCATGGCGTGGTTGAGCAGTTCCCGAAAATGGAAGGCCGGCAGATGGTGATGGTGCTGTCACCCAAAGCCAAGAAAAAGGCAGGTTAGTTTTAGTTGTCTCGGCAGCAAGGGATGGCCGGGATGATGAAGCAGAAACAGTCCCAATAAAAAGTGGTGTATGGGTCAAAAAGTTTTTCCGCAGGAAAACACCTCGCACCATAACTTAAGGAGTAATTATGCCCAAGATGAAAACCAAAAGCGGGGCGGCCAAGAGATTCAAGGTCCGCGCCGGTGGCAGTGTCAAGCGCTCGCAAGCCTTCAAGCGCCATATCCTGACCAAGAAGACCACCAAAAACAAACGTCAGTTACGCGGCACGACTGAAGTCCACGCAACCAACAAAGCATCGGTTCACGCCATGATGCCTTACGCATAAGGAGCAGATCATGGCAAGAGTAAAACGTGGAGTAACAGCACGCGCCAGCCACAAGAAGGTTCTTGATCTGGCCAAGGGATATCGCGGCCGCCGCAAGAACGTCTACCGCATTGCCAAGCAGGCGGTGATGAAAGCCGGACAATATTCCTATCGTGATCGCCGCCAGAAGAAGCGCCAGTTCCGCACTTTGTGGATCGCGCGTATCAATGCGGCAGCGCGTGAGCAGGGTCTGAGCTACAGCGTATTCATGAATGGCCTGAAAAAGGCGTCGATTCAGGTTGACCGCAAGGTGCTGTCGGATATCGCCGTATTCGACAAACCTGCGTTCGTGCAATTCGTGGTGCAGGCCAAAGCCAGCCTGGGTATTTAAGCCGGACCGCAAAAAAAGAAAGGAGGCGGATAGCCTCCTTTTTTGTTTCCGAACTCTCGCTGTTTCCATTTGCACCGGCAACTGGAAGTTGTGAGCTAACCTGCTGCTTCGCAGCGCTCTTCCCGCAGCAACTGAAGGGGAGCATGGAATAGAATGCAAGAACTCCAACAAATTCTCGATCAGGCTATGCAGCAGTTTGCGTTGATCGGCGACGAAGCCGAATTAGAGCAGGTCAAGGCGCGCTATTTGGGCAAGGATGGCAGCCTGACAGCCTTGCTCAAGGGATTGGGCAAGTTGTCGGCGGAAGAACGACCCGCCGCGGGTGCACGCATCAACCAGGTCAAACAAAACATCGAGGCGGCATTGCAACGGCGTCGTGATGAGCTTCAACAGAACAGGCTGGCGCAAAGACTGGCGGCGGAATCCCTTGATGTGACCCTGCCCGGGCGCGGCCTGGGCACCGGCGGCCTGCATCCGGTAACGCGCGCGCTGGAACGTATCGAGAAGCTGTTCCATTCCATTGGCTTCGCCGTGGCCGAAGGCCCGGACATCGAGACCGATTTCTATAATTTCACCGCGCTGAACATCCCTGAAGATCATCCTGCGCGTGCCATGCACGACACATTCTATATCGATGAGCAGCATGTGCTGCGCACGCATACTTCACCTATACAGATTCGCTACATGCAGGCGCACCTGGAAAAATACCGGCATCTGGAGACGATGCCTGATATCCGCATCATCGCACCGGGGCGAGTCTATCGTGTGGATTCCGATGCCACGCATTCGCCGATGTTCCACCAGGTCGAGGGTCTGTGGATAGGCGAGCGGGTCAGCTTCGCCGATTTGAAGGGTGTAATAGCCGATTTCCTGCAGAACTATTTCGAGACGTCGGATATGCAAGTGCGTTTCCGCCCCTCGTTCTTTCCGTTTACCGAGCCGTCCGCTGAAATAGATATGAGCTGGAAGGATGGATGGCTGGAAATTGGCGGCTGCGGGATGGTGCATCCTAACGTGCTAAAGCATGTCGGCATAGACAGCGAAAGATACATCGGCTTCGCTTTCGGCATGGGAGTCGAGCGTCTGGCGATGCTGCGCTATGGCGTGAATGATCTAAGGCTGTTTTTCGAGAACGACCTGCAATTTTTGAAACAATTCGCCTGAGCTGAATATGCAATTTTCCGAATCCTGGTTGCGCAGCATTGTTAACCCCCCGTTGTCCAGCGAGGCTCTTGCCCACCTGCTGACGATGGCAGGGCTTGAAGTCGAAGGGTTATCTGCGGTCGCACCGGCTTTTGACAGAGTCGTTGTAGCGCAGGTGCTCACGAAGGACAAGCATCCCGATGCCGACCGGTTGAACGTGCTGACTGTGGATGCCGGGCAGGGCGAGGCGCTGACCATCGTCTGTGGTGCGCAGAACGTGACGGCCGGCATGAAAGCACCGTGCGCGCTGGTCGGCGCGAGGCTGCCCGGCAGTGATATTGAAAAGCCAATGGAGATCAAGCAGGCCAAGGTGCGCGGCGTCGCCTCCTTCGGCATGATGTGCTCTGCAAAAGAACTTGGTTTGGCAGAACAGAGCGACGGCCTGATGGTGTTGGATGCCGATGCACCTGTTGGACAGAGCATACGCACCCATTTCGATCTGGACGATCACCTGATCACGCTCAAGCTCACGCCGAACCGCAGCGACTGCCTGTCATTGCATGGCATTGCCCGTGAAGTGGCCGCACTGACGGGCGCACAGTTGCAGCCAATACCCCAAGTGTCGTTCAAGCCGGCCAGCGACCTCAGTTGCAATGTCAAGGTGACGGCCCCCGCCGCTTGCCCACGCTATACCGGTCGCGTCATTGCAGGCTTGAACGCAAAAGCAGCCACGCCGGCGTGGATGGTGCAACGTCTGGAACGTTGCGGCCTGCGCAGCATCAGCGCGCTGGTGGACGTGGCCAATTATGTGATGCTGGAGCTGGGACAGCCGCTGCACGCATTTGATCTGGCCAAGCTGCATGGTGGCATCGAGGTGCGTTTTGCGCGTGATGGCGAAAGCCTGAAGTTGCTGAATCAGCAGGAGATCGTTTTGCAAGATGACATGCTGGTCATCGCTGATGCCAGGCATCCTGTCGCGCTGGCCGGGGTGATGGGCGGCGCGGACAGTGCCGTGGGCGAAACCACCACTGACATTTTTCTGGAAAGCGCATTTTTTGCGCCCGGCGTGATTGCAGGGAAGTCGCGCCGCCTCGGTTTCGGTTCGGATTCTTCATACCGCTTCGAGCGCGGCGTGGATTTCTCCGCCACGCAATCGGCGCTGGATCGAGCCACGCAGTTGATACTCGATATCTGCGGCGGGCAGGCAGGGGCTGTGACCGATATATGCGGCGAACTGCCGGCCCGCAATCCCGTAAAGCTGCGCACCTCGCGCGTGCACCGGGTGCTCGGTATTTCAATCGATGCCGGCGCGATTGCGCAGATACTGTCGCGGTTGGGCATGATATTCCAGCGGCAGGGCGAAAACTTCTCAGTAACTCCGCCCAGCTATCGCTTCGACATCGCAATCGAGGAAGACCTGATTGAAGAGGTCGCGCGCGTGTACGGCTACGAGAAAATCATACCGCTACCCCCGCAGGCCACCATGAGTATCTTGCCGCAGGCCGAGGCGCGGCGCCCCCTGGTGAAGCTGCGCCAGGCACTGGTGCTGCGCGATTACCAGGAAACCATCAACTACGCTTTTGTGGATGCCGGGTGGGAACGTGACCTGTGCGGAAATGCCGCTCCTGTCGCGTTGAAAAATCCCATTGCCAGCCAGATGAGCGTGATGCGCAGCAGTTTGCTGGGCGGTTTGCTGGGCGGTTTGCGCACCAATCTTGCGCGCAAGCAAGCGCGCGTGCGCTTGTTCGAAATGGGCGGTTGTTTCGCTGCCGAGGCAGGCGATTATGTGCAGCACGAGCGTATCGCCGGATTGGCATATGGCGCGGCAATGCCTGAACAATGGGGAGTGATTGCGCGTGATGTGGATTTTCACGACGTAAAGGGTGATGTAGAGGCATTGTTCTTTCCGCGCCTGTTGGATTTTGAGGCCGCACATCACCCGGCCTCTCATCCGGGACGTTCTGCGCGCATCCGCCTGGATGGATGCGAGATTGGCTGGATCGGTGAATTGCATCCGCAATGGCAGCAGCAATATGACCTGGCGCAAACCGCAGTTTGGTTCGAGGTCGATTTGGGCGCACTGTCTGAGTGCGGGGTACCCAAGGCAACCGATATCTCACGTTTTCCGGCGGTGCGGCGCGACCTGGCAGTAATTGTGGATGCCAAAGTCACGGTTCAGTCCCTGTTGCTGGCCATGCGGGCCGAAAATGTTCCCCATGTTGTTGAACTGGCATTATTCGACCTGTATTGCGGAAAAGGTGTGGAGCTTGGCAAAAAAAGCCTTGCATTCCGTGTGTTATTGCAAGATACTCGAAAGACATTAACCGATTCGGAAATTGATCAAAGCGTAGCGCACCTGCTTGCCGTATTGCAGCAGCAAGGTGCCCAGTTGCGCATGTGAAGGGGAGAGCATGACATTAACCAAAGCGGAACTGGCGGATTTGCTGTTTGAGAAGGTTGGCCTGAACAAGCGTGAAGCCAAGGACATGGTCGAAGCATTTTTTGAGGAAATCCGTTTGAAACTGGAACAGGGCGAAAGCGTGAAGCTATCCGGGTTCGGGAATTTTCAATTGCGCGACAAACCGCAACGCCCCGGACGCAATCCGAAGACCGGCGAGGAAATCCCCATTACTGCGCGCCGCGTGGTGACCTTTCATCCCAGCCAGAAATTGAAGACCATGGTGGAAAAGTCCTATCATGGAAAACCACAAGCCTAATTCCGAACTTCCGCCGATTCCCGCCAAGCGCTATTTCACGATCGGTGAAGTCAGTGAATTGTGCGGGGTCAAGGCCCATGTATTGCGCTATTGGGAGCAGGAGTTCACTCAACTCAAACCGGTTAAACGAAGCGGTAATCGCCGTTATTACCAGCATCATGAAGTGATGCTGATACGCCGTATCCGTGACCTGCTGTATGGCCAGGGATTTACTATCAGTGGTGCGCGTAATCTTCTGGAAAACCCAAGCCAGCAAGACTTGCGCGAGGCCGCTGTCGCTGTCAATGTGGCACTGCTACGCAATGAAATCAAAGAGATCATCGCGCTACTTGGTTCTTGACCCGCGCTGATTCCACACGCTGATGGCGCTAGCGGTATCCGGTATTTTGGCCGGGCAGCCTTCAAAATGGTCCCGCTATCCCCACATCCTTCATCGGATCGGCACGATTTGTTGCCCGAGCGCCCCTGATTTCTTCATGTCCAGCTTCATTTCCTGCTGAATGTCATTCGAATATCAGCTTCTATTATTGATTCCTGATATTGCTTTGCGTACCAATTAGTACTAGAATGGTCTCTGTTAACGAGGCAAGTATGTGAGGTAAGTTATGTTGCGCCTAAGCAAATTGGCTGATTACAGCTGTCAGGTGATGGCCTTTATGGCCCGCGACAGTGCTATCCATAGTGCAAGCGAAGTGGCAAGCGGTTTGGGAATGGCGGTCCCAACAGTAAGCAAAATCCTCAAGATTCTGGCGCGCTACCACCTTGTTGAATCTGTGCTTGGCGCCAAGGGCGGTTATGCACTGGCTCGCTACCCGAAGGATATTTCAATCGCTGAAATCATCAATGCAATGGAGGGCCCGATTTCAATCACGGAATGCAGCAGTACTTCAACGTGTGAAAGGGAATCGTTCTGTTCGACCAAGGGAAAGTTGCAGAATATCAATCATCTCATACAAGAGGCGCTTGACAAGGTGAGTCTTGCAGAAATGATCACGCCCAAATCCCATGTCGTAGATATTAGCGCGATCAGTTCCCGCAGCGCATCATTATGAACATATATATTGGAGGTCAGCATGGCAATAACATTAACTGAATCGGCAGCCAAACATATTCAGGCGCAAGTTGAAAAAAGCGGCGCGGGAATCGGGTTGCGATTGGGCGTCAAGAAATCGGGATGCAGCGGCTTTGCCTATACCTTCGATATTGCGCAGGAAGTGCTGGAGAACGATGCTGTTTTCGAAGCCTTTGGAGCGAAGGTGCTGATCGATACAGGGAGCCTGCCATTTTTGGAAGGGACAGAGCTTGCCTATGTGAAGGAGGGGTTGGGGCATGTATTCAAGTTCAACAATCCCAATGTCAAAAATCAATGCGGATGCGGGGAAAGCTTTTCAGTTTAGGGGTTACTCATGAGCACAGCATTACATAATCTGGTCAACCAACCGTACAAACACGGTTTTGTCACTGACATCGAAACAGAGGCGGTTGCCAAAGGCTTGAGCGAGGCAGTGATACGCCTGATCTCCGAAAAGAAGGAAGAGCCGGAGTGGCTGCTCGAATTCCGCCTTGAGGCATACCGCCATTGGCTGACCATGGAAGATCCGGGCTGGGCGAATGTGAGTCACCCTCCCATTGATTTTCAGGACATCATTTATTTTGCACAACCCAAACCCAAGAAACAGTTGAATAGCCTGGACGAGGTTGATCCGGAATTGCGGCGCACCTTCGAAAAACTCGGCGTGCCTTTGCACGAGCAAAAACTGATGACCGGGGTGGCGGTCGATGTGATTTTCGACAGCGTTTCAGTGACCACGACATACAAGGCCAAGCTGGCCGAGATCGGGATCATTTTCTGCTCGTTTTCCGAAGCCGTGCGCGAGCATCCCGAGCTGGTGAAGCAGTATCTGGGCAGTGTGGTGCCGACCGGCGACAACTTCTATGCGGCTCTCAACTCTGCGGTGTTCACCGATGGGTCGTTCTGCTACATCCCCAAGGGGACCAAGTGCCCGATGGATTTGTCCACCTATTTCAGGATCAACACCGAAGGCTCCGGACAGTTCGAGCGCACCCTGATCATCGCCGAGGAAGGCAGCTCGGTGTGTTATCTGGAAGGCTGCACGGCACCGCAGTTCGATACCAACCAGCTGCATGCGGCGGTGGTCGAACTGGTCGCGCTGGACAATGCCGACATCAAATATTCGACGGTGCAGAACTGGTATGCCGGGGACGAGAACGGCAAGGGCGGCATCTACAATTTTGTCACCAAGCGCGGCCTGTGCAAGGGCGTCAATTCGAAGATTTCCTGGACCCAGGTCGAAACCGGTTCCGCTATCACCTGGAAATACCCGAGCTGCGTGTTGCTGGGCGACAATTCCACCGGAGAGTTCTACTCGGTGGCGCTGACCAATCATCTGCAGCAGGCCGATACCGGCACCAAGATGATCCATATCGGCAAGAACACCAGAAGCAAGATCATCGCGAAGGGAATATCCGCCGGACGCTCGAACAACAGTTACCGGGGGCTGGTCAAGGTCGGCAGCCGCGCGACCGGAGCCAGGAATTATTCTCAGTGCGATTCGATGCTGATCGGCGACCGTTGCGTTGCAAATACTTTTCCGACCATAGACGTGCAGAACACCACGGCGACGATAGAGCACGAGGCTTCGACTTCCAAGATAGGCGAGGATCAGATGTTCTTTTTCGCCCAGCGCGGGATCGGTTCTGAAGAAGCGATCTCTATGATCATCAATGGCTTTTGCAAAGATGTGTTTGTGCATCTGCCGATGGAATTTGCGGTCGAGGCAACCAAGTTGCTCGGCCTTAAACTTGAAGGGAGCGTAGGGTGATTAACAAGGCAAGCAAGGTATTGCTGGAGGTCAAGAACCTCAAGGCGGAAGTCGGCGGGGTTGAGATATTGAAGGGTGTTGATCTCACCGTGCGGGCGGGTGAAGTACACGCCATCATGGGTATCAACGGTTCGGGCAAAAGCACCTTCTCCAAGGTACTGGCGGGACATCCCGATTACACCGTAACAGGCGGCCAGGCAAGTTTCGAAGGCCAAGATCTTTTTTCGCTTGAACCGGAACAGCGAGCCAGGGCGGGAATCTTTTTGGCGTTCCAGTACCCGGTCGAGATTCCCGGCGTATCAAACAGCGCATTGCTGCGTCTGGCCTACAACACCCTTCAGACTGAACGCGGGCTGGAGGAACTCGATCCGCTCGAATTTGACGACCTGATCCAGGAAAAGATCAAAGTCGTTGAAATGGATCCCAGCTTTCTCGGCCGCAGCGTCAACGAAGGTTTTTCCGGCGGCGAAAAGAAGCGCAATGAGATTCTGCAAATGGCAGTGCTGGCACCCAAACTTGCGATACTGGATGAAACAGATTCGGGTCTGGACATCGACGCATTGAGGATCGTGGCAAAAGGCGTGAACAGCCTGCTCTCTTCCGACAATGCCGTGGTGATGGTGACCCATTACCAGCGCCTGCTGAACTACATCGTGCCGGATTATGTGCATGTGATGGATGGCGGGCGCATCGTCAGAACCGGCGGGAAGGAACTCGCGCTGGAGCTGGAGGCGCGCGGCTACGACTGGCTCAGGGCGGCAGCGTGAATCTAACCCCGAAAAATCTCACCCGGGAACAATGCTTCGAGCAGTTGTTGCTTGGCAAAACTGTCAAATCAACCGGCTGGCTGGAAAATATCCGCGTGGAAGCGCTGGCGCATGCCAGAACCCTGAACTTTCCTTCGGTCCGGCATGATGATTGGCGCTTCACGGATTTATCCCAGCTGTACCTGCACGGCTTTCAACCGGTTGATTCTTTTGCCCGGCTGACACTGGATGACATCAGGCAATGGTTGATTCCCGGCGCGATCCGCTTGGTCTTCGTCGACGGCTGCTATGCCGCCGAACTTTCAGATTTGAAACATGCGGGTGCGGGCGTGGTGGTGACATCGCTTGCCGAGCGTCTTGGCGACCGGCAGGTCGAGTCCAGTTTCGGCCGGTATGCCCCATATAAGCAGGATGCATTCGTCGCCCTGAACACGAACTTCTTTGAGGATGGTTCCTGGGTTCATGTGACGGGTGAAGTGGCGAGGCCGATCCAGCTGTTGCATGTTGCCAGCAAGCGCGAGGTTTCATCCGCCATCTATTCACGCAATATGGTGGTGGTGGAACCGTTTAGTCGCGCCACGGTGATAGAAGACTATGTTGTGGAAGGCGGGGTCGGGTTAGAAGGCGGAACGTATTTTACCAATGCAGTGACTGAAGTGGTTCTGAAAAACGATGCACAGTTGCAGCATATACGGGTGCAGCGGGAAGACAAGAATGCATTCCACATAGGCCACTGTACGGTTGAAGTTGGTAAAAACAGCGTTTACTCGGCGACATCGCTTGCTTTCGGTGCGCGCGTTTCGCGCCATGCATTGCATATCGTGCAGCAAGGGGAAGGCGCCGAGATGCATCTGAACGGGCTGGCCCTGGTTGCGGGTCGCCAGATAGCCGATACCCACACTCAGGTCGACCATGCTGCTCCACGAGGCAAGAGTACCCAATTGCACAAATGTATCGCAGATGCTTCGGCGCATGCGATTTTCAGCGGCAAGATCATCGTGCACACGGGGGCAGCGGGGACGGATTCGGTGCAAAGCAGCCGCAACCTGTTGCTCTCCGGCAAGGCGCGCATCGACACCCAGCCGCAGCTTGAAATTTTCAATGATGACGTGAGTTGCAAGCACGGCGCGACCATTGGCCAAATCGACGCCGGCGCACTTTTCTTTCTCAAGAGCCGGGGACTTACCGAAGAGCGTGCGCGGAATCTGCTCACCCATGCCTTTGCCGCGGAGATCATCGCCAAAATACCCGTGCCGGCGCTGGTTGAGGCACTGAGCAAAACGATATTGGAACGTATGGGCGGGTTAGGCACATGAAGGCTGAAAACATGAATTTTGACCGTTTTGATATCGAGAAAGTCAGGGCCGATTTTCCGATACTCGGCCTGCAAGTTTCCGGCAAACCGCTGGTCTATCTGGATAATGCGGCCAGCAGCCAGATGCCGCAAGCCGTCATCGACCGCATCGTGCAATACCAGACTGCGGAACACTCCAATATTCACCGCGCGGTGCATTATTTGAGCGAATTGGCCACCAGGGAATACGAGGCGGCGCGCGTCAAGGTGCAGCATTTTCTGAAAGCGCATGAATCGCGCGAGATCATCTTCACGCGCGGCACCACGGAAGCCATCAATTTGGTGATGCACGGCTACGGCCGGGCTTTCATCGGGAAAGGCGATGAGATCATCCTGTCCGGCCTTGAGCATCATGCCAACATCGTTCCCTGGCAGATGCTGGCGCAGGAAAAAGGCGCGATACTGCGGGTGATCCCGATGAACGATGCCGGTGAATTGCTCATCGATGAATTCGAGGCGCTGTTTAATGAAAAGACAAAATTCCTCGCGCTGACCCATGTGTCGAATGCTCTCGGCACGGTCAATCCTGTGAAGAAAATGATCGCCTTCGCACACCGGCACGGTGTGCCGGTATTGCTTGATGGTGCCCAGGCCGCACCCCATCAGCCCGTCGATGTACAGGATCTGGATTGCGACTTTTACGCGTTTTCAGGGCACAAGCTGTGCGGGCCGACCGGTATCGGCGTGCTGTACGGCAAGGCAAAGTTGCTGGAAAAGATGCAGCCCTTCCAGGGCGGCGGCGACATGATACTTTCGGTGACCTTTGAAAAGACCACCTACAACGTCATCCCGTCCAAATTCGAAGCGGGCACTCCGCCCATCATGGCCGCGATTGCGCTTGGTGCTGCGATCGATTACCTGAACAGTATCGGGCTGGCCAATATCGAGGCTTATGAAAAGCAACTGCTGGATTATGCAACGGGAGAAGTTTCGGCGCTGAACGGTGTCAGAATCATCGGCACGGCCGCGAAAAAAGCCGCGGTATTGTCATTCGAAATCAAAGGGGTGCACCCGCATGACGTGGGCACCATTCTCAACGACGACGGAATTGCCATACGGACCGGGCATCATTGCGCCCAGCCGGTGATGCAGCGCTTCCATGTGCCGGCCACCGCGCGCGCCTCGTTTGCTTTTTACAACACCAGACGGGAGATCGACAAACTGGTCGAAGGCATCCGCAAAGTGCAGGAGATGTTTTCATGAGCGACATGCGCCAGCTTTACCAGGAAGTCATACTCGACCACAATCGCAAGCCGAGAAATTTCGGTTCGATACTTGCGGCGAACCGGCATGCGGAGGGGCATAACCCGTTGTGCGGGGATCACATCAAGCTGACGATGAATGTGTCGGATAATAAAATCGAGGCTATCGCCTTTGAAGGCGAAGGTTGCGCAATCTGCAAGGCATCGGCCTCGATGATGACCGGCGCGGTCAAGGGAAAGTTGGTGCAGGATGCCGAGATCATGGTCGAGGAATTCAGGGGCATGGCGACCGGAACGCTTGATCCTGACGGGCAGGACAACCATCTGGGCAAGCTGAAAGTCTTTGTCGGTGTAAAGGACCTGCCGTCGCGTGTCAAATGCGCGATCCTGCCCTGGCATACGCTGCATGCGGCGCTGAATCCCGCGTTGAACCCAAACCAGACTGGATCATCGATTTCAACTGAAGGCGAAGCCGATCCGGTGAGTGACCATGCCTAAAATAGCCGACATCGAAGACACCCCGAACCCGAACGCGGTCAAGTTTGTACTGAAAGACAGATTGACCTGGGGAACAGCCTGTTCATTCGGCAACGCCGAAGCCGCCGCCTCCGACCCGCTCGCCGCAAAGCTGTTTGAGATACCCCATGTGGTCAATGTCTATTACATGGACAAATGGATCACCGTCACCCAGGATGGCACGGCGGACTGGCCGACACTGGTGCGCGAGATTGCCATGCCGATCAGGGAGGCGGAGGCCGCGCAGAAGCCGGCGTCGGAAGATGTCGCAAACTTTGACGACGACGAGCCCAGGCTGGCTGCGATCCGAAAATTGCTCGATGCGCAGGTTCGGCCCGCCCTGGTATCGGATGGCGGGGATCTGCAAATTGTCGGGCTGGAAGGGAATGTACTGTCCATCCGCTATTTTGGCGCATGCGGAAGCTGCCCGAGCTCATTGGCCGGGACACTGTCCGCGATCGGCAACCTTGCGCGAACCATAGAACCCGACATCGAAGTGGAAGTGGTATGAGCGGTTGGGTGGACGTGGCCAGGGCGGAAGAAATTTCCGCCGGAGTGCCGGTGCATGTCGAAGTTGACGGCGCCGGTATCGCGGTGTTCAAGCTGGATGAATCGTTCTATGCGATCGAGGATGTATGCACCCATGACGGCGGAAAGCTGACCGGCGGTTGCGTGGAGAATGACGAGATCGTCTGTCCGCGCCACGGCGCCCGGTTTTCAATCAGAACTGGAGAAGCTTTGTCTGCGCCAGCCTACGAGCCGACTGCCACTTTCCCGGTCAGAATCGAAAACGGCATGGTTCAGGTCAGGGACGATCGCTGGGATTAGATTCATCGTATTACCGGATCACTCCATCAACATACGCTGTTTTTTTCCGGCCGCGTAGTTCGTAACGCACCCTTAATCAATGTGGCGGATGTCATGCTCCCGGAAAATAATTCGAGGGTATCTTCACGGTTTCAGCGAGAATGATTTGTCATTAGTGGGGTCCCCTCTGCTATAATCCGCGCCTTCGGGGCGTAGCGCAGCCTGGTAGCGTACGTGCATGGGGTGCACGTGGTCGGAGGTTCGAATCCTCTCGCCCCGACCAGTTTGATTCAGCGAGTTGTGTGATTGTGTAGCCTGAAGTCCATGTTTCATTTTGTTTGGTTGCCGGAAATGAAATCGAGGGCAATTCAAAAATCAGTTGGCTGTTTACATTTCGTTTTCCACTCAAATGGCCGATCATTTCCCAGCGCCCGATCCCTTGACCATCCAGCGCAAGGTCGCCATCGCGGCCTGTTTCGGCACTTTTCTGGAATGGTATGATTTTCTGACCTTCGCGTCGCTAGCCACCTATTTCAGCACACTTTTTTTTCCGCAGGAGAATCCGGTCGCATCGCTGCTGGCGAGCCTTGCCACATTCGGCGTCGGCATGCTGGTGCGTCCGCTGGGCGCGGCATTGTTCGGGTCGCTGGGCGACAAATATGGCCGCCGGCCGGTTTTCATTGCGACTATCGTGTTGATGGGATTGGCGACTTTCGCTGTCGGGTTGCTGCCGACTTATGCGCAGGTTGGCATGCTGGCACCCGCACTGTTGCTGGTGTTGCGCTTGCTGCAAGGGTTCTCGGTGGGCGGAGAGATCGGCGGGGCGGCGGTCTACCTTACCGAGCATGCCCCAGACAACAAGCGCGGCGTTTACACCAGTGTGCTGCAATTGATGGGCCCGCTGGGCATCCTGGTGTCCACGCTGCAGATTGTGTTGTTGCAAGCATTATTGAGTGCCGGGGATTTCCAGGCCTGGGGGTGGCGCGTTCCGTTCCTGCTATCCATCGTGTTGTTGCTGGTGTCGATCAGGAGCCGTATCAACATGTACGAATCGCCGGTGTTCCTGCATCTGCGCGAAAAGCACGCCCTGTCCGGGACGCCGCTGCGCGAATGCCTGAGTAATCCGCACACCCTGGGACGCATGGCGTTGCTGTTTTTCTGCGTTTCCGCGGGCGGTTCGCTGCTGTTCTTTGCGTCCCAGATCTATGCCAACGTGTACCTGAAAAGTGTCGTCAGGCTAGCCCCACAAACCGCCTCGTCGCTGGTGATGCTCAGCACACTGGTGCTGTTTCCGCTGACCGTCTACTTCGGCTGGCTGTCGGACCGGATCGGGCGCAGACCGGTGCTGCTGGCAGGTTTGCTGCTGGGCAGCCTGGCTATCTTCCCGGTATTCAAGGGGATGATGCATTATGGCAACCCTGCGCTGGAGCGTTTCAATCGCGAGGTGCCGGTGGTGGTATCGGGATTATCCTGCTCCTACGATCCGTTTACCGCGCCGCACAACAATTGCGAACGCGACCAGCAATTGCTTGCTGAAATGGGCGTCTCATACACGCTGAATTCTGCCCAGAAATCGGGTGTCACTCAGGTGCATATCGGCAAAAGTGTGGTGGCCGGCTATCAACCGGAGTTACTCGGAGAAATGTTAAAGGCGGAAGGCTGGACCGAGCAGGCAGACCCCCAACAGGCCGACCGGCTGATGATTTTTTTGCTGTTGCTGATCCCCGTCGTTGCGGTTGGTCTGATCACCGGGCCGCAAACAGCGATGCTGGCCGAGCTGTTCCCGGCCCGCACGCGCTACACCGCAGTGGCCTTGCCCCACAATCTCAGTGCCGGCTGGATAGGCGGCCTGTCGCCGTTCATGATCACTTTGCTCAGCGTGAAAGCGGGGAATGCCTTGTCGGGTATGTTGTATCCGGTTGGGTTGCTGGCAGCAGCCTTCTTCATCGGTTTGATGTTCCTGCCTGAGACACGCAATGTGTCGCTGGAAGGCTGAGATCTTTTAACGGGGTACAAATGATTATGCGCTTATGGCACAATCGCGAAGGTTCATCCACGGCAAATTCCAACCCCAGATGCGTATTCTGATCAGCAATGACGACGGTTATTTTTCGCCCGGCCTGGCCTGTCTGGCCGAGCATCTGGCCAGGATCGCCGAGGTAGTGGTAGTCGCTCCCGAGCGTAACCGCAGCGGTGCGAGCAATTCTCTCACGCTGGATCGCCCGCTCAAGCTGAGCCGCGCCGCCAACGGTTTCTATTACGTCAATGGCACGCCTACCGACTGCGTGCATCTGGCGGTCACGGGCATGCTGGATCAACAACCCGATATGGTAGTGTCCGGCATCAATGCGGGGGCGAACATGGGCGATGACACCATCTATTCCGGCACCGTGGCGGCCGCGATGGAAGGATTTCTGCTCGGCATTCCCTCGATCGCGGTTTCGCTGGTGGGCAGGGAGTTTGCACATTACGAGACCGCTGCAAGGGTTGCCAGCGGATTGGTGCAACGCTTTGCCGAACAGAAGCACAGCCACCCCTGGCTGCTGAATGTGAACGTACCTGATGTTCCTCACGATCAATTGCAAGGCATGGAGGTGACCCGCCTCGGCAAGCGCCACAAAGCCGAGCCGGTGGTCAAGACCAGCAACCCCCATGGGGAAACCATGTACTGGGTAGGAGCGGCCGGCAAGGCCCAGGACGCGGGAGAGGGAACTGATTTTCACGCAGTTGCGCAGCAGCGGGTCGCGCTCACGCCGCTGCAAATAGACCTCACCCAATACAGCCAGCTCGATGCTGTGCGCGGTTGGCTGAATCCAGTTCAATGAACAAGAGTCTTAGCGGGATCGGCATGACCTCGCAGCGCACCCGTGCGCGCCTGATCGAAAGGCTGCGCGAGCAGGGTATCAAGGATGAAACAGTGCTGGCCGCTATGTTCGAAGTGCCGCGCCATCTGTTCGTCGATGAGGCACTGGCAAGCCGGGCTTATGATGACGTGTCGCTGCCGATCAATTTCAACCAGACCATATCCCAGCCATATATCGTCGCGCGCATGCTGGAAGTGTTGCGCGGCGGCGGGCCGCTTGACCGTGTGCTGGAGATCGGCACCGGCTGCGGTTACCAGGCAGCAGTGCTGGCGCAGGTGGCTCGCGAGGTCTTTACCCTTGAACGTATCCAGCCTCTGTATGAGCGTGCGAGAAAACAGTTGCGCGAATTGAAGATACGCAACGTCGCGGTGCGATATGCCGATGGCAATCTGGGATTGCCAGAAGCCGGGCTGTTTGACGGCATCATCATGGCCGCCGCCGCACCCTCACTGTCTGCAGTGCTGCGGGAGCAGCTTGCGGTAGGTGGTAGAATGGTAGTGCCGGTTGGAGCACAGGAACAATGGCTGTATCTGGTTGAACGCGATGCGGCGGGATTTCGCGAAACTCGGCTGGAACCGGTGAAGTTCGTACCGCTGTTGATAGGAAAAGCATGAAACCGATTCATCTGGGAACGCTGTTGTTGATGACTTTTGTATTTGCAGCCTGCGCCTCCAAGGGGCACCGTGCTCCCGTTGTCGATCGTAGCGTGGACGGAAAAAGAACTGCCGCGGACGCAAAATACAAAAAGGACAGGCGCGAAAAGGATTGGCGGCCAGAATCAATTATCGTGAAAAAAGGCGATACGCTGTACAGCATCGCCTTCAATTACGGGTTCGATTATCACGAGCTGGCTGGATTGAACGGCATCAACGATCCCGGTTTGATTTCCATAGGGCAGGAAATCCGCCTGTTTCCGGGCAGGACTATGTCTTCCGCCCGTGCCGGTGAAGCAGCCGATAGCAAGCCGGCCGAGCCTGTAGTCAAGGATCAACCCAGGCTGGTGAAGTATCCTTACAGCGAGGCTGCGATGGCGCAGATCGACAAAGTTCAGGAACCGGCCCAGCCGGTTGCCACAACGATCGCAAAATCAGAATACACTTCAAAATCCAATGACAGAACGGACGACACCGCTGACGACAGCGAGGATGCACCAATTGAATGGGGCATGCCAGCCCAGGGAAAATTGATCGGCCAATATTCCGAGTCCGCCAATCGCAAAGGCATCGATATTGCCGGCAAGCTCGGCCAGCCTGTCCTGGCAAGCGCGGCAGGGAAGGTTGTTTATAGCGGCAGCGGGCTGCGCGGCTACGGCAAGCTGATTATCATCAAGCATAACAAGACTTATCTCAGCGCTTATGCGCATAACGACAAGGTGCTGGTCAAGGAAGGCCAGAGTGTCACGCGCGGGCAAAAGATCGCCGAGATGGGCAACACCGATGCGGACCGGGTCGAGCTGCATTTCGAGATCCGGCTGCTGGGCAAGCCGGTGGATCCGGCGAAATATCTGCCCATCGGAAAATCCTGAGCGAAACCAGATCCAGAGTTCCAGGCAAGACGGGGACGAAGGATCATTAGGGGCTTCCTTGACCGACAAAATACTCAGCGTAACCAATCATGACCGCGGCAGCGCGGCTTTGCGCTATGTCTATCCGGTGGTGTCGCGCCGTGCCGGCGGTGTCTCGGTCGGCATCAACCTCAATACCAACAACGCCTGCAACTGGCGCTGCATCTACTGCCAGGTTCCCGG
>VFSW01003704.1_pt1 | contig 22905 bp, 25 predicted proteins | sample 5358111 | NCBI WGS metagenome assembly VFSW01 (sample SAMN11554181, study PRJNA540505) | mine drainage metagenome | isolation source: sediment from site ElyBrook_90M | place: USA: Ely Copper Mine, Vershire, VT | collected 2017
TTACATTAATACTAAAAGTATTTAATACTATATATTCAACCACCATCATGGCAAAGCTCCTGTCCAGGACGACTATACTGATAGATAGAGAACTATGGAAACGTTTCAAGATAAAAGCCATAAGAGAGGGCATCCCTGCTTCCGGGCTGCTAGAAAAGCTCATAAAAAAAGAGGTAGAGGATTAGCATACGCTAACAATAAAGCTTTGCAAACCTTATGGCTTCATCAAGAAACAGACGGCTACTTGTATAGCGTTGCCACGCATTTTGTGTTGATGTTGTGGATCCTTAAGATTAAATATCTTTCTTATTTACAGCCTTAAAGGGCTTTTAATCATCATTTGATATGGAACTGTTTTGTCCTTAATATCTCATTTGCAGTGTTTTCCACCTGTATCCTTGCAGAATCCTGCTTCCTCCTGAAATCAGGAAGAATTGCGTTCGCGAACCTCAAATGAAGCGTTGAATCGTATATCTCCACCATGAATCCGTAGTACAGGCTCGCTGCCTTTACGTTTCCATTCAGGAGCGAATCAAGAGTTTCGCGCTTGAGCTCCCCTACAACATCCATCAGCCCCAGTACGTATGCTTGTTCATTGACCTTCATCTCCTTTATGCTTGGTATTCTCTCATCAAGGATTATGCTGCTGAGCACCTTTGCTTCTACGTATTCCTGATGGGCCTGCAGGGAGTTGTATTCGAAGCCCTGCTCCGATTTTGATAACGCTGTCTTTATCTTTTCCATATTTTTCAGAAGGGTTGATGCCTTTGCCCTGTCCTTTGCATGCATGGCCACTATCGCCTTGCCCGCATTTCTTATCAGTTCCCTTGACAATGAAAGGACCTTCTCTCGCTGCTCTTCTAGGAGCAGCATTCTTTCCTCGACCTGTTTTATATCATTTATCATTTTCACATCTCACTTTATCTTCATTGAACGGGCATGCCAGAAAAGGTACTGCTGCGCATACCCTTCCATGCCGTCCCACCTGTCTGCTGCAAATGTGTGCAGTTCCTTAATCGGCTTCTTTTTGCCGTTGAAGTATACTTTTTCAAGCACGCGCTTCACCCAGACGTCTATAGGGAATGATTCCATCTTCCTGTACGCGAAGAGCAGTATGCAGTCTGCGACCTTGTCCCCTATGCCGTTTATCTCCATGAGCGTTTCCTTTGCAGTTTCATAATCCATCTTGTACAGGGATTGCAGGTCAAGGCTTTCGGAGCAGGTTTCTGCTGCGCCCTTTATGTACTTCGCCCTGAAGCCTGCGCCATGCCGCATGAGGTCGCTTATGCCTGCTTTTGATATGTCATCTGCAGAAGGGAATAACCTTTCGCCGGTGCCATCTAGCTGCTGCCCGTAAGAGTTTGCAAGCATACGTACGCTGTTCCTTATCCTTTTCATGTTGTTGAACTGCGAGAGTATGAAGCATAAGGTAGTCTCCCATGGGTCATTGCATGTAACGCGCATGCCCTTGTATGCAGATATCGCGTCTGTCATGAAATCGTCCGTCGATATCTTCCCGTATATCGATTGCATGTCGTCGTTTATGCAGAACCTTCTTGCAACTTCTTTCCTCGCGCTCTCTTTTGTATAGCCGCCTTCCCAGGAATAATTGAGCTTTTTTGCTTCCTTATTGTAGCTAGCAGACATCGCGCCTTCTGAAGTAGAATATCTTGCGTGGAAAGTCCCATTAGATTCGCTGCACTGGGAATGGAATGCGAGCGGCTGCCCTGATTCTATGCTGTTCTTCATGTCGAACGGGCCGTTAAGCGTTATGCTGTTCATATCTGGTCCCACTTGATGCGCTTCTGTTCCGCAGTGTCCCTGTCCCTTATCGTGACCGTGCCGTCTTCAAGGCTCTGATAGTCGACAGTGATCGCATGCTTCACCCCTATCTCGTCGCTCTTGGCATAGCGCTTGCCTATGCTTGCAGATTCGGAGTAATTGCATCGCAAGCCTGCGCTGCGCAGCCTTGCAAGAACCTTTTCAGCAAGCGCTGCCAGTTTATCATCCTTCTGCAATGGGAACACCGAATAATCATATGGCGCGATCCTCTGCTCTAGCTTCAGCCACTTCCAGCCCCTTTCCTTGTCGTCCACGACTTTTTTGTCGAGCAGTGCAAGTAGTAGCCTATCAAGCCCGATTGACAATTCTACGACGCTTGGCAAAACCTTTGCCTCACCGTTCATGACTGAAAGGTCTGCACCTGATTCCTTTGCATGCGATTCAAGGTCGTGCGTTCCCCTGTCCGCTATTCCAGTCACTTCTATCGTGCCATAAGAGGTCTCTATCTCAACGTCAAGGTTGCACTTTGAATAATGCGGTAATTCTTCCTTTTCTATCCTCCTGAACCAGTACTCCTTATCATCAAACCCTATTGTTTTCATGAACTCAGAGTCTATGAACACAAGGAATGCGAAATACTCATTTGGGATTGCGCCGCTTTTTAGCAGGTCGCCGATGGTTATTGATTCAGGCTTTTTGCCTCCGTCTGCGAACATTATTTTATGCGACATGACCTTTCTCTGGGCCATGTAAGAAGCTGCTGCGGTTTCCGAGACCTTCGCCTTTGGATCATAGAACAGTTCGGTTTCCAACTGTGTGAATTCACGCATACGTACGAGCTGCTGCCTTGGGGATATCTCATTCCTGTATGCCTTTCCCGACTGGCAGATTCCGCACGGCAGCTTCAGCGAATTCAGCCTGTATAAATCCTTGAAATCTATGAATATTCCCTGCGCGGTCTCGGGCCTTAGGTAAACAGTGTCTGCCTTTCCATGGCCTGCGCTGGACTTGAACATGAGATTCATGTCCTCTATCTTTCCAAGCTCCCCGCCACACCTCTCGCATCTTATCTTGTTGGCAGACAATTCATTTTCCATGTCCTTCTTCTGCATCTTCCTTAAGGCTGCGATGGACTTTGTATCCTTTTTCTTATGGTAGAACTGTTCAAGGAGCTTGTCAGCGCGGTTCGCTGTCCCGCAGGTCTTGCACACTGCAACAGGGTCCGTGAAGGTTGAAAGATGGCCGCTCGCCCTGAATACCTGTTCAGGGGCAATGTTCGTAGTCTCAACCTCAATGAAATTGTGCCTTGAGACAATCGCTTCGCGCCATGCACCCTCTATTCCGCGCTTGATTGCAAGCCCTATCGGGCCATAATCGTAGAAGCCCGCAAGCTCGCCGTATATGCCGAATGCCTTGTAGAATATGGACCGTCTTTTGACTATGTCATCGGCCCTGAAATCGTTGTCCATAGGAATGCGCATTAAATAGGCTTTAAATGATAAAGGGATAAAGATTATTTATTCTTTACCTTCATGATTATTAATCATTAATTGCACACTGCATCTATTATTACATGGTGATTTTGTCAGCGAGGACCCAAAAGAGAAAAGGAGGCGCATGCTTGAAGGCGCAAAGGGCGCGGTCAGCGGCGCCTATTCAAAGATGGACCACGCAGTGATAGAAGCATTCTCTGTGTACACTGAGAACGAGCGCATGATAAACCTGATGAATGAAAAACTAGAGGAGTGGTACAGCATGTACTTCCCTGAGCTGAAGGCAGGCAGCCCCAGAAGCTATGCGCGCTTCGTTGCACAGCACGGGAGGCAGAAGGGCTCAGTTGATAGGAAGGAGCTTGACGAGATATTCGGCGAATCTGCTGCTGAAGTTGAGAGAAGCGCGGCCAATAGCATGGGCGCAGATCCTGAGGAAAAGGAGTATTCCATTCTTAAGGAGATGGCTGAGAACGAGCTGCGCCTGATAGGGCTGAATGAGAAGCTCCTTGAGTACATAAAGGAGACCTCTGAACGTCTTATGCCGAACATCACAGGAATGATAGATTACAAGATAGCTGCGGAGCTGCTGTCAAAGGCAGGTTCTGTGGAGAAACTTGCTGTTATGCCAGCTAGCACAATACAGCTTCTGGGGGCTGAGAAGGCTCTCTTCAAGCACCTTAAGTTCGGGTCAAAGCCTCCGAAATACGGTGCTTTGTTCAAGATGCAGGAGATAGCGAATGCGAATAGGGAAGACAGGGGCAGAATAGCGCGGGTCTATGCCACAAAGCTGGCTATAGCTGCAAGGGCGGATGCTTTCTCGAAGAATTACATAGCTGACAGGCTGAATGAGGATCTGAAGAAGGCGCTGACGAGGAGGAAAAAAGGAAAGAGTAAATAGATTATTTTCTTGTGACTGAAAAAGTTATATAAAATGCGTCTCCTCTGTTGGTTTACCATTCATAACCGCCGCCGTAGTTTTCGCCCATTTTTTTTGCATCTTCTACTTCCTGCCTTATCATGGATTGCAATCCTGCATCGCTTATGCGGATTTTGTTTTTAGTGGGTTTTGCTGTGTTTTCGCTCTTGATGGCCCTGAGTATTATGTCAGAGTAGCTCTCTTCTGGGCTGCTGCGTTTGCTTTCCAATAGGTTTAATGCATCTTTGGACAATGGTACTTTTTTGATAGCTATCTGTTTCATGTAATCGTATATTATTTTAATCGTATATTATTTTATAGCTCCTTATATATAAATTTATTACACATGAATTTTTAAAAGGTCTATTGCAGGAAGAACAGAGAACATGTCAGAGAACATATACTTATAAATATGGTAAGTCCGGGCAGGGGCAGGTACGGCTTTACATCCATAAATATGGCAAAAACATGGACAGTAAGGGCAGGGGAACAGGCATGTTTAAAAAAGACTTTAAACTAAGTGCATGCTTTAAATAGCTTGTGAGTTAATTACTCAGTAATAATACTTAAGGCGTATGTGAATGAGCGAAAACACGAATCAATCTGTGATGGAGACAGTAGACCAGAATCTTGTTATAAACATAAACAATAAGAGGCCTGAAGCAAAGGTTTCTGAGGCTGAAGGGCTGCTGAACCCTGTGCTTGCCCCTTACCACAGGAGCGTTGAAGAGATAGAGCGTATGCCTGTGCTTGAGCGCACGAAGACCGTCTGCCCTGAGTGCAAGCTGATAATAGACGGAATAATATACAGGGACGGAGATAATGTAATGATAAGGAAGACCTGCGAAGACCATGGCATGACCATAGAGAAGTATTGGGAAGATTATGACATGTACATGCGCATGCGCGATTACAATTACTACGGAAGAGGATTTGACAACCCGAACTACATAAACAAAGGTGAGAACTGCCCATTCGACTGCGGAATATGCGAGAGGCACAAGTCCCACACAGGTTTGGCAAATGTTGTCATAACGAACAGGTGCCACCTCAGCTGCTGGTACTGCTTCTTCTATGCAAAGGAAGGCGAAGCGATCTACGAGCCTACAAGGGACGAGCTCGGCCATATATTCCATGTCCTAAGGACGCAGAAGCCGATTCCTGCGAACGCGCTGCAGATAACAGGCGGAGAGCCGCTGATGCGCTCCGATATAATAGAGATAATAAAGATGGCGAAGACCGCGGGCTTCGACCAGATACAGCTGAACACTACAGGGATAATCCTTGGTGAAAACCCTGATCTTGCCGTGAAGCTGAAGCATGCCGGAGTCAGCTGCCTTTACATGAGCTTCGACGGCGTTTCAAAGAGGGCGAACCCGAAGAACCACTGGGAGGTGCCGAAGACGATAGAGGCATGCAGGAAGGCAGGTCTCGGAGTAGTCCTTGTCCCTACGGTGATAAGGAGCGTGAACGAGCACGAGATGGGCAAGATGATAAACTTCGCGCTTAACAACACTGACGTAGTCAAGGCAGTGAACTTCCAGCCTGTCTCGCTGGTGGGAAGGATGCCTTCAAGGCTTCGTGAGAAGCAGCGTATTTCGATCCCCGGCGCCATAAAGCTGATAGAGGAGCAGACCGATGGAGTCATAATGAAGGAGGACTGGTTCTCAGTGCCATATGTAGGGGGAATAAACAGGTTCATAGAGGCATTGTCTGGAGAATACAAGTACGACCTCTCGATACATTTCGCATGCGGCGCAGGATCATACATATTCCAGGATCCCGATGGAAAGATTGTGCCTATAACGAGGTTCGTCGATGTTGAAGGGTTGTTCGAGCACCTGCAGAATTCGATAAACATGATGGAAGGCAAGTCAAAGCTAGAGAGAAGGATAATAGCGATGAGGGCCCTGCTGCAGCTCAGGAAGTTTGTGGACGAGAAGAAGCAGCCGAAATCGGTGAACTTCACAAAGATGCTCGCGTCGCTTCTTATGAAAAGGGACTTCGCGACCATGGGCAGGTTCCAGCTCAAGAGCCTGTTCCTGGGCATGATGCACTTCCAGGACGAATACACTTATGACATTAAGAGGGTGGAGAAATGCGACATACACTACTCGATGCCTGATGGAAGAGTGCTTCCGTTCTGCACGTTCAACGTCTTCCCTGAGATATACAGGGACAAACTGCAGAGGCAGTACGCGATACCGTCAAAGCAGTGGCAGGAGATGCACAAGGACTGGACGTACAATTCGGACAAGTACAAGCGTGATGTCAAGGGATTGGAAGCTTCTGAAGCATACAAAAAGATGTATGAAGGAGGCACAGACTACTTCGCTTTGCCTGTCAACAGGGCGCAGGCCGCGGCAAACAGGGCAGTGGAAAGGTACCATGCGCCTGAGAAGTATCTCTCAGCTCCGATAACGCAAACGCAGATGGCTGAAGCGAAGGAGCATGCAGGGCATGAACATGCGCATGCTGAGGCTGAGGCGCACGAAGAAGCAGAATCATGCGCATGCGGCGGAAACTGCGGATGCGGCGGGGGAAGCTGCTGAAGCTTTATGATTAAGCCAAACGGCTGTGCAACAGGTAGTTGATTTTGGACCATAGAAACGTGCAGCAGGAGAGCGGGTTCAACAAGGACCTCAAGAACACAGGTAGCGACGGCTACATAGACTACACGCTGAAAGAGAGCGACAAGTCGTACAGGATACCTTACAAGATGGTGAGGGAGATAGTCATAACAGGGCTTGACAAAGCAGAGCTCAAGGACATTCCGCATTCTGCAAGGCTGCAGTACAGGCTGCTTCTCCTCGATTCAGTGCTGAAGGCGAAAATCGAGTTCATAAGAGGGAAGGCGACGATAACATACAACCCTGAAGGAGAAGCCAATGAAAAGGAGAAGATAAGCAAGCAGGGGCTCTTCGACTTCCTCAAGAACGAAGGCATCAATGTAGACCCGAAGAACGTCACTGAAAGAGACGTGGACTACATAAGCGAGATATACAAGTACCAGTTCGACCCTGCGCAGATAAGGGAGCACGCCCCTTACGGCTATTCACGTGAAGAGTGGAAGAAGATGAAGCCGCATTACCTGAAGAAGCTGGAAGAAGGGGAGAAACTGAAGCAGGAGAAGTTCCATAAATGGCAGGATGATTACATAAAGAGGTTCCCTGAGATAGCGGATGAATACGGGATAAAGGCAGAGCCTGAAGTTAAGAAGGGCCTTCTCGGAAGGATAACAGGCTCAAAGAACAAGAAGGAGAAGGGCTTCTGGTTCCACGGAGTCTGAGTTTCCCGCAGCTATTGCTTGGCGCTGTTTTGCGCAATCTCTTTTTTCAGTTCATTCACAAGCGCAGGTATGACTTCGGTCTTTGCTTCGCTGTAAACGACCCTTACGCTTGATGCCATTTCATGGCCGCCGTAAGAGTCTACAAGGCCCTGTTTTGCTTCTGCGACGTGCGCAATGGCCTCTTTTATATCGACGATTGACTGGCTTACCCCGGACCTTATCGATATGTACCTGCCAGCATGCACTATCACTATTGAGCCGTTGGGTTCGCTGACCTCGGTCTGCTCAAGGAACTTCGATGCGAACCTGCCTGGAAGCGGATATCTTGACTCGGGTTTCACCTTCTCGAAGTCGAGCACGTATATCGCAATTCCATTTGATGCCTCATATCTCTTCGACGCCTTTGCAGAGTTGTCAAGCACTTCGTTCAGCGCAACTTTTGCGAAGTTCAGCAGCTCCTGCCTCCTCTCTCCGGAAAGCGCCTTGAACAGCTCCTTCGGCGATATCCTGTCCGAGGAGCCTATTATGCCGGGATCGCTGGTGATCATGTCCAATATCGTCGATGTTGCTGCGGCGTCATCGTATGCTATCCTGTAGTCGCTGTAATCGCCTATCAATGACGAGTATATGAATTCCTTCACGTCCTCTTTGGAGAATGTCATTGTGAATACAGATGCGAGCGCGCCTGCGGTGTAATTGGAATCCGAGGAGAACTGCCATGGGTTTACGTAATACTTCAGTTTCTGGCACTCTGCGTTTTCCTGCAGCGGGTGGTGATCCAGCCATATTATGTCTGCAGAGCTTCCAATTGGCTTTATGCCTGCATTGCTCTCTTCGGAAGTGCCGAAGTCAAGCATGATTATTAGCGGTTTTTCATAAGACGAAAACGCATTCAGCGCGAGAATGTCCGACTCCGCATCCTCGCCCCTGTATGATATCCCTTTGTGCATTATCCAGATTATTTCGCTGCGGGAGTCCAGTTTCTGCAGAGTGGCGCCAAGGGCCTTGTACAGCGCGCATGCGCCGCTTGAGCCGTCCGAATCGTTGTGGAACCTTATTATCACAGGCGCAGACATCATCAGCTTTTTAAGCAGAACCTTTGAGCATGCGGACAGCTTCGGCCACATCCTTTCCGTAGCCTCGTCGATCCCCCTTATGCCTATCGAGTAAGGTTCTTCAGATACCGTTTCGTCTGCCACTTTATCTACTGCATCAGACAACCCCTGCATTATCCTGGCTGACGCCTCAGGGATTGTTTTTACTATGTCCGAGCCGCTGACTTCCACGGCTTCGCCTGCATGGAAGACCAACTGGGTTTCAGAGGTAAATGTAATAGGTCTGCCTTCCTTTACAGCCGCAAGAACGTATCCGGTGTTTTTCCCGTCGTTATTCGAACATGTTATCAGTGCTTCCATAGGCTGCTCCACTCCTATGTGCTTGCGTTTTTGTTATATAAAACACTTTCTACGCACGCGCCGTTTAATGTGGCATTGTGTATGTACTGGCAGTATGAGGAATTGGAATAGTATGATGCGAACTCGGAATAGCATATAGCGCTTGAAGTAGAGTTGAATGTGCTGCATTTTGTTGCGTTCTTCAGGTATACTGCGTTTATGATTGCGGTGTACGAGCATGTGGAAGAGCCTGTGCTTGAATTCGGGCATAGTCTTGAAAGGTTCCTGTAATATGCGGCTATCGAGGCGTTTGATTCCGGTTTTGAATATGATGATTTGCACAGGCCTGCAAGAGTGGGATTGCTTATTGAAGGGCAGTATGCGGAATCGCTGCCGTAGTATGCAAGCGAATAATAGCAGAGGTCCCTCGGGGTTATCGTTATGTTCAGGTCTGATGAATAGTAATCAGTTATTATCGCCAGGTTGCCTGCAGAGCTGTTTGTAATCGAGTATTGCTGCGCGTTCAGCAGCGCGATTGCCTGGGCAGTGGTGCCATTGCCTATGCTTCTGCAGTATGAAGCATTCCTGTAAGTTACAGCGTTGTCGTAATCTATTGAATAGGAGCATGTGTTGCTAAGGCTCTGGTTTTTTATCGAACTGCAGGCAGGAGGGATGAGATGGCTTGTTCCGACTGCATAAAAGCACATGTCTGAATAAGGCTCGGAGAGCTGCGAGCATGAAGAGTATGTGACTGTGGCATTCGCTATCTGGGTCACGCATGCGTACCTTGAAGAATAATTTGATACGCTGCTGCATATTGATTGATTCTTTGTCCTTGCCGCTATCTGCGAATAGCAGCTGTCCCTTCCTGTTCCCGAGAAGGCTGCACACGCGGTGCTGTTGTTCGAACTTATCGCCAGCGACTCAAAGCATGCATTTCTCTGCTGCTGGCTGAATTCAGAGCTGCAGAAGTTAGAGGATTTGTTCATCGGGAGCAGGAGCGAGAGCGCGGCGGCAACGAGTATGACGAGCGCTATTGCTGCGAGCAGGAGCACCTTTTCCCTCTCTGACCGGCCTGCGTCCTTTGTTGCAACTTTGTTTTTGTTGTCCGCACCAACACCGCTATTTTGTATCAGGCTGGTCTATGGTCGTGGAGAAGACCTTTACACCTGAAGATGTGATGTCGTACGGGGCGGTGTAGAAACTGTGCTTTGTGCCGCGCATTTTTATTACCTCAAGGCCGAACATCCTGCGCAGCTCGTTCTCCATCTGGTACATCATTATTATGCCGTCGAAAAGGAAGTACTCTGGCCTGAATTCCAGTTTGCTGCGCTCTGGATTGTATGTTTCAGACACAAGTATCGATGTGACGCCGAGGCGCCTGAAGTTGCTCGACAGCGACAGCATCATCCGCCTGTACGCCAGCGGAGTCTGCACAAGAAGGTCGAGCACTGATGAAGAATCTATGACTATCAGATTTGCGCCTTCTGCAAGTATCACAGATTCCATGTCTGAAATTATCTTGCCGAACTCGTACTCCGATTCTGCAGATTTGTCCGAAAGCTCGCTGTCCGGAGACCTGCCGTCTATTATTATCATGCGTTTTTCTATAAGGTCGTTTATGTCCTGGAACTGCGAGAACGTCGCCTTTATGTTAGACATGAGCTTGTCGCCGTCCTCTTCGAGCGCAAAGAGTATGCCTTTGTTGCCCAGCTTTGCGTTCCTGTAAAGGAATTCGAAGCTAAGCAGCGTCTTTCCAGCGCCCGGTCCTCCTGCAAGTATGACCTGGCTCGCATGGGGTATGCCGCCGCTCAGCATGTCGTCAAGGCCGGTTATCCCGGTCTTCACCCTTTTCGACTGCACGTCCATGCTACCATTTATTCCTTTGTATGTTAAGTTTTTAATATTAGAGTGGAGCTTTCTATGGGTGCTTTGGAATGAACAGGAGGTTGTTCGGGCTTGGATTGCTTTTATTCATATTCGGAGTTGTGCTTGCATACATCTCTGCGCAGAGTGTATTCTCGAGCATACCTGGTTATATATCGGCTTCGCAGAGCATAGCAGTGCAGCCGAATGCTGCATTCGTAATACCCATATCGATAAACAACTTCTCGATACTGCAGGCAGCATACAACTCATCTCTGCCTGTTGACTTTTACCTGATGAACAGCACAGCATATTCAGCGCTCATGCCTACGGCAGGGAATACGCTCATAAGGAACGCAAAGGATTTCGACGGCAGGGGCGTGCTCTTCGTGATAAACGACAGCAACCGCGGGACATTCCCGTATGTTGCAAACCTGACGCTGTCGCAGAAACCGTTTTACTGGAACAACCAGACCATTCTGGGCAATGGCACCTACTACGTCGTATTCCAGAATTACAACAACAAGACCAACATGGTCTTTTATACGATACTGAACAGGAGCATATCCTCGATCTCTGAATCGGAGAGGAACCTTTCATACGGCAACATACTCTCAAACATCTTCGGAACATTATTCTTCATAATAGGGATAATACTGATGTTCTACGGCTTCTTCATGAAAGGCAGGAAGGAAGAAGCAGCGCAGGAAGAGGAAGCAAAGAAGATTTACGGAGAGGCTGATTCTGGCAGAGAGAGGCACAGCAGGCCTATAAAGAGGCTCAAGCGCAGAAGCAGAAGGACCGTATACATGAAGGGCAGGAAGAAGAGATAACTTTTGCACATGCAAGCAATTCGTGAAATGCCAGTGTTGGATACGACGATTGGCTTATTAAAGCTTGACCTGCATGTTTTATTGATGGGATGGACACAATAAAGGAGAGGATTGCAGGGGAGATAGCGCTGTCGGAAAGCCCGGGAAGCAACATGAAGAAATGGCGCGAATTGTTCGGGATATCGCAGACCGAGCTTGCGAAGAGCCTCAAGATTTCCACTTCAACAATAAGCGATTATGAAGGCAACAGGAGGGCGAGCCCAGGCGTAGGAATAATAAAGCGATTTGTTGAAACGCTGTTCGCGATGGATGCGGAGAGGGGCGGGCTCGTTGTCAGGAACCTCGAGAAATATAACGTGCCGCACGACGATACTCCTTTCTATACGATACATGACTTCTCTTCGCCGATAAATGGCAATGATTTTGTAAGGATAATAGAGGCGAAGGTGGTCTCAAACCCCGCGGCGCTCGACGGCATAAAGCTCTTCGGGTATACGCTTCTTGACAGCCTGAGGGTTATACTGGAGATATCGCCTAGCGATTATCCGAGGCTCTTCGGGACTACGAATGAAAGAGCCTTCATATTCGACCAGGTATCGACAGGCAGGTCTCCGATGGTAGTCATAAGGGTCGCGCCGATAAAGCCGAGGATCGTCGTCATACAGAACATCGACAATGTGGACAAGCTGGCGATAAAGATTTCCCAGATAGAGCGCATTCCGCTGCTGACGACGAAATTAGGGATAGACGAGATAAAGGAAAGGCTCGGCAACATATGAATGATAATTGATGAGCCAGAAATAGATTACTTCAGCCTCAGCTTCCTGTGCTTCCAGTCCCTTGCAAACTTGTTCGACTGCAGCTTCCTGTGAGTCTTAAGTATCGCTACCAGCGGCAGCCTTCGGTTCTGCTTCAGCTTCTTTGCAAGCCTTGTCTTCTTGCTCTCGGTTTTCTTTCCCATGTCCAATCACATTGAATTATTTTCTCTTGTACTCTATCTTCGTCTCAGGCTGGTACGTCAGCCTTTCAAGTATGCCCACAAGCTGCTTCTCGGTTATCCTGTCTGGGAACTTGTTCGACTGCACCGCCGATATTATCATCTCGATTATCTGGTTGTAGAGCTGGTAGTTCGAAACCCTTACATTCATCAGCCTTTCATAGGCGCCGTCCGTCATATACCTTTTTGCAAGCATCCTTTTCTGCTGCTCGAGCTGCATCGCCTTGAGCCTTTTTGTGAGCTCCCTCCTGGTCTTGTCCTCTTCATTGTCAGGCACGTCAAGCACCTTTGATTATTTCGTTTGCTATTTTGTCCATGAAGGATGTGCCCTTCGGCGTTATTATACGCCCCTGCTTCGATTTCTTAAGGTAGCCGGACTTTTCCAATTCGTCGAAAGCGTCCTTTATTATGCTGCCCCCGCCCCTGTAGTGGTGGTGCCTGTGCACAACATGCCCCTTCCTGTTCCCGTATCTTGACCTGAGCCTTGAGACGCCGACCGGCCCGTTCAGGTATACCTGGCGCAGCACAGACGCGCACCTTATGTACCAGAAATTCTCATCGCTCGGCGGCCGCTCCTTGCCAGCTCCGCTCTTGACATAATCGACGTATTCCGGCTTCTTTATGCCGCTTTCTTTCAGCTTTGACGCAGCCTTCGCTATAAGGTCTGCAGTGTCTACTTCCAATATCCCTGCCATTAGATTACCTGATTCCTTGAGAATATCCCTGCTGTTGCAGTGGATAAATAAAAGGACAGTGTACTTATATAAAGCGTTAGTTATTTATTAATTATTGGTCAGTGTTTATGGTGCCTGTAGCAGGGATTTCTGCAAACGGCCTTATAATGCTTTGCCGGTGAAATGATTTTATGAAGCTTAATATAGTGCAGGACGAGCAGAAGGAGCTTATAGTAGAGTTCGACAGCAGCGTGGACAGGGGCATACCAGAGCTGATAAAGAGCAAGCTTCTCAACGACAAGAGCGTCACTTTCGCAGGCGTAGTGAAGGAACATCCGGAAAGAGGCAGCACGAAGCTGATAGTCAAGTCTACGAAGAACGCTAAGCCGCTCATAGTCAAGGCTGTCGAGGAGCTTGAGGAGGAGTTCAAGGAGATGTCCTCAGGAATAAGATGAATAATAGAGGGATAAAGGCAGGGGCAAGGATACTTGCCATAGACGATTCCTATTTCTCAGGCAGGAAGGGATACTGCCTTGCGGTCGGCATAATAGGCAGGTCGAGCACTGTGGAAGGCGTGCTTTCATTCAAGGTGGCCATAGATGGGGATGACGCTACAAAGGCGATAATGAAAGCGGTGAAAAAATCGCGGTTCAGGGATCAGGTAAAGATCATTGTGATAAATGGGATTGTCCTTGCGGGCCTGAATATCGTGGATGCGTATGCACTGTACAAAAAGCTGGGCATGCCTGTGGTTGCGATAACAAGGAAGAAGCCGCACCCTGAAAGGCTTGCGGCTGTGATAAGGAGGTGCAGGGGCGGCGAGAAAAAACTGCACGTTTTGGAAAGCTCCACAAGCCACATGCTCACAGCAAGGCAGGATGGCTACTACCTGCAGCTCATAGGAATCGGCAAAAAGGGGGTTTCTCCAAGGTTCGGCGAGATGCTTGGCCTACTCAGGCTTGCAAGGATCATAGGCAGCGGCCTTTCCAGAGGGGAGAGTAGGGGAAGGATGTGAAGCGGTTAACTTTTAAATTATGCAGTGCAATTATAATCTGATGTAATGTCAACGTTATCAACCCCGCAGCAGCAGGCAGGGATCCTCAGCTTTTATGATGCGCCTGAGCATGGCCCGTCGATGAATGCAAAAGCGGTAATCATAGCAGTTATAATCTTCGCAATAGTGATACTGGTCTTTGACCATTTTGCAGCAGTTGCATAGTGATTCAGGCAAGTGCAAAGATGTCCTTCCTTTTTTCAGTTATGTCGCCATTCTCAGCGAGCAGGTAGAGGATTGCGCGCGTGCCTTCGCTGTCCATCCCTGCCTTCTTCGCTATGTCGTCTGTCTTCGCAGCGCCGTTCTTGAGGATTTTTATTATTTCAGGAGTATACCTGTTCAGGTAGTCCCTGAGCGCTATGTAGAACTTCTTGTTGAATGCGCGCGTGCCGAGTATCTCTCCCGAACGTATGCTCTGCTCCACAAGCATAGACACTTTTGACGCCTCTATCTCGCTCGCTAGCACTACGAAGCCGTTGTTCATCAGCTCCTTTATGTACTCGTTCTCCGGATCCCTGCTTTTCACCATGTAGGTTATGCGCTCATTCTTCGGCACTTCCTCTGGGCCGGCTTTTTTCAGTTCTGGCGCTTTTGCCTTGCGCATCAGGAAATTGTCATATATCGACTTCGATATGCTGTATACCTCTATGCCCTGCTTGGATCTGAAGGGCTTCAGGTATCCCTTCTTCACCATCGCAGACAGCGTCTCCTTCTCCTGCGCATTAAGCAGCTTTGATACGTTTTCCCTTGTCCTCTCATTGTACCGCAAGGTGTCTATCTTCTTCAGCACAGCTATCTCCTTTGCCGCTGGGGCATTATCCCTGCTTTCAGGAGCAGGCTGTGGTTTAGCCTGCTCGTCCCTGCCCTTGTCCTGTCTGATGAGCTCTAGTATGTCGGATTTCTTCGACAGCAGGAAAGCATTGGAACTGAATTCGATGAATTCCAGATCGTCGCCGTCAGTTATGTCCAGCGCATTAAGCACGTTGGTAGGGAGGTAGAGCAGTAACTTGTTTTTAAATTTATAGACTTTTACTATATTAACACCGATTAAATATGCTTGTTGATGGTATGCCAGAAAAACTGATGCGGACAGAGAAATTCAGCATTAATAAGAATGCACTCAAAATTAAAAATGCTTACGTTTACGGGTCAAAGGTTCTTAAGCGCATTTCAATGGACCGAAGGAAGACATCTGACAAGCGCAGCAATGGGGCTGTGCTTGTGATAGGAGGAAGCTCGTCGTATCATGGCGCGCCTGCGCTTTCCGGTTTTGCAGCATATAATTCCTTGGCTGCGCTGCGCGCAGGAGCAGGATATGTAAAGGCAGTAGTGCCTTCAGCTGTGCTTGCACAGGTAAGGGGCCTTTCTGCAGACATAATAGTATCGCATGCAGGGAAAAACAGCATATTATGCAATGGCTTAGTCAAGAAGGAGATTTCAGCCGCAGATGCAATGGCCATCGGCATGGGCTTTGGCAGGAGCGCGGCAGCTGCCTCTGCCGCAAGGAAGATAATAAGCATAGCAATTGCGATGAATAAGAGGGTTGTGATTGATGCTGATGCGATACGCAGCATAAAGGTTTTCGCAGGCGCAAAAGCCCTGGGCAGCAACGTTGTTATAACTCCGAATGAGCATGAGTTCTCTTTCATTGCAGGGCCTGTGCCAAATGAAGTGAGCATGCGCGGAAGAATAAATGCCGCCGAAAAGCTCGCCCGTGCCTATTCCACAAACGTCGTACTCAAGGGACACGCTACCATAATAACAGATGGGGTTAAAACTACGGTGAATAAGGCGAAGAGTTCTGCGCTTGCAGTGATGGGCACAGGTGATGTCCTGTCAGGTATAATAGCAGGACTGGCTGTCAATACGGATAGTGTATATGACGCAGCTGTTGCAGGAGTCTATCTGCACAGCGCAGTGGGGGATATGCTATATAAGAGGATTGGTGCCCACATTATAGCTAGCGATGTTGCAAAAGGCATCCCTGCATTCTTTCAAAAGCATCGGGGTTAGAAAATATGGGGCTGAAGATAAGCAAATACATCTTCGACAACGTGCACGGGCATATAGGACTCACCGACGTTGAACTGAAGGTCATAGACAGCACGATATTCCAGAGGCTGCGCAGAATAAGGCAGACAGGATGCGTAGACTTCGTTTACCCCGGCGCAATACACACAAGGTTCTCGCATTCCATAGGCACGATGTTCCTGATGGGGAAATTCCTGTCCACTGCAAAGAAAGGAGGCGACTCATTGGCAGATGACGACGACGAGGTGCAGCGCATGCGGCTTGCCGCGCTGCTGCATGACATAGGCCATTATCCATTCTCGCACACCATAGAACAGGTTGCGGTAAATGAATTCGGTGCTATGAACCACGAAGCGCTTGGCGCGGGGTTCATAAAGAAATTCCTTAAGGAAAAACTGGATAATTACAGCACAGCTGACATCGCAGGGATAATTGAGAAGAAGGGGAAGAGCAGCCTGAAGGCGCTGCTCTCTTCAGCTTTTGACGTCGATAAATGCGACTATCTGTTGAGGGACTCGTATTACACTGGGGTGTCATATGGGGAGATAGAGGTCGACAGGCTTATCCAGACGATGTCCATAGAGGATGGGAGGATCATATTCGACAGGGATGAGACAGAGCTGGAGAGCTTCCTCCTCGGAAGATACCACATGTACAGAGCGATCTACCACCACAAGACGGTAGTCGGATTTGAGCAGATGCTGAAGCGCGCGTTCGGGATGCTTGTCAAGGAAGGCGAGGTAAGGAATCCAAAGGACATTGCAAGCGAGGACAATGAGATTGAGATATCAGGATATGATGATAATATGCTGAGCCAGAAGATGCATGAATATGCGTTAAATGGAAGAAACAAAGGGCTCAGGGATCTGGTGCAGGCGCTGATAAAGAGGGTGCCTGCGGCACTGGTTTACATGGAGCCCAGGCCTGCAGGCGATGCTGCCGGCAATGCGATTGAAAAGAGGATAGCGCGGATGGAAGCGGACAGCAAAGAACTCAACAAGTTTGCGGAGAAGTGCGGGGCTGACCCAATGTGGATATTCCCGATAAGCCTCAGGAAGCTCAGCCTCATAGACGAGAAATCAGATTTGTACATAAGGAAGGATAAGGAGATAAAAAGCCTTAAGAGCTCTGATTCCCTGATAATGCGGATGATAGGCAGCATGACGCTTTATGACACGCGTGTTTATGCAAAACAGGAATATGCGAAAAGGGCCAGGCAGGCTCTCATGCAAGGGAGATATTGATGGAGTGCACTTCAAAACATGCAAAGGCCGAGTTCTTTGAGATGCTGCGCTCTGCGATAGCAGCAGAGTTCCCAGATGCAAAGATAGATGACAGCGACATATATGGGTGCATGTCAGTCCCAAAATCGGAATTCGGCGACCTTAGCTCGAGCATATGCATAAGGATGGCGAAGCTGCGCGGGGTAAAGCCGTATGACGCAGCTGAATCAATAATCAAAAGATGCGCTCCATTGCTTGGAAAGGGCATGATAAAGGAACTGGCTAACGCCAACGGTTACATAAACGCGCTGTTTGACGAGAAGAAGTATGCTGCAGAGACCATAACTTCAGTTATGGAACTAAAAAGCAGCTATGGCAGCAGCGGCATAGGCAAGGGCGGCAGGGTGATGGTGGAATACCCGAGCGTGAATCCGAACAAGGCATGGCACATCGGGCACCTGCTGAACGCGCTCATAGGGGACAGCATGTCTAATATATTAGAGGCATGCGGCTATTCGGTGGAGCGCGAGAATTACATAGACGACTTAGGCATACAAATCGCGGAGAGCCTGTGGGGCTATCTCAACATAGGCGGGAAGCCTGACAAGAAGTTCGATACATGGCTTGGGGAGCAGTATGTCAAAGTAAACCAGATGATGGAGAAGCAGGAAGTTAAGGCGGAGATAGAGGCGCTGATGAAGAGCATGGAAATCAGCGGCTCTGAAGAATCTAAAAAAGCGAGGAAGCTTGCTGAGGAATGCGTGAGGGCGCAGTGCCAGACCGCAGCCGCATACGGAATCTACCAGGATGTGATGATGTGGGAGAGCGACATATTAAGGACAGGCATGCTCCAGAAGGCTATCGACATCGCAATTCAAAAGGGCGCGGCCATGAAAGCAGCAGACGGCAAGTATGCAGGCTGCATCGTCGTCGACCTTAAGAAACTGAAGGGCATGGCCAAGGATTTCGACAATCCGAATGAAGAGGCAAAGGTATTGATAAGGAGCAATGGGACTGCAACATACCTTGCGAAGGACCTTGCATTCCATATGTGGAAGTTAGGAATTCTTAAAGGGGATTTCAAGTATTCAGTATTCACGGAAAAGCAGGGAAACGGAAAGCCCCTTTACAGCACAGGCGAAAACGGAACGCAGATGGAATTCGGCGGAGCAGAGAGCGCAGTCAATGTAATAGGATCTGAACAGAGATACCAGCAGCTTATACTGAAAAGCATGTTTTCGCTTATGGGGATGGACGATGCCGCACATGGCCTTGTCCACATAGCATACGGCGAAGTGAGCCTTAAGGAAGGCGCCCTTAGCGGAAGGAGCGGTGGGTGGATGGGAAAGGAGCACACGTACACTGCAGATGCAATCCTCGATGAAGCAAGAAAAAGGGTCTCTGAAAAGGCAAAGGAGAGCAGGAAAAAGATAGATACAGAAGAGGTTGCGGCTGCGGTCTCAGTTGGCGCAGTGAGATTCGAGTTCCTTAAGACAAACCCTGAGAAAAGAGTGGTGTTTTCATGGGACGACGCGCTGAATTTCGAGGGAAACAGCGGGCCGTACTGCATGTACACATATGCAAGGGCATGCAGCATAATAGAAAGGTATGGGAAGGAGGTTGCTGTGCAGGGCATAGACTTCGGCAGCGTCGGCAGGAGCCAGGACTTCGCGCTCGTAAAAAGCATTTCAAGGGCGCAGGAAGTCATTGAGAAAGCAGCTTTGGAGCACAGGTCGGACATAATTGCAGATTATCTTATAGAACTGTCTTCTGAATTCAGCAAGTTTTATGAGAGCACGAAGGTGATAGGAAGCGGGAGCGCGGAGCCTTTCAGGATAGCGCTTGTTGCAGCAGCCGTGCAGGTGCTGAGGAACTTCATGAACAGCATTGGGATGAACCCTGTCCAGAAGATGTAAGCATAATAAGTCTTCTTTTCGTATTGGTTATCATGAAGCTGCAATCCGCAACGGAATATCTTGCAAGCTACGGTTGGACAGTGCTAATAATAGCGCTCGTGCTCATCGGCCTGTTCTACATAGGCGTGTTCTCAAACAAGCAGGTGACCAGCAACTGCATATTCCCCGGTGGTTCACTCGCATGCACCAATATCTACATAGCGGGCAACGGGCTGCTGACCGCTGACGTCCAACAGGGCGGCACTTATCCCATAAACGTAACAGCGATAGGGTGCAACACGAATTCCGCGCAGGCGGTCACAACAAACGACATAAATCCGCCAGGCAACACCGTATATATGATAGCGCACCAGATATACCAGTTCACGGCCCAGTGCTACAACGATTCGACAGCTTATTCGGGAAATCCAGGCGATGTATACACAGGATATTTTATCCTGCAGTATCTTGACACTTACACCGGACTTCCAACAACAGCTTACGCGCAGATACAGGTGAAGGTCACTTAGAATATCATGTTTGCTCGACTTCAGTCTCCCTGTCCTGGGCCTTGTCCCGGTTGAGCATGTATACGTTGCCTTCTCGCACCTCCTTCAGCATGTCATCGTGCGTTATTATGAAGACCTGGTCTATTATCCTTGGCAGAGTTTCACCGAATATGCCCACGAGCTTTGACACTGCCTGCTGGTCCAGATTGTGAGTTGGCTCGTCGAGTATCAGCCATTTTATGTTCGGCGCAAGTACGAGCGAAAACGCTATGCGCATGGCGAGGCACGCAGTGCTCCTCTCCCCGCCGCTCGCTATCGCTTCGACTTCCTCCCAGGAGGGCTTGCCCCTCATCAGCGTATTGACCTTCAGCGTGTAGTCGTCCTCGCTGGCTTCCAGCATTATGTCGCTGTAATCCCTGTATGGATAGAGTTCGGGCCAGATTCCGCTCATGACCCTGTTTATCGAGTCTATGAGCTGGCTCCTGAGCTGCGCCTGCGCCTCTCCCAGAGCGAGGCTGAACTTATCAAGATTGTCTGCCGTCTTCCTCTTTGTGGATATGTCCTCTTCCATTTTTTTTATTGAAAGAATCTGCGCTTCCCTTTCTTTTCTTTGTTTCTCCTTGTCGGCAGCGTACGCTTTGTTTGACTTCAGCTCTGATTCGGATCTGCTCAGCTCTGAGCTGAGCCTTACGACTTCTTTGTGGAGCTTGTCGATCACTTCCTCTGTTACCTGAATCTTGTTTGCGCCGGATTCCTTTTCAGATGCAAGCTTCGTTATTTCGTGCATCTCTTTCTTGTACCTTTCCCTGGTCTGCGCTGCTTCTTTTTCGGATTCCAGTTTCAATACCATGTCCTTTGCAGCAACTGCGTCCTTCTCAGCTGCTTCTGCCTCAGCCCTTAGTCTCTTGTTGTTTTCAGATTCAGCAGCAAGTGCAGACGATAATTCCTTTATTTCTTCAGGCGCATTGGCATAGACTTTTGCCTTTTCTTCGAGCTGCGACACCTTGGCAAGTTCCTTGCTGAACGAGTCCTGCTCCTTTCTGATGCTTGCAAGCAGTTTCTCCGATTCCGCAATCATTGACGAAAATGATCTTATCTTTTCCCTGCGCTCCCCGATCAGCTTGTTCCTGAGGCTTTCGTCGAGCGTCTTCTCGCATACCGGGCATTTCCCCAGGTGCTTCTCAAGCGCGATAAGGTTTTTCTCGCTCTCTGCCATTTCAGCAGAGTACCTGGCAAGGGCTGCGGATTCTTTGTCCATCGATTCCTTTAATCCGGCAAGCGCTTTTTCTGCGCGTTCTTTGTCGTGCGCTTTCAGTTCCTTTTCGCATTCTATCCGCTTTGCTTCCTTGTCGCGCGCTGCCTTAAGCTGCTCCTCTGCCCTAGCCGTTGAAGAGTTTGATGCCTTCTCCTTGTCAGAAGTTTCTTTGTGTCTCTTTGCCTTGTAATCATACTCTTTTTTTGCAGCGGAAAGCAGGCCGGCCACCTCGTCCAGTCCGCGGGTCCCTTTTCTGTCAATCTCTTTTACTTCTGAATTGAACGCATCTGCCCGACCCTTCAGCACTTTGGCTTCCTGCAGCATGCTGTTTTTTGAGTTTAGCGATCCTTTCTCATCTTTGAGCCTGCCCTCTTCCAAGGCAAGGCGCTTTGAGATTTCTGCAGCCTTATTCTCCAATGAGAGCACTGCTTCGCTGTGCTTCCTGGCTTCTGCTGCAAGCTCTTCATACTGCTCCTTCAGCTTTCCTAAATCAAGGCCGGAGATGTTCTTATTGCCCTCTTTTATTATCTCCTTTATCCTGTTAGTCAGGGTCGTGACGTTCTCCTTTGAGGTGGAGAACTTGTCAAGGCCGAGCAGATTGTCTATTTCGTGCTTCCTTGAAGATGAATTCAGGTTGAGGAAGTGATCGAGGCTGTTCTGCTGCGAGTACACGGCCCTTGAGAAGAGGTCGTAATCCATTTTCAGTATCTTTTCTATCTCTTCGGTGACCCTCTGGGGCTGGGACTGAAGGTATGCGCCGTCCCTTGAAAGTTTTGCAGAAGACGATGCGCTCTGGCTTATGGCCCTTTCCACTTCGTATGAGTGTCCTTCAACTTCAAAGGAGAGCTTTATCCTTGCAGCGTCTTCCTGCTCAGGTTTTGACCTTATAAGATACGATACGTTCATCTTCCTGTGCTGTATTGAAGGGAAAGTGCCGAACAATGCAAATGATATCGCGTCCATCACGGAGCTTTTCCCTGCGCCCATCTGGCCTATTATTATGTTCGTACCTTTTGAGAATGACAAATGCGTGGACTTATGCGTCTTCCAGTTATACAGCTCTATTGATGTTATCATGCACCCACTAACTGCATTATCTTATGAGCAAGAAATATTATTTAGCTACTGTGGGCAGCCAAATGGTAAACGGCAGCAGGTCAGAGAAGGCTCTCTTCTTCGACTTCCACTTCCTTGACACCGGGGAATTCCTTCAGTTTCTTCTCGTATTCCGTGCTTCCCTCGCTGTCGTCGTGAACGAACATTATCTTTATGACCTTTATCCCGAAGCCTATCTCTTCCATCTGCATGCTTGTAGGCTTGAACGCAGTAGCCATGTCTCTTGACAGTGACTGCGCGTCTACGTTATCCTCGGCGTATACCTTGAAGATTGTTGCTACCTTTCCCATTTCAAGGACCTTCGTACGAGCATTTCTGGCACTTGTAAAGCACGTGCTTCTCCCTGCACGTATAGCAGCGGTACATTTTGCTCTCTTTGCATCTGGGGCATTTGAATTCCGAGTATCTTACCGTAAGTCTTCCGCAAGAAGAGCATTCGTGTTGTGGTAGTTCTGTCATGTGCTCACTGACATTATTTAAAAGAATGTTTTAATATAGGAAAGAACATATAAAAATATTTGCAGTGGGCATGTGGTGTAACTTGGATAGCACGGCGGCTTGCGGAGCCGTAAGTTGCG
>VFSW01003705.1_pt1 | contig 22905 bp, 15 predicted proteins | sample 5358111 | NCBI WGS metagenome assembly VFSW01 (sample SAMN11554181, study PRJNA540505) | mine drainage metagenome | isolation source: sediment from site ElyBrook_90M | place: USA: Ely Copper Mine, Vershire, VT | collected 2017
ACAGGCACCGCACAGCCGCAGTGTGGCCCGTCAAGTACCGGTTGTGGCCGAACATGAGGCCGCGATTATGCCAATCGCATCCCCAATTGTTCCAGCCCCATCCGAAGCCTCCGAAGTAGCCCATTCCGAAGCCTAAGCCGAAATCAAGGTAGGGGCCGCCGAACCAGATTCCAGGGTAGTCATACCAACCGGGCCAAGCAGGTACGTCATAGCCGTAAACATTCCACGGATTATAGGCGGGTACGTAGACGACTTGAGGATTCGCGGGCTGAACGACGATGTCGGAACCATCGTTGGAAACGGATTGCTGCGGCGTGCTCTTGAGATTGCCGGCTTGTTGCGCGTGTTGGCGCATCACCTGAACGGCGTCCATCACGTTCTGCTGCTGGTTGTAATACGCATCCCCGAGCGACGACGTCCAGGAGAGATTCTTGTCCATGTTTCCGAGTACGGATGGAAACGCGGTGAGTCCCTTGACGCTTGCATCCCAGGGTTGCTGGTTCACGGCATCCGCCAACGCCTTGTCCTTCAGGTCAGGATGCGACTGCAGGAAGCGGTTGGCTTCGACTACCTGCTCAGGAAAGGTGGATGCCGCGAGAATCTGTGCCACCAGCGAATCCGGGTAGAGCGCAATGGGCGCGACTAACTGCTGCAACTGCTCCGGTGTTAGCGGTGCAGATGGAACTTGCGCACCCTGTGCTGGAGCGGGTGGTGGCGGGGCGGGGTACTGCGCGGAGGCGGACGGCTGATGCCGGCAGCCGGGCACGAAAATAAGAGCCAACGATAACAGGGAAATTGAAAATAAGGTCAGCCTGCGCTGTTGCCGTGAGTGACCTCCGGTGCCGCCGAAAATCTCGCCGCTCCACCACCGCGTTGTCATCGCCCCAGGCCTCCACTAAACTTTCAATGCCGGAAAGCGCAAACCCGACGTCAGGATGAAAGTTGCGCATCAAGCGCAAAAGACTTTGTAGATTCTGGAAGCTATATTTGAATTTGATCGGAGACCGAGAGCGCGCTATTCACTATCGGAGCAGAACGGCTTGCAGAAATCAATAAAAGTACTTCCAAGGCACGCGACTGACCAACTACTCCATGTCAAAATGAAATCGCCGGAAACGGCCTCGTAAGGTACCCTGATACTTCGCCGGTATTGTAGAACATCGGCTGCGTGCAGCACAGGCTTCCAGGGTAGGGCAGACTCACGAGCGGGGCATCGAGAGAGAACATGGGGAGAGAACATGCGAAACGTGTGGTGGATCGTGGCGTTGGCGATGATCGTGCCCGTACTTGCGATGTCGCAGGGAAAGATTCAGAGAATGGCGGTGAGCGGATATACGGGCAGCGCTCCGGTGACGCAGATCAATGGAAAGAATTATGGGGACGTCGAAGCATTGACGCAGTTGGTTAGCGGGTCGCTGAGTTTTCAAGGGAACCAAATGACGCTAACGCTGACCGGAAACGAGGCCGCACCCGCAGAGGACAAAGTTGGATTGTCGAAGGATTTTTTGCGCGCGGGGATCGAGGAGATGAGTACGATTCGCGAATGGCATAGCGCGCTGGCAACGGCGATCGAGAATCAGTTTCCGGTGACACGGGAAGTGCTAGGGCCATACGAAACATCGGCAACGAAGAATCTGCGACTCGCGCAGGTGGCGGCTACGACGGATGCTGACCGGAAGGCGGCGCAGTTGATCACGAACTATTTTCAGAAGATGAAACAATTGAGCGACAGTTTCCTGGCGAAACGGACAGCGGCGACTTACATCAATGCTGATGCGCTGACGAACGACACACTGGATCAGAGCGTGATCGCCTGCGGGAGATCTCTGGGAGCGATGGCGGCGAGTGGGCAGTTTACGGATGACGGGACGTGTCGATGAGAATCGTCCGCTGACAGGCGTTGTCCAGCGTTGCCGTTGTACAGTCCTTCGTACCGGCACCACATCGCCAGAGGCCCGCCCATACGCAACCGTTTTCTGCCCTTCATCAGCAGCTATATACCCTGATCTTGCAACATTCAGAGCACATGTTCACTTGTCACAAAGGTCTGTGACGAGTAGCGTTGATGGGCACTTGCATTTGGACAACCCTTGTGCTCATGGCACCCTGGGGGCAGAGTTGAATCCTCCGAGCCTCGTTGCACCAGGTTCACGCAGATTGAGAAGAGCAGTTACCATATGAAATCAAAGCAGTCGCCACCTTGCAGGTCACTGGAACCTCTCCAGAATACCGCCAGAGAGGACGACGCGATCTGCAGCACCGGTGCGCACAAACACGCGCGGGTCGGGCAGGAACTCAGTGAAAACCAGCATAGACTCCGGGCCATCGTCTATGGCTCTCCGATCCCGCAGTTCGTGCTGGGAGAGGACCACGCGATCATCTCCTGGAATGGGGCTCTGGAAAAATATACGGGGATCCGCGCGGAATCCGTGATTGGCACGAACCAGCACTGGCGCGCCTTCTATTCAACGCAGCGCCCTTGCCTGGCGGACCTGATCATCGACCAGGATATCGAAAACATTCCTCGTTGGTATGAGGGCAAATACAGCAAATCGGAGCTGGTGGAGGGGGCCTACGAAGCTACGGACTTCTTCCCGGCCATGGGCGAGCGTGGCAAATGGATTCACTTCACAGCTGCGGCGATTCGAGACCCGGAAGGAAACATCATCGGCGCAGTGGAAACACTGGAGGACGTTACCGAGCGAAAGCTTGCGGAGGAAGAAGCCCGCGCCGCTCGCCAGCGCCTCTTAGATATGATTGATTTCCTGCCGGACGCCACCTTCGTAGTGGACCAGAACAAGAAGGTTATAGCTTGGAACCGGGCAATTGAAGAGATGACCGGGGTTCGCAAAGAACAGATCATCGGCAAGGGCGATTACGCCTATGCAGTTCCATTTTATGGTGAGCGCAAGCCCATGCTGATTGATCTTCTGGGAACGGAGGAGCCGGCGGTCAGGTTCAAGTGCGAAAACATCTCCAACAAGGGCGACACCCTTTACGGGGAGCGGTTTTTTCCAGCCGTATTCGGCGGACGAGGCGCCTATCTATGGGGAAAGACCTCGCCGCTGCTGGATAGTGGAGGCACTCAGGTTGGGGCCATCGAATCACTGCGGGACCTGACCGACCACAAGCGCGCCTCCGATGATTTGTTAAAAATGCAGGACCAGCTTCGCCAGGCGGCCAAAATGGAGGCCGTAGGCCGATTGGCCGGGGGTATAGCCCACGATTTTAATAACCAACTCACCATCGTGCAGGGCTACTGCAACCTGCTTCTGGACAAATTGCCCCACAAACACTCGGGCCGCAAGCTAGTGCGGGAAATATTAAGAGCGGCAGAACGGTCGGCAAAATTGACTGGTCAACTGCTCGCGTTCGGCCGCAAGCAACTGCTGAATCCCGAACTGCTTGATGTGAATAAGGTCCTCACTGACCTGCTGGATCCCCTGAGGCGCATGATCAGAGAAGACATTCAAGTTGAGATTCAGATTGCGCCCGAGTTGTGGCAAGTAGAAGCCGATCGGAATCAATTGGAGCAGGCGATCATCAATCTCGCCATTAACGCCAGGGATGCCATGCCCGGCGGCGGCCGGCTGACTATTAAGGCCCACAACGCCGTTCTGGATGGCAAGTACATGTTGCGCCACATGGGCACCTCGGGAGGGCCGCATGTTTGCCTCAGCGTGAGCGATACCGGCATGGGCATGGATGAAGCGACACGACAAAGAATTTTCGAGCCGTTCTTTACCACCAAGCCGATGGGCAAAGGCACTGGTTTGGGGCTGGCTATGGTATATGGCTTCGTAAAGCAAAGCGGCGGGCATATGGACGTCACCAGTGAGGCCGGACAGGGCGCATGCTTCAACATTTATTTCCCCCGGTCGGAGGGCGTCTCTGCTACCAAGGAACTGGCCCCAAAATCTCCGCCTTCCACCGGACGTGAGACGATTCTTGTCATCGAGGACGAAGAGGCGCTTCGAGAACTGGTGGCCCACATCCTCAAGAGCCGAGGCTACAACGTGCTGCAAGCGGCAGACGGCCGGGCGGCAATTGCCATCAACCGACAGTACGCATCGTCGATCGACCTGGTGCTTTGTGATGTGATCATGCCTGGAATGTGCGGGCCCGATGTGGTCAAGCAGGTAAGGTCGGATCGGCCAGGGTTGAGGGTCCTCTATGTGACTGGTTATGCCGAGAGCGAGGTTTTGGATTACGGCGGGACGGAGTGCGCAACGCGGATTTTATTGAAACCGTATACTCCCGACACGCTGTTCAGGGCCGTCCGGCAAATGCTCGACGATGTTATCAAGCAATGTGCTTAGAGCGCTTTGCATGAAGCTATATGCCGTGGGCAACGTTGGTTCCACGTTCACGCGCTTACTTTTCCTCGGGAAAGTCCTTCATGACGCTGGCGTTGCTCTGCAGAACGCCTAGTTGTTTTCGGTCGCGCTCGCTGGCCATCAATGGATTGGGCATGGGGCCGTAAGCTTCATCGGCCTGCCGCGCCAGCTCCGCGATAGTTTCGGGGGTGAGGTGCGCCTCACCCAACTCGTCGAACAGGCCCTGGAACATCGGTCCCAGGTGCGTGAGGAAGTGCTTGATTCCTCCGGGGCCGCCGCCGAGATGGATTCCCTTGAATGGTCCCACTGAGGCCCAGCGCAGGCCCAGCGAGTTGGTTACCAGCGTGTCCAACTCCTCGACAGAAACTACACCCTGCTTCACCAGATAGATACTCTCGCGCAGCACCGCCGCCTGTAGCCGGTTGCCAACAAAGCCGTTAATCTCGCGATGAAGTACCACCGGAGCCTTGCCCAGCGCGCGATAAAAGGCCAGCGCCTCCTGCACCGCCTCCGGCGCAGTTTTCTCTCCGGGAACAATCTCCACCAGCGGCATTACGTGAGGAGGGTTGAAGGGATGGCCAACCATCATTCGCTCCGGACGCTTCATGTCGCACGCGATTTGCGTGGCCCGCAGGCTGGAGGTGGAAGAGAGCAACAATGCGTTGGGTTTTACGAACTGCTCCAGCCGGGCGAAGAATTCGCGCTTGAAGTCGATCTGCTCCGGGCCGGATTCCTGCACAAGGTCGGCGTCGCGGCTCGCCGCCTCAAGATCGGGTTCGATGCGCAACCGCCGCTCGAAACCTTCCGTCGAGTATCCCAACTGCCGCAGCGCGGGCGCAGCGTTGGCCAGTCCCTCGCGCACCGCCTTCTCCAAATCCGGACGCGGATCGCACACGCGAACCCGCAAACCATTGGCCAGAAACAGCGCAGCCCAGGAAAGTCCAATCAGGCCCGCGCCGGCCACTACCACCTCTGGGTATCGAGCCAGGACTTGAGATGCGCCAGCCTTCTCGCTCGTGGTTTGTATCGCCATAGACAGGGTTCTCCTCGTTGGTTGGAGCGCTTGCCGCAGACCAGCTTATCCCAAGTCGCCCCGAACTGGACAGGGCAACCGCGACGCGGAGGCCGCAAGCAAAGCGATTAGCAAACGAACTTCGCGTAAGCCGCCAGCATCTCCCGCAGGCTGTCGAAAATTCGTGCTTCGCCAAGAGTCTCTATGAGGTGATGCCGTTTCAAGTCGGGCATCAGATCCGACTGCACATGAGCAAACGCCAACTCAGTACCACGGTGGCTCAGATCCCGCTGAAGCTTCCGTACGACCCACGCAGCGGTAAAATCGACGCTTGTGATCGCCCCAGCATCGACGACCAGCCAGCGCACCGGCGATGGAGATGGCCCCACCAAGCCGAGAATCTCGTCCGCAAAACGGTTGGCATTTGCGTAAAAGAGAGCCGATCCAAAGCGATAGATCACCAACCCAGGCTTGCTCACCGCGCCTGGAACAGCGGGAATCAGCTGCCAAATCTCATCTTCGCCCTTAACCAGTACTGCCGTGTGAGGATGATAGCTGTGTCGCACAACGCGGAGCAGCGACAGCACCATTGCGAGCACGATACCCTCTTCGACCCCAGCCAGCACCACCACCGACGCCGTTGTCACAGCCAACGCAAATTCGCCGGGACTCTCGCGACGAATGTTCTGCAGGCCGCGCACGTCAATCAGGTCCACAGCGATGATGAACACGATGGCGCCCAGCACACAGCGCGGAAGGTACTGCAATGGCTTGGTCATGAAGAGAAGCACCACCGCAACCACCGCCGCTGTCGCAACCTGTGCCAACTGGCTGCGCCCACCGGAGCTTTCGACCATTGCTGTCTGGGTGGGACTTCCGTTGACCACGAATGTTCCACTCAGTGCCGCCGCGACGTTGGCCGCGGAAAGACCTACGAGATCCGCGTTCTCATCTAACGGCTGCTCGTGGCGCATTGCGTAGACGCGGGCCGTGGCAGCGCTCTGCGCAACGATCACCACCACGCAGGATGCCGCCACCGAGATCAGCGGCTCGATATCTCTCCAGTTCACATTGGACAGGCCGAGACGCGGCAGTCCGCCTGCTATCGGACCAAGGATAGCGATGCCGTGCGCGGAGAAATTCCAAGCCGCACTCGCAGCTACCGCGCCCGAGACAGCAATAAGCGCTCCGGGCACCCTCGGTGTATACCGCTTAAAAGAATAGACACCTCCTACGACGATCACCGAGAGGACGGCGGTTGGCAGGGATGCGTGTGGCAGACCGCGCAGGGTCTGGGCGAGTTGTACGAGAGTATTACGGGAGTGAACCTCGATGCCCAGCATTTCGCCAAGCACCACAATTCCAACCTGGAACCCCACGCCCGTCAGAAAACCCACCAGCACGGTTCGCGACAGAAAGTCGGCCAGAAAGCCCAACTTTAGTAATCGCGCCAGCAGAAGAAATCCGGCGGTCAGCAACGCCACCATTCCCGCCAGCGCCACGTATCTCGCGCTCCCAGGAGAGGCCATACCAGCAATTCCTCCGGCAAGAATAGCGGCAGTAGCGGAGTCGGCAGCGACCACCAGGTAGCGCGACGACCCGAAGACCGCGAACGCCACAAGCGGCAGCAACAGCGTGTAAAACCCAGTGACCACAGGCATGCCGGCAATCTTGGTGTATCCCAGTGCTTGCGGGATGTTCATCGCCGCCAGCTGGAATCCAGCCAATGCGTCGCGAATCGCTCCAGGGCGATTGAACGGTCGTATGCCTCGGAATAAAGTCAGCCAATTCCCTTCCTGACGGATTTCCTTCACTGGTTATCCTTTAAGTCTCCCGGCGGCGTGCAAAAGAACGACGCATCAGCCCAGAACGATGTCCGGCAGTTCGGAAAGCGTGGCAATCTGCGCGTCAGGCGTCTCCGGAATCCGCTCTGGCGCCTGACCGAAGCGGTTGCACCAAAGAACGCGAAGACCAAATGCCTTGGCGGAATAAGCGTCCCACCCGTTAGAGGACAGAAAGCAGACGCGATCCGCAGCCACGTTGAGCCGCTTACAGGCCAACTCATAGACAGCAGGGTGCGGCTTGTACACCTTCACTTCCTCCACCGACAGCACGGCATCCAGCAGGTCAGCGATTCCGGCATTGGTCGCCGCCGCTGCCAGCATGGCGGGGGTACCGTTGGAGAGGATGGCCAACTTCATCCCGCCTGCCTTTAGGCGCTTCAGTGTGTCGGGAACCTCCGGGTAGGCGCTCAGCGCCAGGTACAGGTTCATCAGCCGGTCACGCAGCGCCGGGTCTTCGACTTTCATCGTCGCCATCGCGAAGTCGAGGGACTCGCCCGTCACCTGCCAAAAATCCGCGTGACGCCCGCCGAGGCCGCGCAGCCATGTGTATTGCAATTGCTTCGCGCGCCACAGTTCGGCAAGCGGCTGCCACTTATCTCCTAGCGAGTCCTGGGCCGCGCGGGCTGCACTGTTCACGTCGAACAACGTGCCATAGGCGTCGAAGACGCAGGCCTCAATGCCGTCAAGCTTTAGCTTCGTCATCGGAAATCTCCCTCTTTTCAGCGGTGAAGAAACTCAGGCCAATCCACCGCAGAATTGTAGAGCTTAGTCGGCCAAACGGAAACAGCTACATGATTCCGTAACCATCATGGAACTGAGAAGGTGCATGGAAGCTTCCGGTAGACGATACTGCAAAGTGGCACATATGAGTCACTCAATCTCAGCGAAAATTCGGCGTGATTTTTTGTGGTGGGCCTTCGCCCTTGTTCTTCTTCTTGGTTTCATAGAGCGCGCAGAGGCCCGCAGCGTCGTACTCATTTCCGTTGACGGAATGCGCCCCGACTACATCACCCGCGCCGGCCAACTTGGCCTCAATGCGCCCAACCTTCGCCGCATGATGCGTGAGGGCGCGTATGCGGAAGGCGTGACCGGAGTTGTTCCGACGGTGACTTATCCCAGCCACACCACGCTCATCACCGGCGTGTCGCCCGCCCGGCATGGCATCTACTCCAACACCACCTTCGATCCCGGGCAGAGGAATCTTCAGGGCTGGTACTGGTATAGCGAGGACATCAAGGTCCCGACCTTGTGGGACCTTGCCCGGGCCGCGGGGTTGAGCACAGCCAGCGTAAATTGGCCGGTCAGCGTGGGTGCCAAAGTTGATTATCTGATTCCAGAGGTCTGGCGCGCCGGAACAGAGGATGATCGCAAACTGGTGCGGGCCCTCTCGACCCCCGGCCTGTTAGCAAGGCTTGAGGCCGAGCTTGGTCCCTACGCCGAGCAACTGAATACGGATCTGCCGAATGACCGAGTGCGCACGAAGTTTGCTATCGCCATCCTTCAGAAGTACAAGCCAAAGCTGATGACGGTACACTTGGCGGCGCTCGACCATATCCAACACCAGTACGGCCCCTTCAGCCCGGAGGCCAACTCCGTTCTGGAAGCCAGCGACGAGTTGGTCGGAGAGCTATGGCAGGCAGCGCTCAGCGTGGACCCGGAGGCGATTGTCTGTGTCGTATCGGATCACGGCTTTGCGCCGGTTCACCAGAAGCTGAATCTATTCACCGCTTTTGTGCAGGCGGGGCTGATCCGGCCAGGAACAGCGAAAACCATGTTCGGCACGCCGGAGGTGGAATCCTGGGATGCCATGCCCTGGGCGAACGGCGGCTCGGCCGCAATCGTTCTCCGCAACCCGGACGATGCCGCGCTCGTAAACAAGGTCAGAGATTTGCTCGCCTCGCTGGCCGGCGATCCGGAAAACGGAATCAACCGCATCGTGGAGAAAAAGGAGTTGCGGGAGTTGGGAGGCTATCCAACCGCGAGCTTCCTGGTCGACCTGAAGCTCGGCTTTCAAACCGACTCCGGCCTCACAGGAGCGTTGCGGAGAGAGGCCAGCGGCGGGACGCACGGATACCTGCCGGAGCATGTGGAATTGCGCGCGTCGTTTTTCCTTGTAGGTCCGGGCATCGCGCACTCCAAAAATCTTGGTGTAGTGGACATGCGCCAGATCGCGCCATCAATTGCGAACCTGCTTGGCTTGCATATGCCGACTGCGGAGGCAGCGCCACTCCCGCTTAAATAAGAGACCGGCCTGTGCGGTATACTTCCGAGTTAAGATTTCCGGAGATTCTGTTGCGCCGTGCTGAACTCCTTCGGATGCTCTCCTCCGTCGGCAGATCCTAAACACATCGAGGATGCGGGAATGAAAGCTACGTCAAAGATTGCGGTATTTGACACTACCTTACGAGATGGCGAACAGGCGGCAGGAACTCGCCTGGGGAGCCGGGACAAGATAACCCTTGCGCGCCAGCTCGCTCGATTAAAGGTGGATATCATCGAGGCCGGCTTCCCGGCCTCCTCTCCGGAAGACTTCGACGCCGTCCGGAAGATCGCCCAGGAGATCGAGGGGCCGACGATCTGCGCCCTCTCCCGCGCGGTTGCCGCCGACATCGAATCCTGCGGCAAGGCGCTTGCCAAAGCCGGGCATCCACGCATTCACACAGGAATCGGCGTCTCCGACATTCACATCATGGGCAAGTTCCGCGACGAGCGGTACGGCAAGACGCTCAACGAAAAGAAGGCGAAGCTAATGGCCATCGCCGTCGATGCCGTAAAGCGGGCGCGCAACTGCGTCGGCGACGTTCAGTTCTTTGCCGAAGACGCTGGCCGCGCCGATCCGGCGTACCTGTTCGAAATGTTGGAAGCCGTCATCGACGCAGGCGCAACCGTCGTCAATATTCCTGATACCACTGGCTACACCGTTCCCGAGCAGTACGGTGAACTGATTCGCGGCATTCGAGAAAACGTTCCCAACATTGCGCGCGCAACCATCAGCGTACACTGCCATGACGACCTTGGGCTTGCCGTGGCCAATTCCCTTGCAGGCATTCGCAATGGCGCGCGCCAGGTCGAAGGGACGATCAACGGAATCGGCGAGAGGGCCGGCAACGCCGCGTTGGAAGAGGTCGTCATGGGTATTCGCACCCGGGCCGACTACTACGGAGTGAGCACCGGGGTCGAGCCGCACGAATTCTTCCGCACCAGCCGCATGGTGGCCGACATGCTCGGAATGCCGGTTCCAGCCAACAAAGCCGTTATCGGCAGCAATGCATTTGCCCACAGTTCCGGCATCCACGTCGACGGATTCCTGAAAGATCGCCAGACCTACGAAATCATGCGTCCTGAGGACGTCGGATTCAGCGAAAGCCGCGTCGTCCTGACGGCGCGCACCGGCCGAGCCGGCCTGCGCTCGCGGCTGCAGAAGCTTGGATACGAACTCTCAAGCGACGAGGTTGACACCCTCTATCAGCGCTTCCTTGTTGTAGCGGATAAAAAACAGGAGGTGCTCGACGAAGACCTGGTGGCCCTGATGCACGATGAATTGCCTCCGGTGCAGCAGAAGGTCAAGCTCGAGTACCTGCACAGTTACAGCGGCACCTCCGCGATTCCGACTGCGACCGTGCGGCTGCTGGTGAACGGGAAGACAAAGGAAGGAGCTTCGATCGGCGACGGCCCGGTCGATGCCGTGTACAAGGCAATTGCCGCACTCACCGGCACCCAGGCGAAACTTTTGCGCTATGACATTCGGGCCGTAACCGAAGGCACCGAAGCCATGGGAGAGGTCACCGTACACTTGGAAATCGGCGAACGTCGCGTCATGGGGCGCGGTGCTTCCACTGACATCATCGAGGCCAGCGCAAAAGCCTATGTGGACGGGCTGAACCGCCTGGGCTGACGAAGTAAGTAAAGGTAAGTAAAGCCCGATTGCACAAGGCCATACGGGTCGCCTGCCGGAAATTCCTCTTTCGGCAGGCGAATTTCGGGCTAGAATGGTTCCATCCGGCAGAGTTTCCGTGTGCATAGGCAAGCATCGCCAAGGCGAAGCCGATGGACATCCGGCGGTAGAAATGACTTTAAGTTAGCGAACAAGAGCGGAATCCTGAATAGTGCCTTTGGGAGCGCGTACGGGAGAGCAGAGTGCGAAATATCGAAGTAATGGACACAACCCTCCGGGATGGTGAGCAGACCCCTGGCATCAGCTATACGGCTGATGAAAAGCTTGTCATCGCCGAGGCCTTGCTCAGGTCAGGTGTCGATGCCATCGAAGTCGGCTCCGCAGGAGTTTCTGATGGAGAGGCGCTGGCCGTTCGAAACATAACCGAATGGGCAAGCACCCATGACGCTGCCGAAAAAGTCGAGGTACTGGGCTTTGTAGACGGAACCAAGTCGGTCGACTGGATTGTGCAGCACGGCGGACGGGTTCTGAACCTGCTCGCAAAGGGATCGGAACACCATTGTGTGGTTCAGCTTCGCAAGTCCGTCGAATCCCATCTCGCCGACATCGAGCGCACGGTTGAGCATGCGATCAAAAACGGTCTAAGCGTCAACGTGTACCTGGAAGACTGGTCGCAAGGGATGCGTAACTCCGAGCCCTATGTGATGACGCTTACCACCGGCCTCTCCAAGCTGCCCATCAAGCGCATCATGTTGTGTGACACCCTCGGCGTTCTGGCCCCGGAAGAATCCGAAGCCTACGTGCGCACCATGCGCGAGAACTTCGACATGCCGCTCGATTTCCATTGTCATAACGATTATGGCCTTGCGGTACCGAATTCGATTGCCGCATTGCGCTCCGGTGCTGGGCGCGTGCATGTTACGGTGAACGGAATCGGCGAGCGTGCCGGCAACACCAACCTGGCGACCCTGGTTGTGACGGCACGAGACCTATACGAGATGAACAGCAACGTCAAAGAGCGGAATCTCGCCATGCTCAGTGATCTTGTGGCCGGAATCAGCGGTATCGCCCTCGCCCCCAACGCTCCGGTCGTAGGCCAGATCAGCGCCACCCAGGGCTGCGGCGTACACGCCGACGGAGACAAAAAAGGCAAGCTATATCAGAACAGGCTTGAGCCGACGCGTTTTGGACGCAAGCGCGCTTACAACCTCGGCAAGACGGCGGGAATCGCCTCCATCGAGCACAACTGCAAAGAGCTTGGAATCGAGATCGGCCCGGAGCAGCAACGCATGTTGCTCGCCAAGGTCAAGGAACTGGGCGACGACAAGGTTTCGGTGACACAAGCCGACATCATTCTCCTCCTGCATGAGATCTACGGCGAAAAGGAGAATGGGGTGAAGCTGGTCAACTATGAATTTGCCCTAAAAAAGGGGGCCCCGCCGAAGGTCAGTCTTGAACTGAGCTGCAATGACCGCAAGCTGACGGCACAAAGCGAAGGCGATGGGCAGTTCGATGCCTTCATCCGGGCTCTGCGCACCGTCTGGGACGACATGCCTGAGCTCATGGACTATCGCATCGGGATCTCTCGCAAAGGAACCAGTGGCGCGCTCACCGAGGCGACGATCACCTGGCAAAGCGATGAAAAGCTCTTCACCACTCGCGCCGTGGCTCCGGATCAACTCGTGGCGGCAATGAATGCGACGATGCGAATGCTCAACTATATGGAGATCAGGCGGCAGCTCCGCACCCGGGAACAAACCTGGGGACAATTCGCCGTAGCTCCTCAAACATAATCGCCCGGAACGAGGCCGGAACTGGCGTGTAAACGCCAGTTCCGGGGCTCTGCCAAATGTGCTATAAGAATTAGATCATGACATTCAGGATTGCAGTGCTGCCGGGTGACGGCGTTGGCCCCGAAGTTACACGTGAGGCTGTGCGAGTTCTGCGCGCGGTCAGTGAAGGTGGCTTCGAACTTCAGTTCGAGGAACTTCCCATCGGCGGAAACGCCTACAAACAATACGGCACACCGTTGCCCGAGATCACCCTCGACAAATGCCTTGTCTCCGATGCCGTGCTGCTGGGCGCAGTCGGCGGACCGGAGTTTGACTCCCTGCCACCTGCCCTGAAGCCGGAAAGCGGTCTGTTGGCCATTCGCAAAGCCCTGGGAGGTTTTGCGAATCTTCGCCCGGCGATCGCGTATGACGTATTGGCGCAGTGTTCGCCACTGCGTCCCGAGGTGCTCAAAGGCGCCGACGTTCTATTCGTGCGCGAGTTGCTGGGAGGAATGTATTTCGGCCAGCCTCGCGGGTTTGCCAATGAAGGCGCTTTGCGCACCGGCTTCAACACCATGGTGTATTCGGTGTCAGAGATCGAGCGCGTAGCGCATGTCGCATTCCAGGTGGCGCAGCAGCGCCGCAAGAAGGTGACCTCGGTCGATAAGGCAAACGTGCTCGAATGCTCGCAACTCTGGCGGGAAGTGGTGACCGAGTTGGCCAAGCAGTATCCAGACGTGACGCTGGAACACCAACTCGTGGACTCCTGCGCGATGCGTCTGGTGACCGCGCCTGGAAGCTTTGACGTCGTGCTGACCGAAAACCTCTTCGGCGACATTCTCTCCGACGAGGCTGCGGCGCTGACCGGTTCGCTTGGCATGTTGCCCTCGGCGACCGTGGGCGGCAAAATCAATCTGTACGAACCCATTCACGGCTCCGCCCCCGACATCGCAGGCAAGGGCATCGCCAATCCTTTGGGAGCAATTGCGACCGCCGCCATGCTGCTTCGCCACAGCATGAAGCGCGAGCAGGAAGCGCGCGCAATCGAACAGGCAATCGCGCAGGTGCTCGAAGCCGGATATCGCACCGCGGATCTCAAGCGAGGTTCGAGCGAACGCTTGGTCGGCACCGAAGAGATGGGGCGGCTTGTACTGGAAGCAATCGGCGCAGGCAAGTTGCGACCGACGCACGCATAGTTTTGAAAACCATGTTTTGCGCACTGGGCGTTTTTTGGCCCTAGGTGCCACCAGGAAGAAGTTCTGAATTCAAGAACGCACGGCGTTCAGGGAAAAAATCGTTATGGGCAAGAGTCTGTTTGAAAAGCTCTGGGAAAAACACGTTGTCTGCCAGCCTGAAGGGCAGCCGCCGCTCCTCTATATTGACCTCCATCTCGTGCATGAGGTGACCTCGCCACAGGCGTTCGAAGGTCTGCGCGTGGCTGGCCGCCGGGTACGTAGACCCGAGCGCACCCTGGCGACGGTCGATCACAACGTGCCAACCACGTTGAACCATCGGCCCATTACCGACCCCATTGCCGCCACTCAGCTTGAAACCCTGCGCAACAACTGCTCGCAATTCGGCGTAACCCTGTTCGATATCGACTCGGTGGATCAGGGAATCGTCCACGTCGTCGGCCCGGAATCTGGCGCGACGCAGCCGGGCATGACGATCGTCTGCGGAGACAGCCATACCAGCACCCACGGTGCATTCGGCGCGCTCGCTTTCGGCATTGGAACCTCGGAAGTAGAACACGTGCTGGCCACCCAGAGCCTGCCGCAACGCAAGCCGCTCTCCATGCAGGTTCGCGTCAGTGGCCAGTTGCCGCCGGGAACATGCGCAAAGGATCTGGCCCTGGCATTCATCGGACAGATTGGAAGTGACGGCGCCACCGGCTATGCGGTGGAGTACACGGGTGAGGCCGTCCGAGGGCTGTCCATGGAAGGGCGCATGACCCTCTGCAACCTAACCATTGAGGCAGGCGCGCGCACCGGCATGGTCGCCCCGGACGAAAAGACATTCGCCTACGTGAAGGGTCGTCGCTTTGCCCCCCAAGGCGCCGAGTGGGACAAGGCAGTCCAGCACTGGCGCACGCTGGTCAGCGATGCCGATGCCGTTTTCGACAAGGTGGTTGAGATCGATGCCAGCCGTGTCGCGCCACAGGTTACCTGGGGTACAAGCCCCGGCATGGTTGCGGCGGTGAACGCCAGCATTCCTGATCCCGCAACGGCCAAAACGGAAACCGATGCCAAGTCGATGGCGCGCGCTCTGGAATACATGGGCCTCCAACCGGGCACGCCCATCGAGGACATCACCATCGACGTGGCCTTCATCGGCTCCTGCACAAATGGACGGATCGAGGACCTCCGCGAGGCGGCCCTGGTCGCCGAAGGCCACCATGTCGCGCCCAATGTGCGCGCACTGGTCGTCCCCGGATCGCAGGATGTGAAGCGCGTGGCCGAGCGCGAGGGGCTTGATCGGATATTCCTCGCCTCCGGCTTTGAGTGGCGCGAGTCGGGCTGTTCGATGTGCCTTGCCATGAATGCCGACGTGCTCAGCCCCGGCGAGCGTTGCGCTTCCACCAGCAACCGCAATTTCGAAGGCCGTCAGGGACGCGGCGGGCGCACGCACCTGGTGAGCCCCGCGATGGCCGCAGCCGCAGCGATAACCGGCCACTTCACGGATGTAAGAAAGTGGGAGTTTAAAGGCGCCGCGGTGAAGGAAAACTCCGTACGTTGATTTGAGTGTCTTCTCATTGGCAAGTTGCTGTCTCAACCAAGGTAAGCCCTGTACGAGGAACCCATGCAGCCCTTTCGTGTACACACTGGTATCGCCGCACCCCTGGATCTCGCCAACGTCGATACTGACCAGATCATTCCCAAGCAATTCCTGAAGCGGATTGAGCGCCCCGGCTTTGGCCAGTGCCTTTTTTATGACTGGCGCTTTCGTCCCGACGGATCGCCCAATCCGGATTTTGTCCTCAACAATGCCCGTTACGCCGGAGCATCTGTTCTCGTCGCCGGCAAGAATTTCGGCTGCGGTTCCTCACGCGAGCACGCCGCATGGGCACTGTCCGACTACGGATTCCGCGTCATCATCGCGCCGTACTTCGCCGATATCTTTACAACGAACTGCGCACAGAACGGAATCATGCTGGTTTCGCTCGACGAGGAAAAAATTGCTTTATTGATCCGTCGAGCCAAGGAAGTGAACGGCTATCAGTTGACGGTCGACCTTGAGAAGTGCGAGGTGCGCGATGACGCCGGATTCATGGCCTCATTCTCGATCGACCCATTCCGCCGCCACTGCCTTCTGGAAGGCCTGGACGACATCGGCCTTACTTTGCAGCACGAGCCCCAGATTGCCGCTTACGAGGCGCGTCGCTTCGGAGCGTAGATACGCGGTGCGAACCGAGCAATCCGTAGAACAAAAATCCCTGGCTTCGCGCCGGGGATTTCTATGCGTACGGCCATATCGTCACGCAACCTTCTGGAAAGTTTTCGCGTACGTGCCTGTCAGCTCCGACCGCTCCAGAACGTGGCCCCGCATGGCTTCCTGGAGCTGTTGGTGCGAGGCGCCGGGCTTCAGATTCAACTCTGCATCAAGGGCATAGAGTCGAATAAGATAGCGGTGCGTTCCGGAGGGCGGACAGGGGCCAATGTAACCGATTTTTCCGGCGTCGTTCATGCCTTGAACACAGCAATCGGCAACCCGCTCTTCTTGAGATAGAGTGGATGGAAGCTCGGCGACCGTGGCGGGAATGTTGTACACGACCCAATGGGTGAATCCACCCGCTTGCGGTGCATCCGGATCATGCATGATCAGAGCGAATGATTTCGTCTGTGCAGGGGCGCCTCTCCATGAAAACGCGGGGGAAACGTTCTCGCCGTCGCAAGTAAATCTTATGGGAATGCTACGTGCCTGCTGAAACGCTGAACTGGTGAGTTGCATGGCGCCTCCCGACTCTATATCTTTTGATGCTCAATCGCTCCGACGTGTAAGAACACTTCTGTTCACGCAAGCGTATTCCCCAGGGTTGTTTTCTGTATTGCGCGGAGTGCGGCGGCATAGAATGAAACCGAACCCAGCTCTGCTTTCCACGGCGGGCCAGCAGCGATGGCGAGCGCGCCACAATTCCATAGCGGATGCTCCGGGAGACAGGTATGACACGTAGCTCTGCGACATTTCGACTTCTATTTCTGCTGATCGTCATCGCATCCAGCAGCGGATTACTGGCGCAGAGCGCATCCTCCCGCACGGCAATCCACGACCCTGCAATGGCGAATCATGGCGCGGCTTTTGCCAACGTTGACCAGATCATGAACGCGGCGGTGGCCCGCGGAACGATTCAGGGCGGCGTCGTATTGGTTGGACATGATGGCGTCGTGGTGTACCGCAAGGCTTTCGGAATGCGCTCGCTGGAGCCGGCCAAAGAAGCAATGACCGTCGACACGATCTTCGACATCGCCTCCATGACAAAGTGCATTGCCACGGCGACCTCCGTAATGAAACTGGTGGAGCAAGGACGCGTCCGGCTCAATGATCCCGTGGCAACGTACCTGCCGGAGTTTGCCAGGAACGGCAAGGAGAACATCACCCTCCGTCAACTGCTCACGCACTTTTCCGGATTAACCGAAGACCTCGATCTGAAGACGGCGTGGAAGGGGCGCAATGCCGCCTTCCAGATGGCCATGAACGAAAGGCCCATCTTTCCTCCCGGCTCGCGTTTTCTGTACAGCGACATCAACTTTGAGACCCTCGGATTCGTGGTCGAGAAAGTTTCCGGCCTCAGTCTGGATGAATACGCCGAAGAAAACATCTTCGAGCCGCTGGCGATGAACGACACTCGTTTTCTGCCCCCGCCTCAATGGCGCGCGCGCATCGCCCCCACCGAGTACGACGAGCGCCATCAGATGCTGCGCGGCACCATACACGATCCCACGGCGCGGCGAATGGGCGGCGTCGCCGGACACGCCGGGCTCTTCTCACCCGCCGATGACCTCGCAAAATATGCGCAGGATATGCTGACCGGATTCCATGTTCTTTCCGCGCTGTCGGTGGAGAAGATGTCAACCCCGCAACAGCCGCCCAACGCGGCTTCGCTCCGCGGCCTTGGCTGGGACATCGATTCTCCTTTTTCCAGCAACCGCGGCGACTTTTTCCCCGTAGGCTCTTTCGGGCACACCGGCTTCACCGGAACATCGATATGGATCGATCCGGTGACCCGAAGCTACGTGATCGTGCTGACCAACGCGCTGCATCCAAGGGGAGGCAACTCCGCCGTGGTTTCGCTGCGCTCGCGCATCGCCTCGGCCGTGGCGCAGGAGCTCGAACTATCGGTTTCTGAAGACCAAAAGCTGCGTCTGGCGCGCATCACCGGCTACAACGAAGCCATGTCTGCGGCGCGGCTGCTGACGGCGCGCAATGGCTCGGTGCGCACCGGCATCGACATGCTGGAGAGCCACGATTTTGCGGAACTCCGCGAAGCCGGTTTGCCAAATACTGCGGCCAGGACCAGGATTGCCATTGTCACCAATCAAACCGGCTTAGACGCGCACGGCAGCCGGACCATCGATGTGCTGGCCAAGGCGCCGGGCATCGAAGTCGCTGCCATCTTCAGCCCTGAGCACGGCGTCACCGGAAGCCTCGACACCACCGCGATCTCAGATTCCAGAGACGCGGCCACCGGGATTCCCGTCTACAGCGTGTATGGCGACAGCAGCACAAAACGCCATCCGTCGCTGCAGATTCTGAATTCGGTCGATGCCATCGTTTACGACATTCAGGACGTTGGCACGCGCTTTTACACCTATGAGACTACCCTCGGATACTTCCTGGAAGCAGCGGCAAAGACGGGCAAGAATATCTTCGTCCTCGACCGCCCCAATCCAATCAACGGAACCTACGTACAAGGGCCCATCAGCGACAAGGGACGCGAAAGCTTCACCAACTATGGACAGATTCCAGTCCGTCACGGCATGACCATTGGCGAACTGGCGCGCTTCTACAACTCCGAGCGCGGCATCCATTCGCGGCTCACCGTGGTCCAGATGGAAGGCTGGCAACGCGGCGATTGGCTGGATTCGACCGGCGTTCTCTGGGTAAATCCTTCGCCCAATATGCGCAGCATCACCGAGGCCGCGCTCTATCCCGGCATCGGCCTTCTGGAGGCAACCAATATTTCCGTGGGCCGCGGCACGGATACTCCCTTCGAAGTGGTGGGCGCTCCGTGGATTCATGCGGTAGAGCTGGCCTCGTATCTGAATAACCGCGCCATCAGCGGCGTGCGCTTTGTGCCGGTTGAATTCACCCCCAGCGCCGACGTTTACGCGCAGAAGAGATGCGGAGGCGTGAACATTGTTGTGCCCGGCAGAAATGCGCTCGCCGCACCCGAGCTTGGCATTGAGATCGCATCTGCCCTGCACTCGCTCTATCCCGATCAGTACCTGATGACGAAGCTGGATAACCTGATGCTCAACGCCGCAAGCGCGCAGTCCATCAGCGCCGGGCAGGACCCGCGACGAGTCTGGATGGAATGGGTGGACGAGATTGAAGTCTTCAAAGCCATACGGGCGAAGTACCTGCTGTACTAACGCATATTCCAGCAGAATTACAGGAGAGCAAATTCCCGTGGGACTGAATGCGCTGGATATGGCCGTGATCGTAGTGTACCTGGCCGGCGTCACTCTGTTTGGCATGCACTTCCGCGAGAGGGCGAGTACGCTCCGGGGATATTTCCTGGCTGAGAAAACGATTCCCTGGTGGGCCATTTCGCTTTCCATCGTAGCCGCGGAGACCAGCACGCTTACCATCATCAGCGTGCCCGGTCTCGCCTACGAGCGCGACTTCCGCTTCCTGCAACTTGTCATCGGCTACCTCATCGGACGCGTCATCATTAGTGTTCTTCTGATTCCGCAGTACTTCCGCGGCGACTTGGTCACGGCCTATCAGTTGATCGAACGCCGCTTCGGACAGAAACTGCGATCACTGACGGCGGGCCTGTTCTTGATCACCCGCGCCGCGGCCGAGGGCGTGCGCGTATTCGCTGTCGCCATCGTGGTCGGCATCGCGCTCGGTAATCTGCTGGGCGGCTTCAGCGATTTTGGCCGCGACGTTGCCGCCATCGCAATCGTCAGCGTCCTCACGTTGATTTACACCTTGAAGGGCGGCATGGCAGCCGTGATCTGGACCGACGTGGTGCAGTTGGCTGTCTACATTGTGGGCACTCTGGCCGGCTTCTTCACGATTCTGCATCTAGTTCCCGGTGGGTGGAACACCGTACGCAGCATCGCTGCCGGGGCCGGCAAGTTTCGCATCTTCGACTTCTCGTGGAACTTTTATGCGACCTACACCTTCTGGTCCGGCGTGATCGGCGGCGCCTTCCTCACCACGGCCAGCCACGGCACCGATCAGTTGATCGTGCAGCGGCTACTCTCCGCCCGCACCGAGCGGCAATCGAAGCTCGCGTTGCTGGCCAGCGGCATCATGGTTCTGTTCCAGTTTTCGTTGTTCCTGCTGATCGGCGCCATGCTCTATGTGTTCTACAAACTGTTTCCTCCGGCTGTGGCGTTCACCCGGTCGGACACAATTTTCCCGGCCTTTGTAGTCACACGAATGCCGCACGGAATCAGCGGTCTGTTGATCTCGGCCATCCTGGCTGCGGCGATGGCAAACCTCAGCGCGGCGCTCAACTCTCTATCGTCGACCACCATCGTTGATTTCTACTCACGAATGAATCCAAATGCGAGCGATCAGCACCGGGTGTTTCTGTCGCGCCTGGCGACGATGGGCTGGGCAGTTGTGCTGTTCGCGCTGGCAATTGTGGCGCGCAGTGGTGGAAAGGTGCTTGAGGCCGGACTGTCGATTGCCTCCGTAGCCTACGGATCGTTGCTCGGGGTGTTTCTGCTGGGCGTTCTAACCCGCAAGGCCAGCGAGGGCGGCGCCATGGTTGGCATGTTATGTGGCTTTCTGCTGAATCTCTATCTCTGGCAATCCACCAAGGTTCCGTTCACCTGGTACGTCCCGCTTGGCAGCATCGCAACGTTTATCATCGGCTATGGCACAAGTTTGCTTCTGCGCCGGAGCGCTGAGGTGGAAGCGGTGACAACCGATGGAAGATGAAGCGAGTGAAGTGCGGCTGAACAGCCTGAAGACCGAGCGGCAGAACCGCGACTCGGCCGATCTGGACCGGCTCAGTGCGCTTGAAATTGCCACGCTAATGAACCGGCAGGACGCCAAGGTTTTGCGCGCAGTAAAGAGGGTGTTGCCTGCAATCGCCAAAGCGATTGACTTGGTCCGCGACCGACTGGAGCAAGGAGGACGCCTGATCTACGTCGGCAGCGGAACCAGCGGAAGGATCGGCGCACTCGACGCAGCCGAGTGTCCGCCAACCTTTGGCACCGATCCGGAGATGATCAAGTCCGTGATTGCCTGGGGTACGTATGACGATTCCTATGATGGTTCGCATGACACCGAGGATGACGGCGAGCAGAAGCTCGCGAAGGCCAGCGAGGCCAGCGAAGATTCCGCTGAACTGGGTAAGCGCGACATCGCGGCGCGAAAGCCCGGCAAGAGGGATGTAGTCGTAGGCCTTTCCGCCAGTGGCCGCACGCCCTACACAATTGCGGCATTGAGGTACGCGCGAAAAAAAGGCGCCGCCACCGTCGCAATCGTCTGCAACTCCGACTCCGAGTTGGCGAAGCTCTCAGATATCGCAATCGAAGCCGAGGTAGGCCCAGAAGTGCTTGCCGGATCGACTCGCCTGAAGGCAGGCACGGCGCAGAAGATGATTTGCAACATGATCACCACCGGCGCAATGGCCCGCCTTGGCTACGTGTACGGCAATTTCATGGTCAATCTTCAGATGAAGAATCAGAAGCTGAGCGAGCGTGGCATCACCATCGTGCAGCGCGTCGCCAAGGTAAACCGGACGGTTGCCATCACCGCCCTGGACGCGGCAGATAGGAAGGTCTCCGTCGCGCTCGTCATGCTGTGCGCAAACGTTACCAAGACAGAAGCAATTCGGCGGCTCAGGCGCGCCCAAGGCAGTATTCGCCGGGCAATGGAAGCTTAGACGTTTCGCACTTTTTCAATCTTTGCCATGGTTATTGCGCTGAACATAATCCCACGCGCTGCGAACAATATCTTCCAGCGCCGGATACTGTGGTTGCCAGCCCAGTTCGGCGCGAATCTTCGCCGAACTCGCAACCAGGGTCGCCGGATCTCCAGCCCGGCGTGGCTCTACCATGGCAGGGATGCAGTGGCCTGTGACGCGGCGCGCGCACTCAATCACTTCTCGCACGCTGAACCCATGCCCATTGCCCAGGTTGTAGATTAATTGCGCAGCGTCCTGACGCGAACGTAGCGCGTCCAGCGCAAGCAGGTGCGCGCTCGCCAGGTCAGAGACGTGTACGTAGTCGCGCACGCAGCTTCCATCGGGCGTCTCGTAATCCTCGCCAAAGATGCTGATGTGGTCGCGCATCCCGCTGGCAACCTGCAGAACGATCGGGATCAGGTGAGTTTCCGGATCATGATGCTCGCCGAGAGTTTCCGTCGCGCCGGCGGCATTGAAGTAGCGCAGGCTCGCATACGACAGGCCGTGTATCCGGTGGAACCAGGCAAGCATCTTCTCCACCAGTAGCTTGGATTCCCCGTAGGCATTCGTGGGCGCAAGCTTGTCCGTCTCACGGATTGGAAGGCTCTCCGGTTCCCCGTAAAGTGCAGCCGTGGAAGAAAAGACAAAGCGGCGCACGCCGTGGGCAAGCACGGTCTCCAGCAACGTGAGAGCGTTGGCCGTGTTGTTGCGAAAAAACTTCGCCGGATCCTGCATCGACTCCCCGGCTTCGATCCAGGCCGCAAAGTGCAGTACCGCCTCTGGCCGATGTTCCGCAAAGGCCGCCTCCAGCGCCGCACGGTCCCCAACGTCGCCCACCACCAGCGTTGCCCCAGCCGGCACCGATTCCCGATGCCCCTTGCTCAAATTGTCATAAACGGTGACGGTGTAACCAGCGGCCACAAGCTGTGAAACCACAACGCTGCCGATGTATCC
>VFSW01003706.1_pt1 | contig 22904 bp, 22 predicted proteins | sample 5358111 | NCBI WGS metagenome assembly VFSW01 (sample SAMN11554181, study PRJNA540505) | mine drainage metagenome | isolation source: sediment from site ElyBrook_90M | place: USA: Ely Copper Mine, Vershire, VT | collected 2017
CGGACGCGGTTGGGGAAGACCTCGCCGATATAGACCCAGATGACCGCCCCTTGCGAGAAAGCGAAGAAAGCGATATAGCCGATGAGCAGCCAGACGAGCAGATTTTCGTGAGCGTGGGTGAAGAAGACCGCGGCGACGCCGGCCATGCAGACCGCGGTGCCGACCGAGCCGATGAGCAGCAGCGTCTTGCGACCGGCGCGGTCGATGATCGACATGGCGAGCGTGGTGGCCATCAGATTCACGGCGCCGATGGCGACGGCCTGCAGATCGCCGGAGACCTTGCTGAAGCCGGCGCGGGCGAAAATGTCGTTCAAGTAATAGAGAATCGCGTTGATGCCGGAGAGCTGGTTGAACATGCCGATGGAGACGGCAAGGAAGATGGGCAAAAGATATTTGCGGGCGAAGAGAGGCTCGTGATCGTGGCCGTGGGCGGCGTCGATGGAGGCGACGATCTCCTCCAACTCGCGATCCGTATCGGGTTCACCGGAAAGCGCGAGCACAGTGCGGGCCTCCGCGAGACGCCGCTTTTGCACCAGCCAGCGCGGGCTGCGCGGGATGGTGAATAGCATCACGAAGAACAGCGCGGCGGGCAGCGCGGAGACGCCCAATTTCCATCGCCACTCCAAGGCGCCGAACTGGAGCAGCCCGATGAGAAAATTCGACAGGTAGGCGAGCAGGATACCGAGGGCGACGTTGAACTGGAAGAAGGCGACCAGGGGGCCGCGCCACTGCGCCGGGGCGATTTCGGCGATGTACATCGGGCCGAGGACGGAGGAGCCGCCGATGCCGAGGCCGCCGATGAAACGGAAGACGATCAGGGAATTCCAGTCCCAGGCGAAGGCGCAGCCGATGGCGGAGACGATGTATAAAACGGCCATTCCGCGGAGGCTGTCGCGGCGGCCGTAGCGGTCGCCGGGGATGCCGGCGAGGATCGCGCCGACTACGGTGCCGGCGAGCGCACTCATCACCGTAAGGCCGAGCAGAGCGGGTGTGAGATGAAAAATGGCCGTGAGCGATTGGGTCGCTCCGGCGATGACGGCGGTGTCGAAACCGAATAGCAAGCCGCCGAGCGCGGCGACGATGGTGCTCTTAATCAGATATCCGCTGGGCTTCATGGGTGGACCTGGGCGGCGGTGACGAACCACCGCGGCAATCCTCAACATGATATACCTGATCGTCATGGACACCTCACAAGACGCGATCACCCGCCGTTCGTTCTTCGGCAAATCGACCGCAGCCGGCTTCGGCGCGGCCGCGTTCACGCTGCTCCGTCCCGAACTCGTTCGCGGCGCGGGGAAGGAAAAACTGAAGGCGGGCCTTGTCGGCTGTGGCGGGCGCGGCACCCAAGCCGTCATCGACATGATGACGGGGACCGAGAACGTGGACCTGGTGGCGATGGGCGACATTTTCGACGACCACCTGACCGCGTCGCTCGCCAAACTGCAGGGACACGAAAAGATCGCCGAACGCATTCTCGCGGACCCCGAGCATCGATTTGTCGGCTTCGACGCTTACCAAAAAGTCATCGCCTCCGATGTCGACATCGTGATGCTCGCCGCGCCTCCCGGATACCGGCCGCTGCACTTTGAAGCGGCGGTGGCCGCGAAGAAGCACGTATTCTGCGAGAAACCGTTCGGCACGGACCCGGCGGGGGTGCGGCGTTTCATGGCCGCGGCGAAGAAATCCGAAGAGCTGAAGCTCACCGTCGTGTCCGGCGCCCAACGCCGCTTCGCCCGCGATTATGTGGAGACGGTCCAGAAGCTCCACGACGGCGCGCTCGGCGACATCACGGCCTGCTACGCGAATTGGGTGGGAAGCCCGGTGATCCAGCAGAAAGCCCGCGATCCGAAGTGGGGCGACATGGAATGGCAGCACCGCGCCTGGTACTCCTTCCGCTGGATTTGCGGCGACCAGATCGTGGAGCAGCATCTGCACAACATCGACGTCTGCAATTGGGTGATGGGCACGCATCCGGTGAAGGTGGTGGCCAGCGGCGGCGCGGCGTGGCGCCCGCGGACGGAGATTTACGGCAACATCTACGATCATCTGTCGGCCGATTTTGTCTACCCCAACGGCGTGCATTTATCCAGCCACTGCCGCCAGTTCCGCAAGGGCGCTTACGAGAACGTCAGCGAACGCGTCACGGGCACGGCGGGGAAACGTGAAAGCGATTGCCACGACCTGGGAAGCGGCAGCGGGCAGGACGTTCGCCAGCATTTCTCGGATCCGCTCGAAAACCCCTACGTGCGGGAGCACATGGCTTTGGCCAACAGCGTTCGCGGCGACGGGCCGTACATCAACCATGCGATGACCGTGGCCGAAAGCACGTTGACGTGCATCATGGCGCGGGAGGCGGCCTATACCGGACGGGAGATCACCTGGGGACAGATCATGGATTCGCAATTGGATATGCAGCCGAAGACGTTCGGCTACGACGTGAGGATGGACGTGCCTCCGCTGGCCGTTCCGGGCGAGTACGAGTGGATTTAGAACGCTTGATTTTGCGGCGGGGGTTGGAATAGACTCAACATTCCGCCGGCGAAATGGGAACTGGAGAGGCGCTTTCGCGGCCCAAGGTTCCCCGTGAAGGCGGTGAAGCGGGTATCCTTTTTTCATGACCAGCCGTGGGCCGGAAGAGTTGGAGGCGATCGTTCGCGCGGTAGTCCATCGCTACGCCGAGGAAGTGGAGCAATTGAAGACGGCGCCCGAATCGCGCTTGGAAGCGTTGTTTTATTCGCCGCGGGCCGAATGCCTGAAGCGCGAGATCGTGGCGGTGGGCAAGAAGCTGTGGATGCGCGAATTCGTCGATGGAAACGGCGGCAACATCTCGTGCCGGCTCACCGACGACCTGTTTCTTTGTACGCCGACGATGCGCAGCAAATTCGATCTGACGCCCGCCGACATTTCGTTGGTCGATCTGGACAACCATCGCGTTTGCGGGAGCGTTCCGCACACCAGTGAAATCCGGCTGCATCTGACGATCTACCGCCATGTGCCGGAGGCGCGCGCGGTTGTCCATTGCCATCCACCGCACGCGACCGCGTATTCCATCACCGGTCTTCAACCCCCTCAGGGAATCCTGCCGGAGCAGGAAGTCTTCGTCGGTGTCGCGCCGGTGTCGCCCTACGACACGCCCGGTACGCAAGCCTTCGGCGACACGGTGATTCCCTATGTGAAGGAGCACAACACGATCCTTTTGGCCAATCACGGAATCGTGTGCTGGGCGGATACCATCACCCACGCCGAATGGCAGGCGGAAGTGCTGGACACCTATTGCCGCACGCTGATTCTCGCTTCGCAGCTTGGCCGGCCGATCACGACGATTCCGGAGCATAAACTGACGGACCTGCTGAGGATCAAGCGAAGCCTGGGCCTCCCCGATCCCCGTCACGAGCCGTCGGTCGCGCTTCCGGCGGTCGCGGCGAAAGACGCCGAAGACTGCGACGACGGCTGCCGTCCCACCGGAGACGAGCGGATCGAACGGCTGGCGGCGCGCATCGCGGCGGAAGTGATGGCCGGTCTGAAGGCGGGCGAATAAAACGGCGCCGGCGGAGCGGTCGGGGACGATGACGGAGATTCTCCGCCTGGAAAATCTTCACAAGCGCTATGGCCACGTCCGCGCCCTTTGCGGAGCGTCGTTTTCGTTACGCGCGGGCGAGGTGCATGCGCTGATGGGCGAGAATGGCGCGGGCAAGAGCACGCTTGCGCGGATCGCCGCCGGCGCCGAAACACTAGACGGCGGCACGATTCTGCTGGACGGACACCCCGCCGCGATCTCCGGCCCGCTCGACGCGCAGCGGCTCGGAATCGCCATCGTCTATCAGGAGTTGGACCTGGTTCCCCATCTGAGCGCGGCCGAGAATGTCGTCATCGGCAACCTAAAGTTCGCCTCGCGCGGAGCGGTGAGTTTTCGACGGCTGGACCGGATCGCCCGGCCGTTTCTTGAAAGGGTGGGCTTCTTAAGAGGCCCGCGAACACAGGTAGGGGAACTACCCATCGGCGACGCGCAGCTTGTCGCCATCGCGCGGGCGCTGAGCATGGATCCGCGAGTCTTGTTGCTGGACGAGCCGACCAGCGCTCTCTTCGACGACGCGGCGGAGAATTTGTTCCGGCTGATCGGCGATCTCAAGCGCCAAGGGATCGCCGTGGTCGTCGTTTCCCACAAGATGGACGAGGCGCTCCGCATTGCCGATCGCATCACGGTGCTGCGGGACGGAGCCACCGCCGGGACGCGTGAGACGGCGGAAACGAGCCTGGGCGAGATCGTTTCGATGATGGCCGGCCGCGAGCCTGCGCCGGCCCGGGTCCGCGCGCCCGCCGCGCAAACAGCCGCGGGGCCGGTGCTGCTTTCGGTGGAAGGTCTCACGACGGCGAAGCTCCGCGGCGTTTCCTTCGAACTCCGGGCCGGTGAAGTGCTCGGCGTCGCCGGATTGGTCGGCGCCGGCCGCAGCGAACTGGGCGCGGCGCTTTTCGGTGTCGACCCGATTTTGAGCGGCGCGATCCGCTTGCGCGGCACCCCCTTTCATCCGCGCTCGGTCCGGCACGCGATGGAGTCCGGCATCGGCCTCCTGCCCGAGGATCGCAAGGAATTGGGATTGATGATGCGGATGAGCGTGGTGGAAAACGCCACGATGGCCTCGCTCGCGCGCTGGCAGCGCTTCGGCGTCATCCGGAGGCGGAGCGAACTCGACGCGATTGCGCCGTTTCGCGAGCGGCTCGCCCTGCGCGCGCCTTCTCCGGATTCGCCTGTGGGAACTCTGAGCGGGGGCAATCAACAAAAAGTGCTGCTGATGCGCTGGCTTCTGGCGGACCCCGGCGTTTTGTTTTTGGACGACCCGGCGCGCGGAATCGACATCGGCGCAAAACAAGATATCTACCGCACGATCGAGGACCTAGCCGCGGCGGGCAAGAGCGTGATCCTGGTGAGTTCGGAGCTGCCCGAATTGTTGCGCTGCGCGGACCGAATTCTTGTCTTGAACGGAGGGCGTGCGGCGGCGATGTTCTCCGCCGCCGAGGCCACCAGGGAACGAATCGTCGCCGCGGCCACAGCCGCCATTGCTTCCATATGAGCGCCTCCACCCGAACGAAATTACGGTCGTCCTGGAGCGCGTTCGCGCGAACCCTCGGCCGCGGAGGCAGCGTCGCGAGCCTTGCGGGTGTGGTTCTCCTTGCCGTCGTCTTCAGCCCCGTCGCCTCCGATGGCTCCCGCATTTTTCTCCAATCGGGCAATCTGACGGACATCCTTAGACAGGTCTCGATCGTCGGCATCCTCGCGCTGGGCATGACGTTTGTCATCCTCACCGCCGGCATCGATTTGAGCGTGGGCAGCACGTTGGCGTTGTCGACATCGGTGGTCGCGATGGCTCTGGTGAAAGGGCCGCCGCCGATGACCTATAGCGTTCGCATCGCAACCGCCATCGGTCTCGCGCTGGCCGTGTCGGCCGCCGCCGGCGCGCTGAACGGCGCGCTCGTCGCATGGTTCGACATCCAGCCGTTCATTGTCACGCTGGCGTCGATGATCGGCATTCGCGGCCTGGCGAAGTGGCTCACCTCGAACGCCAATATCGACATCGGTTTCGGGGCCGACGTTGCGGCCACTTTCGCCCAGGTGTTCCGCCAAAAAAGCGCCGTCATCGGTTCCTATGCCGCGCTCGCCGCCGCGTTTTGGTTTCTCCTCTCGCGCACCGTCTTCGGCCGCCACGCCCGCGCCATCGGCGACAACGGCCGGGCCGCGCGCTACGCCGGCCTTCCCGTCCGCGCCGTCAAGCTCTGGGTCTATATGTTGTGTGGGTTGTTGTCTGGAATCGCCGGTGTGTTGTACGCCGCGGAGAATCATCAAGGCAATCCCAACGCCGGTGTTGGCTATGAACTCGACGCCATCGCCGCTGTGGTGATCGGCGGCACGAGCCTCGCGGGAGGCGAAGGTTCGATTCCCGGAACGATCGCCGGCACTTTGATGATCGGCGTGCTGACAAATATGCTGCGGTTGAACAATGTCGACAGCAACGTGGAGATGATGGCGAAAGCCGCGATCATCGTGGCCGCGGTCGCGGCGCGGACGCGAAAGGCCGCTCTTTAATTCTATGAATCGACGAAATTCATCCGGATTTCTTCAACGCACCCTCGTATTGGCGGCGATCGCGCTTCTGGCGGCTTGCGGAAGAACCGGCGGAGGGAGCGGCGGCGCGAAGAAATACTTCGTCGCCTTCAGCCAGTGCAACAACGCCGAGCCGTATCGCGCGGCCCAGAATGCCCTGATGACGAAGCTGTTCGCAGACGCGGGCGACGTCCGGCTGGTGATCGCCGACGCCCAGCAGGACAACAGCAAGCAAACGGCGCAAGTGGAAACGTTCATCCGGCAAAAGCCGGACCTGCTGATCGTCGCCCCGAACGAGCGTGCCGCGCTTACCGCGGTCATGGGCCAGGCGATCGAAGCCGGCATCCCCACCATCTGTCTGGAGCGCGATATTCTCCAGCCCAACTACACCACTTACATCCACAGCGACAACACCGCCATCGGACGCATGGCCGGTGAGTTCATCGCCGCGCGACTTCGGGAAAAATATGGCGCGCCGAAGGGATACCTGGTCGAGATGCGCGGACTGTTGGGTGTCGAGGGCGAGATCAGCCGCGCCGGGGGCGCGCGCGAGATTCTGGACAAATATCCGGCGATCCGGACCGTCGCCGACCCGGTGGCCGATTGGATTCAAGCAAAAGCGAAGGACCGCATGACGGAGGTGCTGCGCGCGCAGCCGTCGATCGACGTGGTGTACGCGCACAACGATCCGATGGCCGTTGGCGCCTACCTGGCCGCGAAAGAATTGGGGCGCGAGAAGCAGACGATCTTCATCGGCGTGGACGGCCTCGGCGGTCCCGCGGGCGGCATCAAGAAGGTGATGGATGGAGTGCTGGCGGCGACGTTCGTCTATCCGCTGTGCGTTCACAAAACCGTGGAAGTGGCGCTCCGGATGCTCCGCGACTCCGCTTTCCATCCGGACAAAAACTACAGCCTGCCCTCCACTTTGGTCACCTCCGCGAACGCGGCGGATCTTTACGCGAAGCTGACCGTTCCAGGACAACCCTGAGACGTTTCAAAGACCCGGTACACTGAGAAAGTGAGTGCCCAATTTGAAATCGACCGGCGTGAAGTGGACGGCGTGGTGGTGTTGGATCTGAAAGGCCGCCTGGTGGCCGGGGACGCGTCCAACCTGCTGCGGGAGACGATCCAACGGGAGGTGGCGGCGGGCGCCAAGTCCATGGTACTGAATCTCGCCAAGTGCGATTTCATCGACAGCACGGGCCTCGGCGCCATGGTGATCGCCTTCACTTCGTTGCGCAAGGCGGGCGGCGCGCTGAAGTTGTGCCACCTCACCGAGCGCAATGTGGAACTGCTGGTGCTGACGAAGCTCTCTACGATTTTCGAAGTGCTGGCGGACGAGCAGGACGCCATCAACAGCTTCTACCCCGAGCGCAGGATCAAACATTTCGACATTCTTTCGTTTGTTCAACAGAACAAGGAAGACGTCAAGGACCCCGCTTGATGGAGATGCTGGCCGCGGGCGCGATGGCGCCGGATTTTCGTCTGCCCGCGCTGGATGGCGGGACATATTCGCCGCGGGATTTGCTCGCAAACGGCGCGGTCGTGGTGGGATTTTTTAAACCCCGGTGGCCAGTCTGGGAGTTTAAGATGGCATTGCGAGTAAGGATGGGCGCCCGCGACGCGCTCCGATTCGCCGCCGTTTCCCAGGACGACGAAGAGACCACGCGGCGCTTTCACCAGCGTTTCGGCGTGTCGTTTCTCACGTTGATCGACGGCCCGGCGCCGCGCTATCCGGCGAGCGACGCCTACGGAATCGCCATGGTGCCGTCGCTGTTCATCCTCGAAACGGACGGGACGGTGTCGAAATCCTTCGCGGGATTTTCGAAGAAGGAGATCGAGCGGCTGGGCGCGCGCGCCGGGATACCGCCGTTTCTACCGGCCGAGCGCGTGCCGGAATGGAAAGCCGGTTGAGGATCGAAAAATTGACGCTCCCGGCGGGAGCGTCCACGGCGCGGCGATTCCAACGGGGGTGCGCCTGCTGGGTTGTCTGCATGTCGATGTTGAACGCGGCGGAGTTGAAAGTGGATCACGCGACGGTGGCTGGGCGCGATCTGAACGCGATGCGCACCGCGCTCGCCGGCGTAGGAATCCAAGCCGAATATGGCGGCCCGCACGCAAATCGCGCCACGGAAATGGCGCTGGTGAGTTTTCCCGACGGTTCCTATATGGAGTTGATCGCTCTCCAGCCCCATGCCGATGGCGCCGTGGCCAAGGCGCACTATTGGAGCCGCTTCATGGAAGAGAACGCCGGGCCTTGCGCCTGGGCGGTGCGCACTTCCGATGTCGCCGTGGAGGCGGAGCGCCTTCGCCGGGCCGGAGTCGAAGTGGCCGCGCCGTCCAAGAGCGGCCGCACGCGCCCGGACGGCGTGCGTCTGGATTGGGAGACGGCGACGGTCGGTCCCGGCGCCACGGGAACGTTCTTCCCGTTTCTGATTCGCGACTTCACGCCGCGCCCGGAGCGGGCGTGGCCGGACGGCAAGCCGAACGCGCCGGAATTCGCCGGCATCGCCAAGGTCGTGATCGCCGTGCGCGATCTCGACGCGGCCTCCCAACTCTACCGCCGGGCATACGGTCTGCCTACTCCGATTCTCATGACCGACTCGGGGTTCGGGGCGAAGCTGGCGATCTTCGCCGGAACGCCAGTGGTGCTTGCCGCGCCGCTTGGCGGCGAGTCGTGGTTGACCGCACGCCTTGAAAAGTTCCGAGAAGCGCCTTGCGCCTTCGTGTTGAAGCGCGCCGCCAACACGCAGCCTCGCGCCAAGCCGGGCGCCGTCTGGATGGGCCAGCGAGTGTTCTGGTTTGACGAAGCGACGCTCGGCTGGCGATTGGGCGTGGAGTGATCGCCCGCCGCGGGCGCTAATCTCCTAGAGCCTGTTCGAGGTCGGCGAGGATGTCCTCGATCGCTTCGATGCCGAGGCAGAGCCGGACCAGGCCTTCGTGAATGCCCAACCGCTCGCGCTGTTTCGGCGCCAGGTCGCGATGCGAGGCGATCACCGGATAGAGGATCAGGCTATGCACGTCTCCAAGCGACGTTCCCCGGACGACCACCTTCAGACGGTCCATGAACCGGAAGACGTCCTCTTTCCGGGCGCCGCGAATTTCGAAGCTGACTAGCGCGCCGCGCAAGCCGGCGGGCAGCAAACGTTCGATCGCCGCCGCATCGGGGTGCGATGGGTTGCCGCAATAATGAACCTGAGCGATTCCCGGATGGCTCGCCAGCCACGATGCGGCGCGGCAGGCGTTCAGGCATTGCCGCTCCATGCGCAGAGGGAAGGTCTTGATGCCGCGCATCGTCAAATAGCATTCGAACGGTCCCATCGCGGGGCCGGAGACGCGGGACAGCGCCTGCAGCGCGGGCAGGTGCGCTGCGTCGGAGATCACCGCGCCTCCCATCACGTCGCCATGGCCGGCGAGAAATTTCGTCAAGCTATGAACCACCAGGCTCGCGCCCAGCTCCAGCGGCCGCACCAGCATCGGCGAGGCGAAGGTGTTGTCCACCACCAGCGCCGCTCCGGCTTCCCGAGCCGCCGCGGCGATGCGGTCCATCGGTCCGACGCGCAACAGCGGGTTCGAAATGGTCTCCATCAGTACACAGCCGTAGAGGCGCGCGCCCAGCTTCGCCCGCACCGCTTCCAGATCGCAGATGTCGACGAAATCCGTCTCCACGCCCAGCGGCTCCAGCACCTTCGTCAATAAGTTCAACGTCGCGCCATAGAGCGCGCCGGCCGCGAGAATCGTCTTCGGACGATCCGTCAGCGCCACCATTAGCGCCGTTTGCAGGGCCATCATCCCGGAGCAGCAGGCGATCGCTCCGGCGCCGGTTTCGAGATCGGTGAGGAGAGCCTCGAGCGCGCTGCGAGTCGGGTTCTCATATCGCGAATAGCTGAAACCTTCCTCTTCGTGGCCCAGCACTTTGTCCAGCTTCTCCGTGCTCGCATAGAGAAAACTCGACGACGCGAAAATGGGCGTCGTCACCGGAATGAACGCGCCGCCGCCCTTTTGCTGGCGATCGGCGCTGTGAACGGCTTTCGTATCGATTTTCATTTGCGTTTCCAACGGACACCGTCCTTGGTGTCTTCGAGAATCACTCCCGCTTCGTTCAATTCGGCGCGAATGGCGTCGGCGCGATGAAAATCCCGCGCCTTCTTCGCCCGCGTCCGCTCGGCGGCCAATTTCTCGATCTCCTCCTCCGTCATACCGCCCGCGCTGGCGCTGGTTTGAATCACGTCGAAAATCGAATCGAACCGCTGCAACAGATCCAGCGCCTCTGGCGCGTTGCCGCTCCGGAACTCCCCGGAATCCATCGCTGTATTCGCGTCCCGCGCAAATTCGAAGATCGCCGCCAGCGCCGCCGCCGAGTTCAGGTCGTTATCCAGCGCCTCGTCGAACTCGCGCCGCGCCGACCGCGCGCGTTCCGCCATCGCATCGTCGTGGCCGGGCGCCAGCTTCGCCTCGCGCAACCGCGCCGCCAGATTCCGCAAACGTTCGATCGCCGAAGCCGCAGCCTTCAACCCGTCGAACGTGAAGTTCAGTTTCTGCCGGAAAGGCACCGAAAGCAGCAGGTAACGCACCGTCTCCGGCGCATAGCCCATCGCCAGCAATTCCCGAAGCGTATAAAAATTCCCCGCCGATTTCGACATCTTCTGCGATTCGACGTTCAAGTGCTCGGAGTGAATCCAGAACCGCGCGAACGGCTTGCCGCTGATTGCTTCCGATTGCGCGATCTCGTTCTCGTGATGCGGAAAGACAAGGTCGATGCCGCCGGCGTGAATGTCCAGCGTGTCGCCCAGATATTTCATCGCCATCGCCGAGCATTCGATGTGCCACCCGGGCCGGCCCGGACCCACCTCCGTCTCCCAGAACGGCTCCCCTTCTTTGGGCGCTTTCCACAACACGAAATCGCGCGCGTCGTCTTTTTCGTATTCGTCCACGTCCACCCGCGCGCCGGGCCGGATGCCGCCGAAGTCGTTGTGTGAAAGCTTTCCGTACTCGGGAAACTTCGCGATGCGGTAATAGATGGACCCGTCGCTCGCGTAGGTATATCCGCGCTCTCCCAACCGTTGAATCGCCGCCGCCATTTCCGGAATATGCTCCGTCGCTTTCACCATGCGCTCCGGCCGCTGCAGGCGCAGCGCGGCCGTGTCTTCTAGAAACGCCTGCGTGTAGGGAGCGGTATATTCTGCGAGCGTTTTTCCTCCGGCCGCGGCGTTGCGGATGATCTTGTCGTCCACGTCGGTGATGTTCATCACGTGATCGAGCGTCCATCCATGCGAGGCCAACCAGCGCCGCAGCAGGTCTTGAAACGTGAATGTGCGGAGATTGCCGATGTGGGCGAAGTTATAAACCGTGGGTCCGCAGGTGTACATGCGCACGGTGTGGCCGTCGAGAGGCGAAAACTCCTCGACGCGCTGGCTGAGCGTGTTGAACAAACGCAAGGGCATAGTGGGGTTGAATCTCCCATCGTAACCCGCCGCGAACGGCCGCGCCCTATTTGTTCGGCGCGAACTGTGTCATCTGGTCCATGATCTGGCGCTCTTCCGGGCTGTAGCGGCTCTTGAAATCGCCGCTGTTTTCGCGCTTTTTGCGGTCGGCGGCGCTGAGCGAGCGAAGGTTGCGCATCTCTTCCCGCAACGCCTGCCGCCGGTCCGGGGAAAGCTGCGAAAACCCGCGGAAGCCCTGGCGCATCAGATCCTGCTTCTCCGGAGGCAGTTGCTGGAATTTTTCGTAGGTCTTCTCCAGGCGCTGCCGCTGCGCAGGAGGGATTTGTTCGTACTGGTTCAATCGCTCCTGCAAGCGCTGGCGCCGCGCCGGAGGGAGGCTATCGAGGAACCGCTGCCGGTCCTCCGGCGACATGTGCCGGAGTTGTTCCACCGGCGCCGGTCCCAACACTTTCGGACCGTTTTTATTATTCCCCTTGGGTTTTTGCGGTTTCGCTTGCTTGGCCGGCGGACGGGCCGGTTGTGGGCCATACGCCCACGCCGGTGCGCCCAGAAGCAGCGCCACCACCGCGCGGGCCGTCAACGAAAACCGCACCGCCAACCCGGCCCGGCCGCCGCGCCCAAACGGCCCGCATCGATCAAGACCGCGATCCGCTCTCGCCCGCCGCCGGCAGGCTCATCTGTTTCAGCATTTCCAGATCGTCCAGCGTCCGCTCCACCTCGTCGGCGTTCACGTTCCGCGGAGCGGATATCGCCGGGGGCCGCGGCGCGTCCGCCCCCGGTCCGGAGCTCCGGTAAAAGAACGCCGCCACCAGCGCCAGGCAAGCCACAGCCACCGGTCCGGCGGTCCGGAACGAGAACGAAACCTCCGGCCGCAACAGGAAATGCCACCATTTGCGCCCGCCCTCGGCCGCGATCCTTCCGTAGAGCCGCCGGTCGAAATCGTCCGCGATCGCCGCCGGCTCCCACAAATCGAGCGCCGCCCAGACGTCCTTCTGCGCCGCCGCGCGCGCCCCGCAAACCTCGCACCGTTCCATGTGCGATTCCAACTCCGCCATTTCCGCGGCGCTTAACGTCCCCGCCGCGTACGAGGCGAAGAGGTCCATGCCATCTCGATCTTTTTCACGGCATCGCATACAAAACGTCCTTACGCCAAATGAGCCAGACGGGCCCGCAAACTTTCATAAGCGCGGAACAACAATGATTTTACCGCCGATTCGGAACAATTCAACGCCGCCGCGATCTGGGCGTATCCCATTTCCCGATACTTATGCATTAACACGGCGGCTCGCTGCTTGGCGGGCAGAGCTTCGATCGCCTCCCGCACCTCGCGCAGGCGCGCCTCGAAAACCATTTCCTGCTCCCTGGTCATCGCCTTGTCCGCCACCTGCAGCCGGGGCCCATCGGCCGACGGCTCGCTCAAACTGCTCTGCGATTTTTCGTTGCGCCGGTCCCGCAGCCAGTTGATCGCCAAGTGGCTGGCGATGCGAAAAAGCCATGTGGTGAACTTCGCCGTCGGCGCATAGGTCGCCCTCGCCTTATAAACCCGCAGGAAAACCTCCTGCGCCAATTCCTCCGAAACCGCTTGATTCTGCACCATGCGGTAGAGAAAATGAATGACCGGCCGGCGGTGTTTCTCCAGCAACAGGGCGAAGCTGGCGGCGTCCCCGTCGCGCACCCGTAGCATCAATTCGGCGTCGCGTTCCAAATACGCGGCGGCTGCCGTCATATCGATATCAACCCCTTCGTCGAAAGAAGGTTGCGGCCGTTCGGAGGACATGCTGTAAAAGTTCGTCACGGGAGCTTTTGGTCCGCTTCGAATCGGGCGGACAACACCCCACACCACATTGTCACTCTTCTTTGAGCGATCTCTCCATCAATTCCCGCAGCGCGAGCGCCGGCGAACACTCCCCCCGCAGGATGCGGTCCATCTGGAAAGCGATGGGCATTGCAACGCCGTGACGCCTCGCCAATTCCACCGCCGCCGCCGTGGTGTCGACCCCCTCGGCCACCATGGTCATCGATTCGACGATCGCCGCGATCCCGCGGCCTTTCGCCAGTTCGATCCCCACCGCCCGATTCCGGCTCAACTCGCCGTTACATGTCAGGACCAGATCGCCCAGCCCGGCCAAACCGGCCAGCGTCGCGGCGCGTCCGCCCATGGCGATCGCCAAGCGGCCGATCTCGGCCAAGCCGCGGGTAATCAGCGCCGCCAAGGCGTTGCTCCCTAGCCCCAGGCCGACGCACACCCCGGCCGCGATGGCGATGACGTTCTTGAGCGCCGCGCCGATCTCCACGCCGACCGGATCCGAGCTGGTGTAGAGCCGCAGCAGCGGGCCGGAAAACCGGCGCTGGATCGAAGCGGCCAGTTCCGCGTCCACCGAGGCGATCACCATCGCCGCCGGATCGCCTCGCGCCACTTCCATGGCAAACGTCGGCCCGGACAGCACGGCCACTCCCCGCGCGGCCCCGGCCACTTCGCCGATCATCTCCGAAATTCTCAGTAGAGACCCGCTCTCCAGCCCCTTCGTCGCGCTCACCACCACCGCCGCTGGCTCCAGATGCGGATTCGCGCTCGTCCATACCGCGCGGGCGAACTTTGACGGCATCACCCCCAATGCGACCTCCGCCCCGGCCATGGCCCAGGCGATATCGGCCGTCGCGTCGACGTTGGCCGGGACCGGCAACCCAGGGAGAAAAGCGGCGTTTTCGCGGGCCGTCCCGATCCGCAAGGCGAGGTCCGGCTCGTGTACCCACAATCGCACCTCGTCGAAGCGCTTGGCGAGAACGATCGCCAGCGCCGTGCCCCAACTTCCCGCCCCAAGGACGGCCAGCCGCGTCATCGCCTTTTGCCCGACAGATTCAACACGTTCTCCGTCCCCAGCCGCAGCCGTTCGATGTTGGCCTTGTGCCGGTAGACGATGAAGGCCCCGGCCACCGCCGCGCACACGGTCACCACTAGCGGTGGATGAAGGATCATCCAAACGGCGAACGGGAAGCCTCCCGCGGCAACCACCGATCCGAGGGAAATATAGCGGCTATAGGCGACGAGCGCCACGAACACGATCAACACGGCCAGCAGCGGAAGCGGCGCCACATAAAGATACGCGCCGATGAAACTCGCCACGGCCTTGCCTCCGTGAAAATTCAGGAAGACGGGAAACGCGTGGCCGGCCATCACCGCCAGCGCCGCCGCGCTCGTCCATAGCGGAGAATCGTTCGTCCAGCGAGCGGCGAGAAATACCGCTGCAAAGCCCTTTGCGATGTCAAGCAGAAGGGTCAACACGCCCAGCCCCCGGCCGGTTGTGCGTAATACGTTCGTCGCGCCGATATTGCCGCTGCCAAGCGCGCGGACGTCGCGGCCCGTCGCCGCGCGCACCAGAAAATATCCGAAGGGAAGGCCGCCGATCAGGTAGGCGGCCAGGAGCGAAAGAGCCGGCATCATAATGGCTCGGCCGCTCCGCGAAAAGGAAACGCCGAGAGTTTAGTATAGACGGAACCGCCCGGCGCAAGCCGGCTTTCATAAAGCCAGAACCGCTCCGCTGTAAACTCGCCGAACTCTGCGCCACTCCCCCGCTGCACCTCCTGGAGAAGCGCGCCGTTCATTGCCATCCGGCCCCCTCGCGCCAGCGTCAGGTGCGGGGCGTACGCCTTCGTCTCGCTGGACACGCCGATTCGCTCGAGAGCCGCGCCGGTGTCCCGCGCCAGATTCGTCAGCGCCTCGCCACCCTGAATTCCCGCCCAGAGCACGCGCGGATTACGAGCGTCGGGAAACCACCCCAACCCGCTCACGCGGACCGGAAACGCCTCGCGCGCCGCAAGTCCGCCGAGCGCGGCTCGCGCCTCGTCCAGTCTCTCCTCCGGCAACTCCCCAATAAACTTCGTCGTAATGTGCAAATTCTCCACCGGACTCCAGCGCAGCTTCGCCAATGGCCGCAGCCGCGCGGAGGCATTCCCAAGCGCGGCCAAAACCTCCGGCGACAAATCGAGAGCGGTGAAGAGGCGCATAAACGGGGCTTGCTAAAATTCCCAGCATACAGGACGCGCTGCCGCTCGATCGTCTTCTCTCGCTTACCGCGCCCGTGGAGCGCCCGTTTTACGAGCGCGACGCGGTCACAGTCGCCCGCGAATCCATCGGCAAGATTCTCGTCCACGGCAAAACGGCCGGCCGCATTGTCGAAACGGAAGCCTATCTCGGGCGGGACGATCGGGCCTCCCACGCCTGGCGTGGGGCAACGAAGCGCACGCAAGTCCTCTTCGGTCCCGCGGGCCACGCTTACGTCTATCTGATTTACGGCATGTATTGGTGCCTGAATTTCGTGTGCGAGCCGCCGGGCCGCGCCGGTTGCGTGCTGATTCGCGCGGTCGAACCGCTTTGTGGCGTCGCTCTCATGGAACGGCGCCGCGGCGGAAGGAAACAGGTCCACGATCTCGCCTCCGGCCCCGGCAAGCTCGCCGTCGCGCTGGGCATTACGCACGAACGGAACGCCGCCGATCTTGTCCGCGGCCCGCTCCGCGTCCGCCAACCCAACGACGCCGGCGAACTCGAAATCGCCGTCACGCCGCGCATCGGCATCCGCCACAATGCGGATTGGCCGCTGCGTTTCGTCCTCGCCGGCAGCCGCTATTCCAGCCGCCCGCGCCTCATTTAATCACTCTCATGTGGCAATGGATATCCAGCGCCGGAAACCACCACGCCCCATGGCGCTCATACCAGGGCAGGGAGCGCCCCGCCAGCCAGCGCCCCAGATTATCCAGCACGAAGTTGCCCCCGAACGTCAATTCCACTTTCACGATTTCAAAGCTATACGGCGATCCGGAAAACGTTTGAAAATCGTGGCCGCTGAAATATTCGAAGCTGCGCGCCGCCAAGTTAACCTTGTGCGTCGGATCGGTGTAGGAATTGTGCGAACTGAAGTGCGGCGTGGTGACGAAGACGTCCGCGCCGGACCGCGCCACGCGATGCACTTCGGCCATCGCGCGCATGATGTCGCGGAAATGTTCGATGACGTGCGACATGTGAATGCGGGTGAAGCGGCCGGAGTCGAGCGGCCACGGATACTCGTCCAGATTCCAGATCACTTCCGCCGCCGAGTCGGGCGAAACGTCGATGCCCACCGCGTCCGCTTCGCGCTTGCGCTTGCCGCAGCCGATATCGAGGACGGTGGAATCGGGCATCGTCCCGAGTATAAGGCCGCCAGGCTTTATACTTCCACCAGAAACGGATTGAACCTCGTGTTCACGTCGAAGGCGTCGATGCCCTCGCTCCGCTTCAACCAATTCACGACGGCATAGGTCAACGGCGTCGCCGCCACTTCGTAAACCACTTTGAACAGGTAGCCATCGACGATCAGCTTCACGATCGTACCTGCGTTCACCGTGAACGCGAAGGCCAAGGTCATCACCACGATGGTGTCCACCGCTTGTCCGGCGACGGTGGATCCCACCGTTCGCGACCACAAATATTTTCCGCGCGTGAACAGCTTCATCTTCGCCATCACGAACGAATTGGTAAATTCTCCGCACCAGTAAGCGGCTAGGCTCGCGGCCACCATCCTCGGCACCACGCCGAAAACGGTCGCAAACGCGTCCTGATTGTGCCACTCCGGCGCGGCGGGCAGCGCGACGATCGCAAAGCCCAGCAGCGACAAAAGCCCCGATGCGAGGAATCCTAGCCAGATCGCCCGCCGCGAAGCCGCGTAACCGTAAACCTCGGTGAACACGTCGCCGTAGATATAAGTGAGCGGGAACAGCAATTGCGCTCCGCTCACACGCACCGGCCCGAAGGCGCAGATTTTCTGGCCGACGAGATTGGAGATCAACAGCACCACGACGAACGTGCTCAGCAACAGCTCATAATGTTTGAACCGCGAGAGGGACGGATTGTTCAAGGTTCTCCCAGCGAAAGTTTTGAGATTCTCCACGAAGGGCAAAGGTAGCAATAAGTTTCGCCCCGGATCAACTAAATTCTCGCGGCCGGCCATTGCCGGGCATCGAAGAGGCGGAAGGTATAATCGGAGCATGACCGGCCGTTCTCTCGTGATACCCCTCCTGTCGCTGGCGCTCGCGGCCTGCCATAAGGACATCCAAACCGATTCCGCCGTCCGCGACGGGATCTTGAAATATCTGGCGACACGCTCCGGTTTGAGCGCGATGGACGTTACCGTGCGCTCTGTCACTTTTAACAACGACAAAGCGCAGGCGATGGTGCATTTTCAAGCCAAGGGAAATACCAGCCCCGGCGCCGGTCTCGACATGCAGTACCAACTGTCGCGCCAGGGCGATCGCTGGGTGGTCGAACACCGCGAAGGGGAAGGCGCCCGCCATGGCGAGAAATCGCCGGTCAGCATTCCTCCCAACATGCTTCCGGGAGGCGCGCCGCCCGCCGGCTCCACGGGTTTGCCCGCCGGGCACCCCGCCATTCCCGCGCCTGCTCCGGACTCCGGGCCCAAATGAAACGCGTAGCCGTTCTGGGCGGCGGTCCGGCCGGCGCGATGGCTGCCGAACGCCTGGCACGCGCAGGGCTGGATACCGTCGTGTTCGACGAGAAACTCGCCTGGGAGAAGCCCTGCGGCGGCGGTATCACGTTTAAAGCCTACAACCGCTATCCATTTCTGCGCGACAACGAAGCGCCCAAAAAATCGGTCACCGAAGCCTACATCTCCGCGCCGAAGGCCGGGACGGCGCGCATGAAGCTCTCCGAACCGCTGCTGATTTACTCGCGCCTCGATCTGAACGGCATGCTGCTCGATCGCGCCGCCCGCGCCGGCGCCCGCATCGAGAAAACGCGCGTGCTGGCTATCGAACGCAAGGGCCGCGGCTGGCGGCTGCGCACCCGCGACGGCGCGCTCGAAGCCGATTTTTGCGTCGTCGCCACCGGCGCCCGCAATCCGCTCCGCGAAGTCGGAACTTCCTGGACCGCTTCCGACACCATGTACGCCCTCGGCTACTACGTCCCGAGCGAGCGGAACCACATCGACATCCAATTCCTCCCCAACCTCGAAGGCTACGTCTGGGTTTTTCCCCGCTGCGGCCATCTCTCGGTGGGCATCTGCGGCAAGGGCGAACCGGCCGCGTCGCTGCGCCTTCGCCTGGAACGCTACATGGAGGAAAAGGGGATCTCCTCGCGCGGCGCGCAATTTTATGGGCATGTTCTCCCGTCGCTCGATCGGGCGGCTTGGCGTGGGAATCGCGTCGGAGGCGATGGGTGGCTCGCCGTCGGCGACGCCGGCGGTCTGGTCGATCCCATCACCGGCGAGGGTCTCTATTACGCCATCCGCTCCGGCGATCTCGCCGGGGAGACCATCCTCGCCTCCCACTCCTCCCTCACCGAAAAAGCCGCCGCCTATCGCGCCCTGCTCCAGCGCGAATTTACCGCCGATCTGGAATTCGGAGCCACTCTCGCCAAGCGCGTATTTCTCGGCAGCTTTCTTTTTAGTTCCGCCCCGGCGCAGATGGTCCGCTTAATGCGGCGCAGCCCGCGTTTTTCCAGCCTCATGCAGGATCTCTTCGCCGGCACGCAACCCTACCTCGGCCTCAAGCGCCGCCTCCTTCGGAATCTCCACGGAACCCTTCAGGAAATCGTCGTGAATTTCTTTCTTCAAAAAGCCGTTGCTCAAGATGGATCGATCCAAATCTGAGGCGCTGTTCGCGCGCGCCCAACAATCCATCCCCGGCGGCGTTAACTCCCCGGTCCGCGCCTTCCGCGGCGTCGGAGGAACGCCGCCGTTTATCGCCAGAGGCCAAGGCTCGCGCATCTTCGACGTCGACGGGAACGAATATATCGACTATGTCTGCTCGTGGGGCCCGCTCATCCTGGGCCACCGTCCGGCCGGCGTCGTCGCCGCGCTGACCGAGGCGCTGGAATCGGGCACCAGCTTCGGCGCCCCCACCGGCCGCGAAGTGGAGCTGGCCGAATTGATCCGCCAGTGCGTTCCGTCGATCGAAATGGTGCGGCTGTTGAATTCGGGCACCGAAGCCACGATGAGCGCCGTTCGTCTGGCCCGCGGCTTCACCGGCCGCGATCTCATCGTGAAATTCGAGGGCTGCTATCACGGCCACGTCGATTCGCTGCTGGTGAAAGCCGGCTCCGGTCTCGCTACGCTCGGCATCGCCGATACCGCCGGCGTACCCGAATGTTTCGCTGCGACGACGCTGGCGCTGCCCTACAATTCCATCTCCGCCGCCGAGCGCGCGTTCGACGAACGCGGATCCGACATCGCCGCCGTCATCGTCGAACCCATCGCCGGCAACATGGGCTGCGTCCCGCCGCAACCGGGCTTCCTCGAAGCGCTCCGCGATCTCTGCACCCGTTACGGAGCCTTGCTGATTCTCGACGAAGTGATGACCGGCTTCCGCTTATCGCTCGGCGGCGCACAGCAACTCTACGGCATTCGCCCGGACCTCACCACGCTCGGTAAAATCGTCGGCGGCGGCCTGCCGCTGGCCGCATACGGCGGCCGCGCCGAAATCCTGCGCAAGGTCGCTCCCACCGGCCCCGTTTATCAAGCGGGCACTCTGTCCGGCAACCCTATCGCCGTCGCCGCCGGCATCGCCATGCTGCGCCATCTCATCGCCCATCCCGAGGTCTACGGCACCCTTGAACAACGCACCGCCCAACTCTGCGCCGATCCTCCGCCGGGCCTCACCGTGAACCGCGTCGGGTCGATGTTTACTTTCTTCTTGACTCCCGATCCGGTGGTCGATTACGAGACCGCCAAACGCGCCGACACCGCCCGCTTCGCCCGCTATTTCCACTGGATGCTCGACCGCGGCGTGTATCTGGCCCCGTCGCAGTTTGAAGCGGGCTTCGTCTCCTCCGCCCATTCCGAATCCGACATCGCCCGCACCGTTCAAACCATGCGCGAGTTCTTTGTAAGCGGCGGATAGCGCCAGCCTGCCATAATGGAGCTTGGATTCGCCGGGTGGACAGCCGCTGCCGGTCCGCGGACCTCGGTTCGCGGGCGGGGAGAGGAAAGTCCGGTCTCCATAGGGCGGCATGCCGGCTAACGGCCGGGGGGACGCGTTCAAGCGCGTTCTACGGATAGTGCAACAGAAAAGATACCGCCGGCGGCAACGCCGGTAAGGGTGAAATGGTGCGGTAAGAGCGCACCGCGGACGGAGCGATTCGTCCGGCCATGAAAACCCCATGCGGAGCAAGACCAAATAGGAGGGAAGGAGCGGCCCGCTCCGTTACACTCTCGGGTAGGTCGCTTGAGCCCGTCAGCGATGGCGGGTCTAGACGAATGGCTGTCACCTTGCAAAAGGCACAGAAACCGGCTTACAGCCCGGCGAATTCAATTGATGCGGGGTTGGCCTAGCGGCTGGGCGTCAGCCTTCCAAGCTGATTTAGACGGGTCCGACTCCCGTACCCCGCTTTTTCCTACCCGGATTGGCCTCCGCGCGCAGCGCCGGGGCGGACCGCGTCATTTCACCCACCAGCGCTTCCAAACCCAGCGGCTTGACCCGCTTGTCCGATGGAGGCTCGCGTGCTCTACATGGTGGAAGTGATGGAGGTTTGAAATGAAACGCTTCGCAGCGCTCGCTCTTATCGGTCTCTGGGGCATCGGTGGCGCGGCCCTGGCGCAAATGACGGTCGTGAACGGTGCATCTTTTGCCGGAGGCCAGCCGATCGCGGGAGGCTCATTCGCCTCGATGTTCGGGCAAAATCTTTGCTCTCAAACGATGGCCGGAAGTTGGATTTCACCCGGCCATCTTCCAACGACGCTGGGTGGCTGTTCGATTACAGTGAACGGATCGCCGGCCATGATGCAGTACGTTTCCGGCGGACAGATCAACTTCATCATGCCTTCCGGCGCCGGCTCCGGTCAGGCGGCGGTGATCGTTACGAACGGAACCCGGACCATGACGGGGAATACCCTCGCCGGTCCCGCCGGGCCGGGGATCTTCGCCTTCAATGGCATGGGCATGGGCGAGGGCGCCATGTTGAACGCCACGATGTTCCGCATGGGGCCGTTCAGCACGACGACCGCGGGCCAGCCGACCTACGTCGCGATTTACGCCACCGGCCTCGACCCGTCCACGAAACCTGTGGTCTCGATCGGCGGGATCCCGGTGGACGTGATGTGGTACGGAAACGCGCCCGGTTACGCCGGGCTCGAACAGATCAACATCACCCTTCCACCGGGTATGGCCGGCGTGGGACGCGCTCCGGCGATGGTGACGTCGAGCGGACAGGCTAGTAACGTGACGTTCCTGCACGTTCTGCCCACGACGGCCATGATGCAGGGCATGCCCGGATGGGGGCAGGGAATGACGATGGGTGAAAACATGCCGCGCGGGCACGAAATCAGCTTCATGGCCTTCAACGCCGTGAACAACACCGCGTTGGTGACCGACGAGAACGACGACGTGGTTCGCGTGCTCTCCGCAGCTTCCGGCGCGACCAACGCGACCATCACGCTTCCTAGCGGATCGCAGGCGCACGCCATCGCGGTCAACGCCGCGGGGAATCTCGCCGCCGTCGCGTTGAGCGCGAAAGCCTCCGTCGCGATCCTCGACCTGGTGCAGAATAAGATCACCGCCATCGTTGGCACCGGGAATTATCCCAGCCGGGTGGCGTTTTCAGGGTCGAATATTCTGGTTACGAACGGCGCCAGCGGAACGGTATCGGTGATCGACAGCGGCACTGGGACCGTCACGCAGACGGTGAATGTGGGCCTCGGAGCGAGCGGAATCGCCGTCTCCGGCAACACGGCCGTGGTGGCCAATATGCAGGACGGCTCCCTTTCGATCGTGAATCTGACCGATTTCAGCGTAGCGACGGTCGCATTGCCGGCCGGAACCCGCCCGCACCAAGTCGCCATTTCCGCGCAGGCGAACAAGGCCGTCATTACCACCCCGATGTCGAACGGATTCCTCATCCTCGACCTGGGAACGAAGGCTTTCACCGAGGTAAGCACGAGCGCCTGGAACGGCATGGGCCCCGGCAATGTGGCCGTCAACGGCAACAACGTCTATATCGCGAATCAAATGACGGCGAGCGTCACCGTGGCCGATCTCGCTACCGCCACCGGGGTGAAGACGTTCCCGGTCGATCCCGGCCCGATGGCGCTGGCCGTCAACGCGGCGCAGAACCAAATCCTGGTTCTGGCCGAAGGCACCGGCACTCTCGATGTCGTGGATCTGACGAGCTATGCGATCGTATCCCGCTTCAATGCGGGCAGCACGGAGCGTCAGGGCCAGTTCACAATGCCGCTCATCTCCTCGATTACACCGGCCAGCGCGGCGGCGGGAAGTACGTTCACTCTCACGATTGCCGGTTCGGGCTTCCAAGGCGTCCAGGGGGTCGAGTTCGCCCTCACCAGCGCCGGCTCGGGCGGCGGAATGATGGGCGGAGGCGGGAT
>VFSW01003707.1_pt1 | contig 22897 bp, 19 predicted proteins | sample 5358111 | NCBI WGS metagenome assembly VFSW01 (sample SAMN11554181, study PRJNA540505) | mine drainage metagenome | isolation source: sediment from site ElyBrook_90M | place: USA: Ely Copper Mine, Vershire, VT | collected 2017
ATGCGGCGGGCGTGCGACGCGCGGGTTCCCGAGGAGCCAGACGACGACTCGTGAGACGAGTTCGCGGTCGAGGCCGCGGATGCGGCGTATGGGGCCCCACCAGGGCCAGCGGGGGTAGATGTCGTCTTCGCCGGTGCGGCGGGGTTGGTTGCGTGCGGGTGGGGACGTTGCGGCCGCGGGAGGCTCGGCGGTCGGTGAGACTTCGGTGGGTGGGGCTTCGGGCGTTGTCTGGTCGGCGCTCATGCAGAGTTCGCGGCGCAGGTCGCCAAGGGTGACGACGCGTTCGATGGCGGTGTCGTCGAGGGTGAGGCCAAGGCGCTGCTCCAGCTCGGATTGAAGCTGCACGCGGCCGAGGCTGTCGAGGCCGAGGTCTTCGCCGAGCCGGGTCTCGGCGCCGGTGTTGCCGGGCGTGGCGTGGCTGATCGAGAGAATGAGCGCAAGGAGCGGGTCGACGGTGCTGCCGCTGGTGGATTGCGCGGCCTGTGCATTGACCCATTCCGTCACTTTCGGGCGCCGGACTTTGCCGGTGGAAGTGCGGGGCAGGTCGAGCTCGGGCCAGAGACGCCACTGATGGATCTGCTGATAGTCCGCGAGTTGCCGGTTGGCGGCGACGATGGCGGCTCCTGCTTGCTCTTTCGATCCGCGAAAGAGGAGAACGGCGACGGGCTCGGTTCCCGCGGGCGTGAGCAGCGGGACGACAGCGGAAGCCTGGACGCCGGGCTGTTTGCTGAGGGCGGCTTCGACGTCCTCCGGGTGCACATTGAGGCCCGAAGGCGTGACGATCACCTGGCTTTTGCGGCCGACAAAGCGGAGCTGACCCTGCTCATCGCGCTGCGCCAGATCGCCGGTCGAGAGCCATTCCGATTCGTTCTGTCGCAGCGCACCTTGCTGCCAGGTGGCGCGCGAAACCATGTCGCCGCGGACAAGAATCTCGCCTTCGCCCGTGATGCGGACGTCGCGGCCGGGAAGAACCTTGCCCATCGTTCCCTGCCCCGTTTTGAAGGGATGGTTGAGTGAGATGAGCGCCGAGGTTTCCGTCATGCCGTAGCCCTGGACGATGAGGAAGCCGAGACCGTTCCAGAAGGTTTCGAGTTCGGGAGAGAGCGCCGCGCCGCCGCAGACGAAGGCCCAGAATCGGTAGCCGAAAGTGCGATGAATACGGCGGAAGCGCCACCAGCGCGCAAGGGCCTTTATGCCGGCGGCACGCTGGAGTTCCTCGGCGAGGTGGGGGTCGACAGCAAACAGATGCGAGCGCAGGAGATCGAGAACGCGCGGCACCGAGCAGACGACCGATACTTTTTCGTGGTGGATGGTCTCGATGAGGCGCTGGGCCTGAAGGCGGCTTTCAAAGTGCACGACCGCGCCGAGGAGCGGGGGAATCCACAGCCCCATGAACTGGCCGAAGACGTGGCTGAGCGGCAGCGTGTGGAGGAAGCGGAGGGGGTGGAAGATGCGTTCGTAGCGGAGATACTTCTGCATCTCGCGCTCGATGGGATCGACGCTGGCGAGGACGTTGCGATGGGTGTGGACGATGCCTTTGGGCTCCGCGGTGGTGCCGGAGGTGAAGAGGATCTGAAATGGCGTGTCGAGGTTGACAGCGGACTCGCGGAGATCGCCCTGCGGTCTCTGAGGGAGTGACGCAGCGAAGCCTTCGAAGCTGAGCTTCGGGGGATCGCTGCGGAGTTCGTGCAACAGGGCGGCATCGCCGACGATCAGGCTTGGCCTGGTGTTGTCGATAACGCGGTTGGCGAAGTCGAGAGCACCCGCGGAGTCCAGAGGAACCGCGATGACCCCGCGCTGGATGCAGCCGAAAAAGGCGGCCATCCACTCGAGGCTGTTCGTACCCCAAAGGACGACGCGTTCGCCAAGAGGGATTTCGCGGCGCATGAGTTCGGCGGCGAAGCGGTCGGCGAGGTCGGCGATCTGGTTCCAGGACGAGACAAGACGGCGATTGCCACGATGCAGAACGATCGCGGGGGCGTCGCCGTGGCGGCGAAAGTCGTCGAGGAAGGTGATGAGACTGGAACGCATGGCGACCGAGGCCCGATGATTGGACGCAAGCGACAGGACCGGAGGTCCGCACTGATTGAGGGCTAACCTGCGTCTGCTTTCAGCTTAAACGCGGGCGAAGTCGATGTATCCCTGGGCCGGATCGGTTCGGACAAGGGAAACACGGAGGCGGTCGCCGACATCGACGCCCTGGGCGCCCTGGACCAGCATGCCGTCGACGGGAGGCCTGAGCGTGCGGACGAAGGAGCCGTGCTCGTTGACACCGGTGACGATGGCGTCGAAGGTCTCGCCCGTGCGGCCGCTCATGGCGACGGCGGCGATCCGCTTCTGCATCTCGCGCGAGACTTTGCGCTCAGCATCTTCCATGCGCGTGCACTGTGCGGCGATGGAGGAGAGTTCGCCGTCGGAATAGGGCGAGGGCTGGCCCGCGATCATCGCCTTGACGATGCGTTGAATGACGAGGTCGGCGTAGCGGCGGTTGGGCGCGGTGGAGTGTGTGTAATCCTGCACAGCAAGGCCGAAGTGGCCGATCGGTTCCTGACCGGGCTTTTCGAGGATGTATTCGCCGGGACCGAGCAGTTTGATGACGGCGAGCGAGAGATCGGCGAAGTGGTCGGGATCTTTGCGCTGCTGATCGCAGAGAAAGTTGTGCAGGGGTTTGGGGTCGGGGTCGGCGGGAAGCTGCGCGCCTCGTTGCCTGGCGAGTTCGACGATACGGTCCCAGCGCTTTGGGATGCGAACGACGCGGCGAATGGAGGAGTAGCCTTTCGCGTCCAGCATGCGAGCGACCGCGCCGTTGGCGGCGATCATGAAGTCTTCGATGATCTGCGTCGCGCGATTCTTCGTGTCGGCTTCGATGTCGATTTCGCCGTCGCGGAGATGGATGGGGTGGGTCTCGATGGTCTCAAGATTGAGAGCACCCTGTTTGTCGCGCTCCGCAAGAAGGCGCTGCGCGATCTGGTCCTGGAGATGGAGCTGCTGCTGCAGTTCTGTCGACGCTGCGACTTTGGGCGGAGCAGGCTGGCCGTTAAGCCAGGCGCCAATCGAGGGGTACGCCAGCTGCGCTTTGTTGAGGACGCGGGCAAGATAAATGTCGCTGGCAGCGACGTGCGCCTGGGCGTCGATGGTGAAGTCGCCGACGACAGCGGCGCGCTCCTGGTCCTGCAGCAGGGAGGTCGAGCCGGTGGAGAGTTCCTCGGGCAGCATGGCGAAGATGTCGACGCCGGTGTAGACGGTGGTGGTTTCGCGCAGAGCGTGCTGGTCGATGGGAGAGCCTTTGGGGACGAAGGCGTCGACGTCGGCGATGCCGATCAGGACGCGATAGCTGCCGTTGGGAAGGGCTTCGACGTACTCGATCTGGTCGAGGTCTCGGGAGGTGTCGTTGTCGATGGAGGACCAGAGGAGGTTGCGGAGATCTCGGGCAGAGGGAGCGGGCTGCGGAGGATTGGCGCGCAGCTGCTCGAGCTGAGCAGCGACGGCGGGCGGATAATCCGGCTCAAAACCGTGGGCGAGCATGGCGCGGCGCGCAGCGGCACTCAGATCGAAGTGGAGCTGGTGGTTCATCAGGTCCCTCGTGAGAACGAAGGGCAAGGCTATCACGAGAGGCAGGCGGAGCAGGCTGCGCGGGAGCCGGAGAACGGCGCGATCAAATAATGGCGATTGGGCATCCAACCGCGGGGCCAATGCTGCCTTCCAACGCACGAATGCCCTTGCGCAACGTCAAAGTCGAGCGAGATCTGGATAAGGACGCCTCGCAGTCTCAGCAGCGCGATCTGGATCGGCCAACGGCGATCGACATCTACGAGCAGGTGTCGCGTAATGCGCGCCGCGAGCTGCAGAGACCGGTCAAGGCGCTGGCGATTTCGGGCATTGTGGGCGGGCTGACGATGGGGCTGACGGGGCTGAGCGTTTCGGTGGTCAGCGCGCTGCTCGGGAGTTCACCGCTGGCCCAGTTTGTGGCGCTGCTTTTCTATCCGATGGGATTCATGGCCGTGATTCTGGGGCGTGGGCAACTGTTTACGGAGAACACGCTGTATCCGGTGGCGCTGATTCTGGCGGAGCGAAGGTATTTTCTGGCGACGGCAAGATCGTGGGGAATTGTGTTTCCTGCAAATGTGGCGGGCGCATTCCTGTTTGCTCTGCTGGCGGCGCGCACCAGAGCTCTTCGTCCGGAACAACTCCACATGCTGGTGCAACTGGGGACGCAGGCGGCCAGCCCGGGCATGCGGCACATCTTCTGGAGCGGCGTGATTGGCGGCTGGATCATCGCGATGGTGGCGTGGCTGGTGAGCGGCAGCCACTCGATTACGGGCTCGGTGGCGGTGATCTGGGCGCTGACGTTCATCGTGGGTATCGGACATTTTGCGCACTGCATCGCGACCAGCGGAGAGGTTCTCGCCGCTGTGCTGAGTCACGGAGTTTCCCCCGGGGCGTATCTTCGTTGGCTGTCGATGGCAACCCTGGGAAATATTGCAGGCGGTGTCGTGCTGGTCACGCTGCTGGAATACGGGCAGGTTAAGCTCGACTAACGCGGGCCCCCGGCGCCGGAGTCCACGGCGCGGCGGACCGTGTCGATTTCCCATCCGGCGCGGTTCTTTCTCTGCCCGGCGCGGCGCCGGACCGACCCGCATCCCAAAAGAGAAGGAGGTCGCATTGATCGGGTACATCGAGGATAACTGGCACACTCTGCTGTGGTCGGCAGGCATTCTTGCCGGCATGATTATCGTCGCGCACCTGGTTCGCGCGATTGTTCTCTGGCTGCTGCGCCGGCTCACACAACGCCGAGGCAAGCTGATCGGGCAGTCCCTCGTCCGCCATGGGGAAGGCCCCTCGCGATGGATCTTTCCGCTGCTGGCCATGCTATGCGTGCTGCCCGGACTGGAGCTGCCGCAGGTGGTCAAGTCCGCGCTGGAGCACATCACGGGACTGGGCCTGATTGCGGCAATCGCGTGGCTGGTGATTCTGTTTGTCGATATTGCCCGCGACGTGATTGCCAGCCGGTACCGCGTCGATGTCTCGGACAATTTAACGGCGCGGCGCATCCAGACGCAGTTTGAGATCCTTCATCGCCTGACCGTCATTCTGGTGAGCGTAGTGGCGGTCGCGATCATGCTGATGACCTTTCCGGCGATCAAACACATCGGCGTGAGTATCCTTGCATCGGCCGGACTGGCCAGTCTGGTGGTGGGCATGGCGATGAAGGGAACGCTGTCGAACCTGATCGCCGGCATCCAGATCGCATTTGCGCAGCCGTTCCGGCTGGAGGACGCCGTGGTGATCGACGGGGAGTGGGGATGGATCGAAGAGATCGGCATGATGTATGTGATCGTGCGGATCTGGGATCTGCGGCGGCTGGTGATTCCGCTTTCGTATTTCATGGATAATGCGTTTCAAAACTGGACTTACAACAGCGCCGACCTGCTGGGCAACACGCTTCTCTACGTCGACTACACCGTGCCGCTGGATGAAATGCGCGCGGAGCTGAAGCGAATTTGCGAGTCGTCGAAGTTGTGGAAGGGCGAGGTATGCGTGCTGCAGGTGACGGATACCTCCGAGCACACCATGCAGCTGCGGGCACTGATGGACGCACGTAACGGGAGCGATGCCTGGGATCTCCGCTGCCTGGTGCGCGAGGGTCTGATTGTGTGGCTGCAGAAGAACTACCCGGGAAGCTTGCCCAGGTATCGGGGAGAGATGCGGACCCTGTGGGAAGAAGAGGGACCGCGGGGCCGCGGCCGGGAGCTGCCGGTGGGTGAGCGCCACTCGAGCGAAACGCATAACGCGGCTCACGCGGAGATCGATCCGGTGCGGGGGAGCGCGTAGCGCAGCAAGGGACCGCTCGTGAGAAGATGATCGATTCGTCCCGAAGCGAGGCCCTGCGCGCATGACAAAGGACTCCGGAGAATCGGTGCTGCTGTGGTTCCGGCTGGACCTGAGGCTGGCCGACAACCCTGCACTGGACGCGGCAATCGAAACCGGATTGCCCGTGGTGCCGGTGTTTGTGTGGCCGGGTGAAGATCAAGACGGCGTGCCGGGGGCGGCTTCGCGGTGGTGGCTTCATCAGTCGCTGACGCGGCTGGAAGAATCACTGCGAGGGAAGGGCTCGCGGCTGATCGTGCGGCGCGGGGCTGCGGCCGAGAGGCTGCTGGAATTGGCTGCGGAGACGAAGGCGCGGCACGTCTTCTGGAATCGGGTTTATGAGCCGGCGGCTCTGCAGCGGGATTCCGAGATTGAGCCGAAGCTGCAAGGGAGCGGCGTTGCGGCCAAGAGCTTCAATGGCAGCCTGCTGTTCGAGCCGGGGTCGCTGCGAACGACATCGGGCGGAACGTTCCAGGTCTTCACTCCTTTCTGGAAGGCGTTGTGGAACGAACGAGGCCGTGTGCGGGGCACGACGAAGGCGCCTGGAACGATGGCCGCGCCGGGGACCTGTCCGGAATCATTGAAGGTCGCCGATCTGGAGCTTGAGCCGAAGATCGACTGGGCGGCCGGGATGCGTGAGGCGTGGACGCCGGGCGAGGAGGCGGCGCGGATTCGTCTGCGGTCGTTCGCGAAGGGCGCAGTAGGGGGATACAGCGAGGAGCGGGATCGCACGGATCACGATGGGACGTCGCGCTTATCGCCGCATCTGCACTTTGGGGAGATCAGCCCGGTGCAGGTTTGGCATGCGCTGGCCAATGTGCCGGAGGCGGAGAGCTATCTGCGACAGCTGGCCTGGCGGGAGTTTTCCTATCACCTGCTGTGCGCTTTTCCCAGGACGCCGTGGGAACCGTTTAATCCGCAATTTCGGAATTTCCCGTGGCGGCGGAATGCAAAGCGGCTTGCGGCGTGGCAGAAGGGGCGGACCGGATATCCGATGGTCGATGCGGGAATGCGGCAGCTATGGGCGACCGGGTGGATGCACAATCGCGCGCGGCTGGTGGTGGCGTCGTTTCTGGTGAAGCATCTGCTGATCCCGTGGCAGGATGGCGCGGCGTGGTTCATGGACACGCTGGTGGATGCCGATCTGGCGAACAACACGATGGGGTGGCAGTGGACGGCGGGGTGCGGCGTGGATGCGGCGCCGTATTTTCGGATCTTCAATCCGATCGTGCAGGGGGAGAAGTTCGATCCGGATGGGGCGTATGTACGGGAGTGGATTCCTGATCTGCGCGATTTGCCGGCGGAGTGGATTCACAAGGTCTGGGAGGCTCCGCCGCTGGCGCTGGCTGCGGCGAAGATCGTACTGGGGGAGACGTATCCGCGACCGATCGTCGATCATGCGGAGGCTCGTGCTGCAGCTTTGCAGGCGTTTGAGGAGATGAAGGCTTCGGGAAGCAGACGCTGAGGCTGAGGGATCAGCGGAGCGATTCGGCGATTCGGGTGCGACTCTTATCCTTCATGCGATCGATGACGAATTTTGGAGCGAGGCCGTCAACGGAGCCGCCGAGGCGGAAGACCTCTTTGACGAGGCGCGAACTGACGAAGGAGTACTTCGCGTCGGGCATGAGGAAGATGGTCTCGACGTCGGGGGAGAGGCGGCGATTCATCATGGCCATCTGCAGCTCATACTCATAGTCGCTGATGGCGCGGATGCCGCGGACGACGGCGTGCGCACGCTGCTCGCGGGCGAAGTCGACGAGGAGGCCGTCGAAGGTGGAGACGGAGACGTTGCCGAATTCGGCGATGCCTTCCGAGAGCATGGCGACGCGCTCTTCGACCGTTAAGAGAGGATGGGTCTTGGAGGAGTTGCGCAGAATGGCGACCACCAGGTGGTCGAAGATTTTGGCGGCGCGAGCGATGAGGTCGAGGTGGCCGTTGGTCACCGGATCGAAGCTGCCGGGGTAGATGGCTTTGACGGTGTTCACGCCAGTTGCATTCTATCCGGTTTGGGGTGGGGCGACGCAGAGGGGGCGCGAGGTTGGGGGCTGCTCAGGATTCTTCCCATCCTCCGTATACCTGGTGAAGGGCGTTGCAGATTTCGCCCAGGGTGGCGTAATTGCGGACGCAGTCGAGGATGAAGGGCATGGTGTTGGCGGCGGAAAGGCCGTCGGGTGTGGGTTGCGGTTCCTGGGCGGCGGCGCGGCGAAGAGCGTCGAGGGAGCGCTGCACGGTTTCACCGGATCGCTTCGCGCGGAGTGTTTTCAGCTTTGCGATCTGGGCGTCGCGAACACATTCGTCAATGTAGAGGGTCCGGGGCGGCTCGTCCTGCGTGGCGTACTGATTGACGCCAACGATGATTTTTTCGCCGGCTTCGACAGCGCGCTGGTAGGCGTAGCTGGCCTCGGCGATTTCCTTCTGTGGATAGCCGGCCTCGATGGCTTTGACCATGCCGCCCATGGCGTCGAGTTTGTCGAAGATGAGGAAGGCGTCGCGTTCCATGTCGAGGGTAAGTTTTTCGAGGAAGTACGATCCGCCGAGGGGATCGATGACGTCGGCGACACCGGATTCGTGCGCGATGATCTGCTGGGTGCGGAGCGCGATGCGGGCGGCGTCTTCGGTTGGCAGGGCGAGGGCTTCGTCGAAACCGTCGGTGTGGAGCGACTGCGTGCCGCCGAGGACAGCGGCGAGGGCCTGGAGTGCGACACGGGCAATGTTGTTTTTCGGCTGCTGGGCGGTGAGGGAGACGCCGGCGGTCTGGGTATGGAAGCGCATCCAGGTGGAGCGCGGATTCTTTGCGCCGAAGCGCTCGGTCATGACGCGATACCAGATTTTACGGGCGGCGCGGTATTTAGCGATCTCTTCGAAGAAGTCGTTGTGCGCGTTGAAGAAGAAACTGAGGCGGGGAGCGAAGTCGTCGACGGGGAGGCCGCGGCGGAGCATCCACTCGACGTACTCGATGCCGTCGTAGAGGGTGAAGGCGAGTTCCTGGAGCGCGGTCGAGCCGGCTTCGCGAATGTGGTATCCGGAGATCGAAATGGGATTGAAGCGCGGGGTGTGGCGCGCGCCGAACTCCAGCGTGTCGACAACGAGGCGCATGGAGGGAGCGGGCGGGTAGAGGTATTCCTTCTGCGCGATGTACTCCTTGAGGATGTCGTTCTGGAGGGTGCCGGAGAGCTGTTGCCAGTCCGCGCCCTGGCGCTCGGCGACGACGAGGTACATCGCCCACAGGACGGCGGCGGGCGAGTTGATGGTCATCGAGACGGTGGTGGCCGCGAGCGGGATCCCGTCGAAGAGCGTCTGCATGTCTTCGAGGGAGTCGATGGCGACGCCGCACTTCCCTACTTCGCCCTCGCTCCTGGGATCGTCGGAGTCGCAGCCCATGAGCGTGGGCAGGTCGAAGGCCACGGAAAGGCCGCCGGCACCGCCTTCGAGGAGGTATTTGTAACGGCGGTTGGTCTCTTCCGGCGAGGCGAAGCCGGAGAACTGCCGCATGGTCCAGAGGCGGCCGCGATAGCCGGTGGGATGGAGGCTGCGCGTGTACGGAGGCTGGCCGGGCGCGCCGAGGTAGTGGTCCTGATTCTGTTGCCAGTCTTCGGGGAGGTCGGCGGCGGTGTAGAGACGGCGGATGGGTGCGCCGGAGATGGTGGTAAAGCATGCGGCGCCGGTTTCATCACGGTTCACGCCGGTGGGTTTGCCGATGGGGTGCTCGGGATTCTTCGCGAGCGTGGGCTCGAGGGTCTGCTCGGACCAGCGGAGTTCTTCGGGCGAGGGATGGCGATCGAGGGTGAGATCGGCGAGGAGTGAATCGCGGAGGTGGGTTGCCTTGTCGGGCACGGATCAGGATAGGTGAGGGGGAGAAGAAGGAGCAACCGTTATTCGTCTAATCCCGCGAAATTCAACTTGCCACCCCTACTTTGCAATAAGGCGCTTCAACCGTCGCAGAGCCTCCGCTTCTCGCGAGGACGAGCGCAGATTCGGAATAGCCATCCTCGGCGCCGAGCGAGCGGGTTGACTCAATGTTCGCGTCGACTTCTTACTTCTTGCGCCCATAGAGTTTAACGTTGAGACTTCCTATCCAACTCCCACGCTTTGGCGTATTTCCAACTCACATAGGCGGAGTGGTAGAGGTGCTGGAGAAGCCCTTCGCGGCCGTCGAGGAAGCCAAGGCGGAGGAAGTAGTTGTACTTGAAGGTCGCGACCGGGACGATGAGAACGTTCCAGAGGAAGGCGAAGATCGAGCGGCTGGTTTTGCCGCGGGCGATGGCCTGGGTTGCGCCGAGGGTGCTGTAGCGGTTCATGTGCTCGATGTAGCCATCGAGGTTGGGATAGGCGTGGTGGATCAGGTCGCCGCGGAGACGTCCGGCGGGGCCCGTCTGGCGGATCGTCTCATGCACGGCGCGTTCTTCGAACTGGGCCGTGCCCCGGCGGAAGAGGCGCAGCTTGGGATCGGGGTAGTAGCCGCCATGGCGGAGCCAGCGACCGAGGAAGAAATTCCGGCGGGGCAGGAAGTAGGCGAGGCACTCGGGCAGGCCGGCGAGCAGGGCGCGGATCTCCTGGGTGAGTTCGGGGCTGACTTCTTCGTCCGCATCGAGAGCGAGCACCCAGTCCGAGGTGCATTGTCGGATGGCGAAATTCTTCTGCGCGCCGAAGCCGCTCCATTCCCGCGTGAAGAATTTCGTGCCGGATTCACGCGCAATCTCGGGCGTACGGTCGGTCGAACCGGCGTCGACGACGACGATCTCATCGGCCCAGCGAACACTGGCGAGGGTGCGGGGGAGGTTGGCTTCCTCGTTCTTCGTGATGATCGCGACGGAAAGAGTGAGTGGCATGGATCGTGCGGCGAAGGGCGCGGCGGCCGGCTCCGCTCTGGCGGAAGTGTAACAAGCCGGATTCTCTTCCTGGCTGGTTGCGGAATCTTTAGAGCCGATTCATGGGGAACGCGGGGCACTGGAAGACCGATCTGGTGAAGGTACACGCCGAGGGAGGCATTCTGGTGCTGAAGAAGGTGAGCAACGATCAGCGGGGCGCGCACGAACTTCGGTCCGGTTGCGCTGATCGCGGTGCCTGGTCCCGGGACCGCTAATCCAGACCTGTAGCGCGGGGACCCGGAGTATGCCTGTCGTTCGACGTGTGGCGCATCCGTTCGCGCGGGGATGGCTGCTGACCCATTCTTCCCATTGCGCGGAAGAGGAAGAAGATGCCAGCCAGCAGGACGACGAGGATAACGCCGGTAATGGCGATCATAGCGAACTCTCCTGATCCGTAGGAGGGGCGCCGGCTGCGAAATGGTTATCCGGAAAGACGTTAGTTAGAAAGGAATGTCGTCGTCGGTGATCTCGGTCCCCTGGACAATATCGTCGGCGGGGGCGGGCTGCCGCTGATCGTATGAGGAGTTGGAGCGCGACGGAGCGGTCGATTCGCCTTCCCCACGGCCGGAGAGCAGAACGAGGTCGTTGACGATGATTTCGGTGCGGTACTTTTTCTGTCCGTCCTTGTCGTCCCAGGAGCGTGTCTGGATGCGGCCTTCGACGTAGAGTTTGGAACCCTTCTTGACGTAGTCGCGGACCACTTCGGCGGTGCGGGCGAAGGCGACAAGGTTGTGCCACTCGGTGCGATCGGTCCAGGTGCCGGTCTGGTCCTTGGTGCGATCGGTGGTGGCCAGGGAAAAGGTGGCGACGGCGTTGCCGGTAGAAGCAACCTTGATTTCGGGGTCCTTGCCGACGTTGCCGACGAGGGTGACTTTATTGACGCTCCTGGCCATAGCGGTTCTCCGGATCGATTTATCTGATGAAGGATAGCAGGAAGACCGGGGGGAGAGCAGGTCCCCACGGACGTGTTGATGTTACGCAAGGCACGGGACTTTTGTGCGGACGCCAGGCCGATTCAGAGAGCTTCGTTGATCTGAGTGATCAACTCCTCGGTGGTAGCGGCGGGCGGGAGACAGGCCGTTCCGCGGCAGACGGCGGCGATGGCGCCGGAGTTGAGTGTGGCCAGTTGCGGGAGATGGGGCAGAGTCTCTTTCAGGACCGGCGGAAGCTGGCCGGAGCGGGTCTGGTCCACGCTGAGCGTGAGGATGGCTTTGTTAACAGCATAGCGGGCATTCGCGATGGCGGCGAGTTGACGCGCGGGGCGACCAGCCCCAATGATCGCGACCTGGATCGGCGGCAGCAGGAGACGCTCGAGCGCGAGGGCGTAGCTTCCGGCATAGAGGCCGTAGTGCTCGATGACGCCAGCGAAGGCGACGAGGGTTCCCTCGGCTTGGGCGCGGAAGTCGGCGCGTCCGCTGAGAGCTTCGAGACGCAGGAGGGCCGCGGCGGCTGTGGAGTTGCCGGCGGGAGTGGGTGAATCCTGCATGGGCTTGCGACGGGCAGCGAGCGCGCCGAGTTTGTCGGCGCCGTTCTTCTCAGTGTCGAAGAAGCCGCCGTGTTCGGGGTCGTGGAAACGGTCGAGCATGACTTCGGCGAGTTGCATGGCGGAGTCGTAGTAGCGCAGTTCGCCGGTAGACTCCCAGGCATCGACGCAGGCGTGGATGAGGAGCGCATAGTCGTCGAGGACGGCGGGGATGCGGCGGGGATGCGTGTCGGCATCGGGGTAGGCAACGACGTGGGCGAGACCGGTGGCGGGATCCCAGGCTTCGCGGAGGATGCGATCGAGGGTGCGCAGGGCGAAGGCGCGGGGGGCGTCGGAGTCGAGGACGCGGGCCGCATCGAGGTACGCCGAGATGGCCATTGCGTTCCAGCCGGTATAGAGGGTCTTGTCGATGAAGGGCGTGGGGCGCTGGAGGCGCGCGGCGTAGAGCTTCTGCTTTGACGAAGCAAGGTCGCGCTCTGCGTCAGGCTGCGGGTGCTTCAGGCGCTGGGCGACTTCTTCGATGGTGAAGTTGCGGTGCAGGACATTTTTCTGCGGGTTGTGGTGCATGTCGCCGATGGATCCAATGTCGTAGTACAGCTCGGCGATGGCGAGTTCTTCCGGGGTGAGAACAGCGGCGGCTTCAGCGCGCGTCCAGGTGAAGTAGTCGCCGTCATCTTCGAGAGAGATGTCGGCGTCCTGCGAGGCGTAGAAGCCGCCGCGCTCCTGGTCGCTGAGCCACTCATTCATCCAGCGCATGATGTCGTCGGCGACGGCGGCGAAATCCGGCTCGACGAAGGTCTGGAAGGCGTGAACGTAGTTGGCGAGCAGGCCAGCGTTGTCGTACAGCATCTTTTCGAAATGCGGGACGACCCAGCGCTCGTCGACGGAGTAGCGGTGGAAGCCTCCAGCGAGCTGATCGTAGACGCCGCCGCGGGCCATCTTGCGCAGGGTGACGGTGGCGGCTTCTTTGGCAGCTTCGTTTCCGGTGCGGGCCGCGACATCGATGAGGAGATCGAGCGCGGAGGGGTGCGGAAATTTTGGCTGCGAACCGAAGCCGCCGTTGCGCGGATCGAACTGGGTGACGATGCTCTGGACGAGTTTGTCGACGATGGCGAGGGAGAGGCCATCGCCGGGGGCGGAAAACGTTTCGCCGTGCTCGATGGCGGCGATGACGCTGGCGGCGGATTCGAGGACTTCGTCGCGGCGCGTTTGCCAGGCCTGAGCCAGCGTCAGCAGAACGCGCTCGAATCCGGGCCGTCCGTAGCGGTCCTCGCGAGGGAAGTAGGTGCCGGCGAAGAACGGGCGGCCGTCTGGAGTGAGGATCGCGGTGAGCGGCCAGCCGCCCTGACCGGCAATCGCCTGAACGGCGGCCTGATAGCGGGCGTCGACGTCGGGACGCTCGTCGCGGTCGACCTTGATGGCGACAAAGTGTTCATTGATGGTGGCGGCGAGCGCGGGATCTTCGTAGGATTCGCGGTCCATGACGTGACACCAGTGACACCAGACGGCGCCGACGTCGAGCAGGACGGGCTTACCGGTTTGCTGGGCGAGCGCAAAGACGGCTTCGCCCCACTCCTGCCAATACACAGGCTGATGCATGGCGGAACGCAGATAGGAGGAGGCGGCTTTGTCGAGGGTGTTACGCGATTCCAGAGCAGCGGCGGTGTGGGACTCGGCCATACCTTCAGCCTACCCGTTCACAAGGCGGCGGGCGACTTCGACATAGAGATCGATGGCGGCGAAGAGTTCCTTTTTCGCGAGCTTTTCATGCGGTGTGTGAGCAACGTGAATCGAACCGGGACCGAGAAGCAGAGGCTCACCCCAGGCGCTGAGCCAGGGGATGTCCGTGGTGAAAGCAGCGACCATGGTGGTCAGGCCTTCAATGGCGCGCAGGCGTTTGAAGGGGATCTCGAGGGTGAAGTCGACGGCGGCGAGTCCAGCGGCGGCCTGTTCAATGGCGCGGCACGTCTCGTCGGAGGGTCCAACCAGCCGGACCATGACCTGGGCTTCAGCGTGATCGGCGATCACGTTGGGGGCGTAGCCGCCGCTGATCATGCCGATGTTCAGCGTGCTGGGGCCGACATCGTCAAGCGTGGGCAGTTTGACGGCGAGGATGCGATGCAGGGCTTCGACGAGCTTGTGCGTGGCGCTGTCGCCGAGTTCGGGATACGCGGAGTGCGCCATTTTTCCCGACGCGCGTACGACGGCGCGGAGAGCGCCCTTCGAGGCCAGCGCGACACGATTGTCGGTGGGCTCGCCGTTGATGAGGAAGCGGCTGCCGCGCGGCTGCAGGTTGGCGGCTTTCGCGCCGGCGGAGTCGCGCTCTTCTCCGGCGACGAAGAGCAGGCCAACGCGACTTCCTTGCTCGCGAAGCTTTTCCGCAGCGGCGATTTGCGCCGCGATGATGCCTTTGGCATCGCAGGAACCGCGGCCGTAAATGAATCCTTCGTCCTCGCTCGATGGGATGAAGGGCGGGACCGTGTCCATGTGGGTGGAGAGGACGACATCGGGCGTCTGGTCTGGGGTGCCGGCGTAGACGTTGAAGCGCTCGCTGGTGGAATGGCTCTCGCGGTGCTGCTCGACGGGCATCTTCTCGACGGCAAAGCTGCGGCCGGCGAGGAAATCTGCCAGAAAGGCGCCAACCGCGCCCTCGTTGTAGGTGATGGACTCGATGTCGACGAGACTGCGCGTGAGCTGAATCGGGTCGAGGCTCATAGTGAAGGACCAGAATACGCGAGGCGCGCTTCGTACAATGAATCGAGATGACGCAGTCTCACGTTGGATCTGCATTTCTGCGCACGGTTGAGGATCTCCGCGGACCCGCGGGGCGGCTGGAGGCGTTGCTGAACGCCGGCAAGCCCGACGCTCCATATGCGGCGCTGGTTTGCCATCCGCATCCTCTGGGCGGCGGGACGATGCACAACAAGGTTGTGTATCACGCGATGAAAGCGTTCCAGAGTTTTGGGCTGCCGGTATTGCGGTTCAACTTTCGCGGAACGGAATTGAGCGATGGCGAGCACGATAACGGTAACGGCGAACAGGACGATGTACGGGCCGCGCTCGACTGGCTGGAACATGAGTTTCATCGGCCGGTGCTGTTTGCGGGTTTTTCCTTTGGGTCGTATGTGGGGCTGCGCGCCTGCTGCGGCGATCCGCGGGTCGTGGGTCTGGTCGCGCTGGGAATTCCAGCACACGCGGAGGGGCGCGACTACGCGTACGAATTTTTGGACGCATGCCCGCAATCGAAGCTGTTCGTGAGCGGCACGCGCGATCAATATGGACCCGTGGCTGCAGTGGAGGCAGCCGTGGAACGCGCGCGGGAACCGAAGGAGTTGGTGTGGATTTCCGATGCGGATCACTTTTTTGCGGGTAAGCTGGAGGATGTGAGGCAAGCCATTCGCTCGTGGGCGCTGCGTTCTTTCCCGGCTCTCGTTCAATCATGACCACCATCGAAGAAATCCACGCAGTCAGCAGAGAAATCTTTGATCGGGCACTGCAGGCCTGCGATATTCCCAAAGCATTCGACCGGCATCTGCATTTCGACGGGAAGACGCTGGTGCGTCATCCTTCTCCGCGCCTGCCTTCCATTGCGCAGCCGCTGGATGGTTTTAAGGAAATTTACGTCATCGCGTTCGGCAAGGCTGCGCTGACCATGCTGAATGCGCTGCTCGACCGGCTGCCGCCGAAGATGCATGTGCACGGCGTGTGCTCGGCGCCGGACGTTCCGAAAAAGAAGAACAGGCACATTCGCTACTTCGCCGGCGGACATCCGCTGCCGAATGAGGATTCGCTGGCGGCGGCGCGCGCCACGCTCGATCTGCTGAAACATGCGAAGAAGACGACGTTCATCTTTTTCCTGATCAGCGGCGGCGGGTCGGCCATGCACGAGTTGCCGCGTGACAAGAAGATCACGCTGGACGACACCATCGCGTTTCACGAGACGCTGGTCGCGAGCGGGCGACCATCACGGAGATCAACACGGTCCGCAAATTCTTCTCGGCTGTGAAAGGCGGACGGCTTGCGGTGGCTGCTCCCGAAGCGGAGAAGCTGTCGCTGTTGCTGGCCGATGTTCCGCTGCGGGATCTGGCCGCGGTCGCCTCTTCTCCGACGCTGCCGGACTATTCCACGATGGCGGAATGCCAGGAGATCCTCGAGCGGTTCCATCTGCTGGAGAAATTTCCGCCCGCGATACGGGAGTACTTCGAGAAGCTGATCCGGGAGGAGCGTGCATCGGCGCGCTCGGAGGAAGAACAGAAGAAGACCGCGGCAGCTTTTCAGCACGCGCAGTTCGATACGCTGCTTTCCAACCACGACTTTGTCAACGCGGCGCGCGATCACGCGCAGGCGCTGGAGTACAAGGTCGTCATCGACAATACCTGCGACGACTGGGATTATGCGGAGGCGGCGAAGTATCTGCTGGCGCGGTTCCACGAGCTGCGCGCCGAATATTCGCGGGTGTGCCTGCTCTCGAGCGGCGAGGTGACGGTGAACCTGGGGAAGAGTCCGGGGTGCGGCGGACGCAATCAGCAGTTCGCGCTGCAGTGCGCGCTGGATCTGGCCCGGTTCGAGGGCGAGACGCTGGCCGTGCTGAGCGCGGGATCGGATGGCATCGACGGCAACAGCCCCGCGGCGGGCGCGATTATCGACACGACCACGATTGCGCGGGCGCGACGCTGCAATTTCGATCCGGAGAGGATACTGGCGCGGTTCGACACGTGCACGCTCTTCACCGCGCTGGGCGACTCGATCATGACGGGACCCACAGGGAACAACCTGCGCGATCTGCGGATCCTGATCGCCGGGTAGTTACCGCTCTCTTTCAAGACATCGAGTTAATCCGGGGGTTCCCCGAGCGTCCTGTCCACGATCTCCATTGAACAACTCGAGAACTGGCAGCGCGTTAGGAGTGGCCTCAGATTCTCTCTTGGTTTGCAAGGGGATGTGTGTTGAGCAAGAGAGCTTCTATGAAGTGGGTGTGAGTTGGGGGAAGAGTTTTGCGGCGTCCCAGGCTGTGCCCGTCTTAAGGATGCCGAAAGCTGGCGTGACCAGGAAGGGGCACCCGGTGGGTCGTACCCCGATACAATTCTTCGACGAACTTCAGGGACAGGCACACTAGCCTGGCTGGTTGTCATTACGAAACATGCTGACGATCCGGATAGCCGTCTGACCTATCGGGAATACTGCCCATTCAGTCGTGCGCCTCAATAAAGGCGAGGAACGCATCAGCCACGAGCCCGGGCAGCCTTTGGCGGTTGGCCTTGCTGAGCAGTTCGTGGCCGGCCGAGGGAACCGCCTGTAGCCGTGTGCGTGCCGGAATCGCCGCGATCGCCGACTCAAGCTCCGCGATGGTCCCAAACCCGTCCCGCACGCCCGACACAAACAGCGCCGGCGTGCGTACATCGGCGAAGTGCCCGGTCCGCATCTGCTCCGGCTTCCGCGGCGGATGCAGTGGGTACGACAGCAACAGCAGCGCATCCACCAGTCCTGGCTCTCCCGCCGCCAGCATCGACGCCATCCGCCCCCCGTACGAGTACCCCCCGAGATACACTCCCGCAAACTGCCCCTGCCGCCGCAGCGCATCCACGGCAGCTCGCAGCCCGGCCTGATCCCGCGTCGCCGTCCGTAGCGGCGGCCCCGTCGGACGCTCCTGGCGGAACGGAAGATCGCAGCGAAGAACCGTGAACCCCGCCCCCGCAAAGCTCTCCGCGATCGCCACCAGCAGCGGCGCCTGGCAGTTGGCTCCCGCAGAGTGAGTCAGGACCAGAGCGCTCGCCCGCGCGGCCGCTGCGTCCGGCGTGTGCAGAAAGCCGCGGACTGGTTCGGCTCCCGAAGTATCTGAAAAGGGCTGGACCACGGTCATCGGTCAGACTCCCTCCGCTGGGCGAGGGCGGAAGAAAGCACGAGCCTCGGCGCGGAACAGCAGAATCGCGATGCCCGCAAAAATGATGGCGTGGAACAGTGCCTGGCCCGGCCCGTTCAGCCACGCCACAACCACGTGAAAGGCCATCCACAGAAACGCGAGCCACCGCGCCCAGTTCGCCCCGCGCAGCATTAACACTCCGGCCACGACCGCCAGCAGTTCGGTCAGAAGAATCCACGGATCTTCCGCGTGCCACGATTGAATCGCCGTGCGCCCGTGAACGACCAGGCCGGCGGCGCCAACGGCGATATAGATCCAGCTGAGAACGGTGATGGCCAGAGGTCGAGGCATCGGAACAAAGGACAGAGTCAAGGCATCACGGAACAGAGTAGGGTAAGCCGCAACCGGTTAGCAAAACCCTGGCAGCGAAGCGAAGAGCGATTCGCCAATAGCCTTCGCCAATAGCCCTTCGCCAACCGCCTTTCGCTAACCGCCTCTCGCTAACCGCCCTTCGCTAACCGTCTCTCGCTAACCGCTCTTCGCTGGCGGCTAAAAGCCGCCTTCACGCACGCGCCAGCTCTCCAATCCCCTTGACCAGTAAATCCAGATCGGCGGTGCGCGTGTACACATGCGGCGTCACCCGCACGCAGCTGATGTTCTCCCACACGACGCCCACCGTGTGAATCTTGTACTTGTCGAACAGCCCCGCCGCCACCTGCTGCGGCGTCATGCCGTCGATCGATACTCCCCCGATCGCGCACGAGTACTCCGGCCGCAGCGAAGTATGCAGCTTCACCTTCGGAATTGATTGCACTCGCGTCGACCAGTAGTTCTTCAGATAGAAAATTCGCTCCTGCTTGCGCGCCGAACCGATGCCCTCGTGGAAATTAATTGCCTCGCCGATCCCCTGCTCCAGAGGAAAGCTCCTCGTGCCCAGGTCTTCGAATTTGCGAATGTCCGCCGAATGGGGCATGGCATTACAGGTGAGCGGCCACAGCTTCTCGATGTGATCTTCGCGCACCCACATCATCCCCGTCCCAATCGGCGCCGACAGAAACTTGTGCAGGCTGGTGCCGAAGTAGTCGCATTGGAGATCCGGGATTTTGAAGTCGATCAGCCCGAAGGAGTGCGCGCCATCCGCCAGCACTTCGATGTTATGGCTGTGCGCCATATCGGAAATCTTCGCCACCGGCATCGTCTGCCCGACCCAGTTGATCATGTGCGTCACGTGGATCAGCCGCGTCCTCGGCGTGATCGCCTGCTCGTAGGCGCGGACGATCGCATCGTCGTCTTCCATCGGAAGATCGAACGAGAGTTGCTTGTAGACGATACCGTCGCGCTCCGCGCGCTGCCGGTACGCCTCGATCATGTGCGGGTAGTCCTGCTTCGTGCCGATCACCTCATCGCCGGCCTTCAGCGGCAGCCCATAGATAATCGTGTTCAGCGCTTCGGTGGAGTTGCGGTCGATCGCGATCTCCCCCGGCTTGGCCCCGGCCAGCGTCGCCAGTTTCTCGCGCAGTGGCTCCCGGCCCTGATCCAGAATCTGCCACATGTAATAGGAGGGCCCTTCGTTCGAGAGCTGGTTGTAGCGCTCCACCGCCTCCTGCACCACGATGGGCGAAGGCGAGACGCCGCCATTGTTCAGGTTCACGATGTCCGGGTTCACCGAATACGCGCGCTGGATGACGGACCAGTAGTCCTCATTTTGCGCAACCTCCGCGGGCGCAAGGTCGTGAAGGGGGTGCGCGGCGGCGGCGAAGTCGGCTGCGTACGCCTGGCGAAAAAGGCTGTTAACTGAAAAGGCACCCGCGAGCGTGGCGGTCCGCCTGAGGAAGGTGCGCCGGTCGGTCGGAGTCATGGCAAGCACTTTAGGGGCAAACCGGCTTCAGAAGCAAATGTCGGCGGGGCGACGCAGCCCCATCCCAAGCCAAATGCCCCACCCGTAGTGCTCAGAATGACCGCTGTTAATGCCTTGAAGTGGGACGCAGCTGGGATACAGGTATTGTTACGCTTGCCGTTAATGGATAACCAACCCGGTAACCGCAACACGTCGCGGAGCAGGCCGTCAACAGAGGGAAAAGACGCGAACCGGCCGATGCCTGCCGAGTTTGTTCAGTCGGGTCGTGAGCTCGGACCCGGCCCATCCACGCGGGTCCCAGGGGCCTCGTCGGGCTGGCCCATTCCTGACGCACAGGGCCTTGCCGCCCGTTGTGATTGCCGTCACATCATCCGCAAGCCCCCTGCGTTACGGTTCCTAACCGTTTTGGGCAGCTGAGCCGACTCTTGCCGCTTTCTCCGGCGGCGACCGACTTTGAGAATTCGTACAGATCATGCCAACGCCGGAGCGTCCCGACGACATGCGCGCCCTCATCACCCAGATCGCCCGCGCCCTGGTGGATATTTCCAACGAAGTGGTCGTCGACGAAGACGATCGCGGTGACAGCAGCGCCTTCCGCCTGCGCGTTGCCCGCTCCGATGTCGGCAAGGTGATCGGCAAGGAAGGTCGAACTGCCCGCGCGATGAGAACGATTCTGGGCGCCGTCAGCGTGAAGCATCACCATCGCTACACCCTCGACATTATCGAAGAAGAGCAAGGCGCCCACTAGCGAACAGCTCGTTGCGCGACAATCCGCGCCACGCCGCAGTCCGCGGCAACGGAAACCCGCAGCCGTGGTTCAAAGAGGCTATGCAGGGATTTTTGCCGCGGGCGGATAGTGGCTATGGACCTCTCCCCCGCGCTTGAATTTTCCTCAAAACAGGGCCATGCTTGTGGTGTCCGGCTCCCACGCGAAGAAGGCGGCCTTATGCTCGGGTTACCTCGTACCGCTGGCTCCTCTCTCCTGGCGGCGTTCTCAGCGCTGCCTCTGCTTTGCGCTGCCTCCGCCCCCGCCCAGGTTTTCACCGTCGAGCCGGAACACGTCGAGAAGCACTACACCGAGTTCAACCCCACCCATGTCCGCTATCCCGCGCAGCCCGTCACGCAACTGGGACGCGAGGGACTCATCCGCTTCATGCAGTCCGAGCAGGGCTTTGCCATGCGGCCCCTGCCCATCGCCAACCTCGACCTGCACGCCAACGGGCACATGGATCCTACCGGCGACAAATACGTCGCTTTGCTGCACCAGAAAGGCATCTCGGCGAAACCCGGTGACCGCGTGGTCGTCACCGATATCAAAATCCGCGACAAGACCATCCAACTCGATCTGAACGGCGGCTTCCAGCCAAAGCACCGGATCCTCCGCCATATCTCCATCGGTATGGACCCGATGAACACCGTGCCGCTCGCGCCCGACGATGGACTGGATCCCACAGGTTCGCGCCTGACGCTGGTGTTCGAGGAGCGCGTGCCCGACCTCAACGGCGAGCAACTGCAGGCGCTGCTCAAGCCCATGATCGACTTCGGCGTGAAATCCCCCGCGGAAGCCTACGCCGAGACCCTGCCCGATTTCCTGCGCAAAGCCATCGAGCAGCACAGCGTCCTGGTGGGCATGAATCGCGACATGGTCACCTACGCCAAGGGCCAGCCGCTGCGCAAAGTGCGCGAAACCGGCGAGGACGGAAAGCAATTCGAGATCTGGATCTACGGCGAAGCCCCCCAGCCCGTCGAGTTCGTCCGCTTCGAAGGCAACTTCGTCACTCGCGTTGAACTCGCCAAAGTTGGCGAACCCCTCGTCGTCCGCAACGAGAACGAGATGGGAGACTACTGGGGCACGCGGCCGGTGGTGGCGGCCAACGAGCACCAGATCAAACTCGGCGACCAGACCGAGGCCGAACGCTCTGCCGAAAATGCGCCGCGCCAGGCCCCCACTCTCCGCAAGCCCGGCGAAGAACTGCCCCAGGACAGCGACAAGGACGCTCCGCCCGCGATGCAGCCGGTGAAGATGCCGCCATCTCTGCAGCGCCCCGGCGACCCCGGCTACCACCCCACCGTTCCGGCCCAGCAGCCGCCCGCGCAGGGATCGGGCCAGGCCCCCACGCAGAGTTCCTCGTCCCAGACGCAGAGCAGCGACGGAAACAAAACCACGCAGACGCAAAGCGCATCCGGGTCAGGACAGCAAAGTTCCAGCCAGCAGCAACAGCAGCCAACCACCACCGATCCGGGACCCAACCCCCTCGACAAACCCCAATAAAGCAGCGCATCGCCAACCAGCGCTCTCGCCAAACGTCGCTTGCTAATGGCTTCCCGCTAAGCGCTTCTCGCTAAACGTCCTTGACTGACCGCCTTTCAGCTGACCGTTTCACTGCTGACCGCTTCATCGCCGGCCGCATCATCCCTGAACTAACATAGCCGCGGAGGACTTCCTCGCCCATGCGCGCTCTTCTGCCTGCTCTCGCCTTCTCCCTCCTCTTCACCTCTGCCGCTCTCTCCCAATCGGGATGGCCCCCTGGACCCTCGCACGCCACCATCACCCTCTGGCCGCATGGCGCCCCCGTTCCTGTCACCGCAACCGCGGCTTCGTCCGAACTCCAATCGATGCCCTCCCCGCCGCCCGGTCCCGAACACGCCACCACCACTCCGCAGATGCCGCTCATCGCCGGTCGCCCCATCGTCCGCCTCGGCAACGTGACCGACCCCACCATCACGCTCTACCTCGCGCCGAAGTCCCACAACACCACCGCTGCCGTCATGGTCTTTCCCGGAGGCGGCTATTCCATCCTCGCCATCGATCTCGAAGGCACCGAGGTCTGTGACTGGCTCAACTCCATCGGCGTGAATTGCCTGCTCGTGAAGTACCGCGTGCCCGGCCCCGGCCCATATCCCAAATCATCGGCGGCCCAGCAGGACGCGCCCCGCGCCCGGGGCCGCGCGCGCGCGCA
>VFSW01003708.1_pt1 | contig 22890 bp, 34 predicted proteins | sample 5358111 | NCBI WGS metagenome assembly VFSW01 (sample SAMN11554181, study PRJNA540505) | mine drainage metagenome | isolation source: sediment from site ElyBrook_90M | place: USA: Ely Copper Mine, Vershire, VT | collected 2017
ACCGCGACAAGGCCAAGGGCATTGCGCAGTACCGCAAGATGAAGGAGCGCGAGGCACAACTGGCGAAGAGTTCGCGTGTGTCTCTGGAAGGCCTGGCCGAGCAGATCAAGCAGGCTGGCATGAAGGATCTGAACCTGATTCTGAAGGGCGACGTGCAGGGTTCTGTCGAGGTGCTGGCGGATTCTCTGCAGCGGATGTCGACCGAGAAGGTACGGGTCCGGGTGCTGCACTCCGGTGTTGGTGCGATTACGGAGTCGGACGTTCTGCTGGCCTCGGCCTCGAATGCGGTTGTGATCGGCTTCAACGTGCGGCCTGACCGCAAGTCGGCGGAGATTGCGGATCGCGAGAACGTGGAGATTCGGCTGCACTCGATTATCTATGAGTTGCAGGACGAGATCACGAAGGCGATGTACGGATTGCTGGAGCCGGTCTTCAAGGAGAACTATGCAGGCCGCGCCGAGGTGATGAACGTATTCAAGATCACCAAGGTCGGGCAGATTGCTGGTTGCCGTGTGACCGACGGGCTGATCAAGCGCGATGCGCAGGTGCGGTTGCTGCGTGAAGGCGTAGAGGTGTGGCGTGGCAAGATCGGTTCGCTGAAGCGCTTCAAGGACGATGTGTCCGAGGTTCGCCAGGGCGTGGAGTGCGGTATCGATCTGGCTGGACACAAGGACATTCGCGTTGGCGATGTGATTGAGTCGTTCACCACGGAGACACTGGCTGCAGAGCTGGGCCAGAACTCTGCCGTGGCGCGCAAGGCGGAGAAGGCCGAGAAGGAGCGGGTTGCGGCAGCGGCTGCAGCAGCGGCGGCCGAGACCACCAACGCTTAGATTGAACGGATGTTTCACCGAGGCCAGGGAGACTCCCTGGCCTCGACTTTTATAAGGTGAAGTGGGGAGAGGTGAATTGCCGGGCTGGAAGCGATACCATGGCGGAATGGATCTGAACGCTATTCAAGTTGCCCTTCGCGACCAGCATCTGGACGGCTGGCTTTTTTATGATCACCACAATCGCGATCCACTCGGTTTGCGCATATTGGGGCTGCCCGCGGATGGGCATGTGACGCGGCGATGGTACTACTTTGTGCCGGTGGAGGGAGAGCCGCGGAAGTTGGTGCATCGGATTGAGTCGGGCCGGCTCGATTCCCTGCCGGGGGTGAAGACGGAGTACTCGTCGTGGCAGGAGTTGGAGAGCAAGCTGGAGATGCTGTTGCAGGGGGCTACGCGGGTGGCGATGCAGTACTCGCCACGGAACGCGATTATGTATGTCTCCATGGTGGATGCAGGCACGGTGGAAGTGCTGCGGGGGATGGGCAAGGAGATTGTGAGTTCTGCGGACCTGGTGAGCCAGTTTGAGGCGGTGCTGACCGAAGCGCAGATGGCGACGCACTATGAGGCTCAGGAGCGGCTGGATGCGATTCTTGCGGCGGGCTGGCAGGAGATGGGACGGCGGGTTCGCGGGGGTGGTGGCGGAGCCGATGAGTACAGCATGGTGGAGTATCTGCAACGGGCGATTGAGCAGGCGGGGATGGTGACGGAGCATGGGCCGAATGTCAGCGTAGGGCCAAACTCGGCGGACTCGCACTATGAGCCGAGCCGAGAGAGTTCGCGGATGATCCGGCGCGGCGACTTTGTGCTGATCGATATATGGGCGAAGCTGGCGGGACGTCCGGAGGCGGTGTGGTACGACATTACCTGGACAGGTGTGGTGGATCGCGAGCCGACGGAGCGGGAGCAACTGGTGTTCGAGACGGTGCGGAATGCGCGGGACGCTGCGATTGCGGTGGTGCAGGACGCGTTTGCCGCAGGGCGGCCGATTGCTGGCTGGGAGGCCGATGACGCTTCGCGGGCAGTGATCACCGCGGCGGGGTTTGGGGCTTACTTTACGCACAGAACCGGGCATAACATTGCGACGGAGCTGCATGGGAGCGGTGCGCATCTGGACAATCTGGAGACGCATGACGAGCGGCTGATACTGCCCAATACGTGTTTTTCGGTGGAGCCAGGGGTGTATTTCACCGGAGAGTTTGGGGTGCGGAACGAAGTGAATATGATGACGCGGAGAGGCAAGGCCGAGGTGACGGGAAGGATGCAGCGCGAGCTGGTGCGTATCTGAGGGAATCCGGATGGGTTTTCAGCTATCATCGGAGGTGAGATGACGACCAATGTATACGCGCCGGCGCGGACTGCCGGAAAGAGTATTTTTTCGCCGACGGTGATCCTGATCGCTGGCTGGCTGGTTCCGGGAGCGGGGCATTTGCTGCTGCGGAAGTGGGTGCGGGGATCGCTGCTGCTGGTGTCGATCGTGTCGATGTTTCTGATTGGGCTGGCGTTGAAGGGGAAGATCTACTCGCCCAATACTGGCGATTTGCTGGATATTTTGAACTTTGCGGGTGATCTGGGGAATGGTCTGCTGTATGGGATCGCACGGATTTTCGACATGGGACAGGGTAGCGTGCAGATTGCGATTGCGGATTATGGGACGAAGTTTATGGTGGTGGCGGGGCTTTTGAACGTGATTGCGGCGGTGGATGCGCACTCTCTGGCTACGGGGAGGAAGGTTTCGTGACGATTACGCATTTTAGTGCGGTGGTGTTGTTTGCCCTGTTTACCTCGGTAGTTTTCGGGATTACGCAGCGATCTGAGCCCAAGATGATGATTCGTTTTGGGGCGTTTTGCTTTGCTTTGTTTGTGGGCGGGACGATTGCGGCTAGCTGGATTATGTGGCTGATCAAGCACTAGAGCTGTGGTTGGCAGTGTGGCGTTTGTGGTGCAGCTTGTGGAGATTTGTGTGGCAAAGGCGGTGCGGTGGCCTGGAGTTGAGGGCTGACGCTGGGCTGGCGGTGCAAGCTGAAGAAAACACAGGTTGGACAGGGTCTGGGCCTATCACCCGAAAGGGCTACTTCCGTTCCGCTGAATCTTATGGATTGATAGCGGCGGGAAGGTTATTCTGAGTCACGACACGATGGTGGCAGATGAGTTTACGGCGAGTTGATAGCGAAGATGCAAAGCTGAGGTCGGAGTGGGGCAGCGAAGCTCTTGATCCGGTGCCTGAGGCGGAGTGTGATGAGATTGTTCAACTGGCTGCGTCCATCTGTGGGATGCCGGTTGGGTTGTTGACGCTGCTGGATGACCGTCGGCAGTGGTTCCGGGTGTCGGATGGCTTCAAGCTGCAGGAGACGCCGCGGGAGATTGCTTTCTGCGCGTATGCGATCCGTCAAAACGAGTTGCTGGTGGTGCAGGACACGAACAGCGACCGCAGGTTTTCTACGAATCCACTGGTGGTGGCGGAGCCGCCGATTCGTTTTTTTGCCGGGATGCCGATGCATACGGCGGAGGGGCATCCGGTTGGGACGCTGTGCGTGATGGATACGCAGCCGCGGATGCTGACACCGCAGCAGGAGAATGCACTGCGGGTGCTGGGTCGTCAGGCGAGTGCGCGGCTGGAGCTGCGGGCGCAACGGATGGCGCTGGAAGAGGCGTTGAAGGACCGGGAGCGAGCGGCAGCGGGGCTGCATGCGAGCGAGGAGCTATTTCGCGCTTTCATGAATGCGAGTCCTTTTTTGAGTTACATCAAGGACGCCGCGGGACGGCTGCTTTTCTATAACAAGAGTTTTGCGAAGCGGTTTGGGATTGGGGAACAGGCCTGGCTGGGACGGACCGATGAGCGGCTGTGGTCGCCGAATCTATCGCGGTCGGGCCGGTCGCACGATCTGGAAGTGATGGCCGGAGGGAAGATCGTGGAGACGGAAGAACGGATTCGGTCTGCCGATGGCACGAGTTCCACGTGGCGGTCGTTCAAGTTTCCCTGCTACGACTCGGCGGGAAATATTCTGCTGGCCGGGGTGGCAGTGGACGTGTCGGAAGAGGTGGCGCGAAAGGGTGAGCTGACCCGGTACCATCGTGAGCTGGAAGAGGCCAACGAGCAACTGCGGAAGCTGGCGGTGACGGATGAGCTGACCGGATTGCGGAATCGCAGAGCGTTCGAGGAGCGGATGGTGCTGGAGTTCTCGATGGCACGGCGGCGGCGGCGGGAGCTGTCGGTGCTGTTGCTGGATGTCGACAACTTCAAATCGATCAATGACCGGTTTGGCCATGCGGCTGGAGACGATGTATTGCGGCGGCTGGGTGCGCTGTTGCGGACCACGGTGCGGCTGCCGGACCTGCCGGCACGTTATGGCGGAGAAGAGTTTGTGGTGCTGCTGCCGGAGAGCGGCGAAGAGGGGGCGCTGGGGCTGGCGCGGCGCGTGATGGAGAAGGTCGCCGCGGAGCCGTGGGACAACGAGCGGGTGACGGTGAGCATTGGGATGGCGGCGATGAATGAGTCGCTGGTGAACGGGTACCAACTGGTGGCGCTGGCGGATGAAGCCTTGTACGCGGCCAAGCGTGCGGGGAAGAATCGGGTGATGCTGCACGGTGGGCAAGTGCAGACGTAAGGCTTAGTGGAAGGCAAAGAAAAGGCACGGCTTGCGCCGTGCCTTTTTTGTGTCTGGAAGTGGAGAGAGGTTTACGCCTCGGAGCCAGGGGCTTCGCCGGGGTTCTGCTCTTCCATCTGCTTCTGGAGCTCTTCGCGCTTCTTGGTGCGGGCTTCGGCGCGCTTCTGGGCCTTCTCGTTGAGTTCCTGCTCGGCTCCGAGGAGCTCGATGAAGGCCATCTCAGCGGCGTCACCCTTGCGGGCTCCGGTGCGCGTGATGCGGAGGTAACCGCCGTTGCGGGTGGCGTAGCGGGGAGCCACGGTGTTGAAGAGGCGATCGACCGAATCGGGCGTCATGAGATAGGCAGCAGCCTGGCGACGGGCGTGGACGGTACCGCGCTTGCCGAGGGTGATCATCTTCTCGATGAGGGGCCGGGTGGCCTTGCACTTGGTGATGGTGGTCTCGACGCGGTCCATGAGGATGACGGAGGTGACGAGGTTGCGGAGCATGGCGCGGCGGTGGCTGGTGTTTCTGCCTAACTTGAATCCTGCATTACGGTGACGCATTGGTAATCTCCTTCGATCCGGTCTATTGACCGTTGATCGGCTTGCTGTGATTGCAGAGGAAGCGAGGAGCGGGAAGTGAGGTTCACTTCCCTGCTCCTGCTGGTTGCACTGCGGTTAGAAGTTTTCCGGCTCGTTGGAGGGGATGAGGTCGAGATCTTCGTCGTCCTCTTCGTCCTCGTCTTCGTCGTCGAAGTTGCCGAAGCTGGCGGCAAGGGTGGCAGCCGGCAGGACCGAGGTGGGTCCTGGGACGGGGTTGCCGTTCTCGTCGATCTTCATGCCGAGAGAGAAGCCCATCTGGGCCAAAATCTCTTTGATCTCGTTCAGGGACTTGCGGCCGAAGTTCTTGGTCTTGAGCATTTCGGCTTCGGTCTTCTGGATGAGTTCGCCGATGGTGGCGATATTGGCATTCTTGAGGCAGTTGTAGCTGCGAACGGAGAGTTCAAGCTCTTCGACCGAGCGGTTGAGGTTCTCGTTGCGCAGTGCGGGGCCGTCGTGCAGACCGTCGTGACCGGCTTCCATCTCTTCTTCGAAGTTGATGAAGATGGTCATGTGGTCTTTGAGGAGCTTGGCGGAGAGGCCGAGCGCATCGGCGGGCAGGATGGTTCCGTTGGTCCAGATTTCGATGGTGAGCTTGTCGTAGTCGGTAATCTGACCGAGACGTGCAGCCTCAACGAGGTAGTTGACCTTGCGGACGGGGGAGTGGACGGAGTCGACGGGGATGAAGCCGAGGCCGAGGTCGGCGTCGAAGTTCTTGTCTGCGGAGATGTATCCGCGACCGCGCTTGAGGCGCATCTCCATGTCGATCTTGCCACCTTCGGAGACGGTGCAGATGTAGACGTCCTTATCGAGGATCTCGACGTCGCCATCGGCTTCGATCATGCCGGAGGTGATGACGCCCGCCTGGTCGGCGCGGAGGTAGAGGGCCTTGGGGCCGTCGCCTGCGAGCTTGAAGGGGATCTGCTTGAGGTTGAGGATGATGTCGGTCGCATCTTCGACGATGCCGGTGATGGACTGGAACTCGTGCAGTACGCCTTCGATGCGGACAGCGGTTACGGCTGCGCCTTCGATGGACGAGAGCAGAGTGCGGCGGAGGGCGTTGCCGATGGTGGTACCGAAGCCGCGCTCAAAGGGCTGCGCGGAGAACTTGCCGTACTTTTCGGTGAGTGTTTCGGTATCGACTGCGAGACGCTTGGGCTTTTGAAAACCTCTCCAAAGCATGTGTTTCTCCTTTATCCGTCCTAGCCGCGATGCATTCTGCGGACTGGCGGGTGGTGCGGTTGCGGGTCAGGTTGTGGGTGGTACGTTTTGACTGGCTGGAGGGCCAGAGCGGGAAAGACCCACGTCCGACGGTGCGGACGTGGGGTACCCGATGTTTTGTAACTACTACAGTTACTTGCTGTAGAGTTCGACGATGAGCTGCTCGTTGACCGGGAGCTGGATATCTTCGCGCTTCGGCAAGGCGACGAGTTTGCCGGAGAGGTTGTCGCGGTTGATATCGAGCCAGGGCACGGAGCGCTGACCGGCGGCAAAGTTTTTGGACTCTTCGAGGATGACCAGAGCCTTGGAGCCTTCGCGGATGGAGATCTCATCGCCGACCTTGCACTGGAAGGAGGGGATGTTGACCTTGCGGCCGTTGACCTGGAGGTGTCCGTGACGGACGACCTGGCGGGCCTGGCGGCGGCTCATGGCGAAACCGAGGCGGTAGGCGACGTTGTCGAGGCGGGTCTCAAGCTGCTGGAGCAGGAGTTCGCCGGTGACACCGGTGCGATTGGAGGCCTTCTGGTAGTAGGCGCGGAACTGGGTTTCGAGGGTGAAGTAGATGCGCTTGGCCTTCTGCTTTTCGCGCAGTTGGAGACCGTAGCCTACGACCTTCTTGACCTTCTTGGACTGGCCGTGCTGGCCTGGGGGGAAGTTGCGCTTCTCGACGGGGCATTTCTCGGAGAAGCACTTGGCTCCCTTGAGGAAGAGTTTGGTACCGTCGCGGCGGCAGAGGCGGCAGACGGGTCCGGTGTAACGTGCCATGGTATTGCTCCTGACTTCGGGTGACGATCGCTTTACACGCTGGTGCGCTTCATCGCGATCCGGTGGTGGTTGAACTCGGGAGAGGCCCCATGTCCGAGGTGCGGGACATGGGGCATCCTGAAGGGTGAAATGTTATACGCGGCGGCGCTTGGGCGGACGGCAGCCGTTGTGCGGCATAGGCGTGACGTCGCGGATGCTGCGAACCTCGATACCGGTGGTGGCGAGGGCGCGGATGGCGGACTCACGACCGGATCCGGGACCGGATACGCGGACATCGACGGAACGGACGCCGTGGTCGCGGGCTGCGTTGGCAGCACCGACAGCGGCCTGCTGCGCGGCGAACGGGGTGCCCTTGCGGGAGCCGCGGAAGCCGAGCGAGCCGGACGATTTCCAGGAGAGGGTGTTGCCCGTCTGGTCGGTGATGGTGACGATGGTGTTGTTGAAGGAAGCCTGGATGAAGACGAGACCAAATGGAACGTTCTTGCGCTCGCGCTTCTTGAACTTCTTATTCTTGCCGGGCTTTGCTGCGCCCTTGGTGTTCTGAGTCTTTGCCATGGCTTATTTGGTCGCTTTCTTCTTACCGGCAACGGTTCCCTTGCGTGGGCCTTTGCGGGTGCGAGCGTTGGTGTGGGTGCGCTGACCGCGAACCGGGAGGCTGCGGCGGTGACGGAGGCCACGGTAGGACTGAATTTCGATGAGGCGCTTGATGTTGAGGGAGATGTCCTTGCGGAGATCGCCTTCGATCTGGCCTTCGGCTTCAATGACCTGACGGATGCGGTTGAGAGCGTCTTCATCGAGCGTGCCGACCTTCGCGAGGGGATCGACTTCAGCCTTCGCGAGGATTTTGGCGGCGCGAGAGTCGCCGATACCAAAGATGTAGGTGAGACCGATGCGCGCCTGTTTGTTGTTAGGGACATCGACTCCAGCAATACGTGCCATGGGGTTCCTTTTCGGTTGGGCTCGAGTAGCTTCGCCACGGAGCGGGGTGAGGGTTATGCGGATGATTCCGACGGGTTCAACGCAAGCCTTGACTTCGGCTAACTAGCCCGGCGGGGCCGCAGGTGACACAAGGGCTGAATTAGCCCTGGCGCTGCTTGTGCTTGGCGTTCTCGCAGATGACGCGAACGACGCCACGGCGGTGGATGACCTTGCACTTGTCGCAGATCTTCTTTACTGATGCACGAACCTTCATTGAAACACTCCTAAAAGCAGCCGTTGACTTGTCGCCATCCGCTATTCGCTGAAGGCTGGCCGACGAGGCTGGTGGAACTGGGTTGCAAGCAATTAGCGAAAGGCTAGTGGCTTATGTTGTCTACTTGTAGCGGTAGACAATGCGGCCGCGGTTGAGATCGTACGGGCTGAGCTCAATCGCGACGCGGTCGCCGGGGAGGATACGGATGAAGTTTTTACGCATACGACCGGATACGTGCGCAAGGGCCTGATGCTTGTTCTCAAGCTCGACCTTGAACATCGCATTTGGCAGGGTCTCTACGACCACCGCCATGACTTCAATTGCATCTTCCTTCGACAAACGATCTCCTTTGGAACGATCGAGGCGTAGCCCCGGGTTTCCATACTGCTACCTACATGGCTCTGTACGTACGACATACAGAGTACATTTCATGATAACCCTTTTTCCGCCAATTTCCTAGCGGGTGAGGACCTGGGGGCCATCTTTTGTGATGGCGACAGTCTGCTCGAAGTGCGCGCTGTAGCTTCCGTCGACGGTGACGGCGGTCCAGCCGTCGGGGAGGACACGGACTTCGGGCTTGCCGGCGTTGATCATAGGCTCGATGGCGAGGACCATTCCTGCTTTGAGGCGGGGGCCTTTGCCGGCGGGGCCGAAGTTGGGGACCTGGGGGTCTTCGTGCATGGAGCGGCCGATGCCGTGGCCGACGAACTCGCGGACGACGCCAAAGCCCTGGGCCTCGCAGATCTGCTGGACGGCGTGGGAGATGTCGCCGAGGCGGCCGCCGACCTGGCACTGGAGGATGGCGGCTTCGAGGGAGGCGAGGGTGACGGTGAGGAGCTTCTGGGTGGGTTCGCTGACCTTGCCTACAGGGTAGGTGACGGCGGCGTCGGAGTAGAAGCCGTCGACGATGCAGCCGCAGTCGATGGAGAGGATGTCGCCCTCTTTGAGGATGCGTTTTTCGCTGGGCATGCCGTGGACGACCTCGTTGTTGATGGAGGTGCAGAGCGCGGAGGGATAGCCGTGGTAGCCCTTGAAGGCGGCGACGGCGTGCAGCTCGGCGATCTTGGCGACGGCGATGCGCTCGAGGTCCATGGTGGAGGCACCGGGGACGACATGGGGCGCGATGGCGTTGTGGACCTTGCGGAGGACAGCGCCGGAGATGCGCATCTTTTCGATCTCGGCAGCGGTTTTGATGAGGATAGCCATAAGGTTTGGACGGTTCCGGGGCGCGTCAGGCTTGACGAAGGTGAAGGAGCGCTGCGTTGATGGCGGCGGTGACCTGATCGACGGGCTGGTCGCCGTTGACTTCCTGAAAGCGACCGAGCTTGCGATAGTGTTCCACGACGGGGGCGGTCTGGGTGTCGAAGGTCTTCATGCGCTCAGTGAAGACGGCTTCGGAGTCATCGGGGCGCTGGACGAGCACGGAGCCATCGACGTCGCAGAGGCCGGAGGTTGCGGGGGGATTGGAGTAGATGTTGTAGATGCGTCCGGCGGGCGAGATGCGGCGGCCGGTGATGCGGTGCAACAGGTGGTCGTAGCTGACGACGATGCTGATGGCGACGACGGGCAAGGTCTGCGGTGTGGCGGCGAGGTGCTGGTCGAGCCACTCGGCCTGGTTGAGGGTGCGGGGAAAGCCGTCGAGGATGTAGCCACGGTGGGTATCGGGCTGGGCGAGGCGGTCGGCGACCATCTGGTTGACGAGGTCATCGGAGACGAGCTGGCCCTGCTCCATGAGCGACTTGGCGGTCTTGCCGAGCGGGGTGCCGCTGGCGATATTGGCACGCAGTATGTCTCCGGTGGAGATCTGCGGGATGCCGTGAGCAGCCATGAGGAGCTTGGCCTGGGTGCCTTTGCCTACGCCGGGAGCACCGAGAAGGAGAACCGGCCCGGGCAGGAAGTTGCTGTCTGCCGAGGCCGGTTTTGTATTTGCTGAGTTGGTCAATGTACGAGTTCCGAAGACAACCTGAGACAAGGTTCTAAGTGCGTGTTTTTTTCTTTACCAGCTCTTGCGGCCACGGATGCGACCGCTCTTGGGAGAGAAGCCGTCGTAGTGACGCATGATGAGCTGCGATTCGATCTGCTGAACAGTATCCATGGCTACGCCGACGACGATGAGGAGCGAGGTGCCGCCGAAGTAGAAGTTGACTCCGAGACCGTTGGTGACCCATGTGGGCAGGCGGTCGAAGACTCCACCGATCAACGGTAGATGGTTGAAGTGGATACCGCTGATCAACAGGGTGGGGATGATGGAGATGATGATGAGGTAGATGGCGCCGACGAGGGTGATGCGGGTGAGCACATCGTTGATGAAGTCCGCAGTCCGCTTGCCGGGGCGAATGCCGGGGATGAAGCCACCATACTTGCGCATGTTGTCGGCGATATCGTCGGGACGGAAGACGATGGAGATGTAGAAGTACGCGAAGAAGATGATGGCCGCGATGTAGAGCAGTTCGTACCAGGGCTCACCGGGGGCGATGCCGCGGAAGATGGGGCCGAAGAAGGTGGAATCGTGCAGCGAGTATCCGAAGATGGTCGCGTTGGACAAGAGCAACGGCGCCGAGAGGATGGAGCTGGCGAAGATGACCGGCATAACGCCGCCGGAGTTGACCTTGAGCGGGAGATGGGTGGACTGTCCGCCCATCATCTTGCGACCGACGATACGCTTGGCATACTGCACCGGGATGCGACGCTCCGAGCGCTCGACGAAGACGATGAAGGCGACGACGGCGATCATAAGCGCGACGAGGATGGCGATGGCGACCGGGGTGAATGCGCCCCAGGCGTTGGTGCTGGCCTTGTCGTAGAGGTCGGCGATGCCCTTGGGGAGGCCGACGACGATGCCGGTAAAGATGAGCAGGCTCATGCCGTTGCCGATACCGCGCTCGGTGATCTGCTCACCCAGCCACATGATGAACGCCGTGCCGGCGGTGAGCGTGATGACGCAGAGAGGAATGAAGGCTCCACGGGAGATGGTGACCATGGGGGAGCCGGTGGAGGTGCTGGTGAGCGTGAGTGCGATGGCGAAGGACTGCACGATGCCGAGCAGGACGGTGACGTAGCGCGTCCACTGGGTGATCTTGCGGCGGCCGAGTTCGCCTTCTTTTTGGAGCTTGGCCAGCGGCTCGTAGATGACGGTGAGCAACTGGAAGATGATCGACGCGGTGATGTACGGCATGATGCCGAGCGCGAAGACGGTGAGCTTGCGGAGGTTTCCGCCAGAGAAGAGGTCCACCAGGCCGAGAGCCGAGCCGGAGTTGGCGTTGAAGAACTGAGCCAACATATCGGCGTTGATGCCGGGGGTGGGGATGTGCGATCCGAGACGATAGACAGCCAGCAAGCCGAGCGTAAAGAGGACGCGCTTGCGGAGGTCAGGGATGCGGAAGATGTTTAGGATTTTCTCGAACATCAGTGTAGACCTCGAAATCGGTAAGACCGGAAGCTGAAGTGGTGACTCAGAACTGGAACAGACCTGGGATGAGAGCGAGTCTCACCCCAGGCCGTGACGCTTAGGCGGCCGCTTCGCCGCCGATGAGGATGGCCTTGCCGCCGGCTTTCTCGATCGCTTCTTTGGCGGTCTTCGAGAATTTGTGGGCGTGGACGGTGACGGCGGTATTGAGTTCGCCGTTGTTGAGGACCTTGATGAGGCCATTCTTGCGGCGGAGGAGGCCAAGCTCGACGATCTTATCGAGGGTGAACTCGGTGACGTTGAGTGCGGCTACGATCTCGGCGATGCGATCGAGACCGAGAACCTGGTACTCGACGCGGAAGATGTTGGTAAAGCCGCGCTTGGGCAGGCGACGGTGAAGGGGCATCTGGCCGCCTTCGAAACCGCGCATGAGGGACGAACCCGAGCGGGAACCCTGCCCCTTGTGGCCACGGGTGGAGGTCTTACCCATGCCCGAACCCATACCACGGCCAACACGCTTCTTGTTTTCGTTCGCCTTCTTGGGGGCGCGCAGATTGGAGAGATTACGAATTGCCATTGTTTCCTCGCTTAACGCCGAAGGACTCGAAGGTCCAACGACTCGCATGATGTCCCGTCAGCGGATGCCTGATCGGGGATAAAGAGTGATACGGACTGAGGCCAGAAAAAGAGTCTCGGTCGCAGAACAGCTTCGTCGGCGAAACGTTAGTCGACGAAACGGACGAGGTGGGGAACCTTGGCTACCATGCCGCGGATCGAGGGGGTATCTTCGCGCTCGACGATCTGGTTGAGGCGGGTGAAGCCGAGGCCCTTGATGACGAGCTTGTGCTTGACCGGGGTGCAGATCTTGGAACGGAAGTACTGCAGTTTGATTTTGGCGATTGCGTTGGTGTCAGCCATGATGAGAGCTCCTGTAGATCGTGTGAGGTGCGGTTGAGCTTAGAGCTCTTCCACGGCCTTGCCGCGCAGGGCGGCTACTTCGGCCTTGTTGCGAAGCTGGATGAGAGCATCGAACGTGGCCTTGATGACGTTGTGGGGGTTGGCGGTTCCGAGCGACTTGGTGAGTACGTTCTGGATGCCAGCGGCGGTCATGACGGCGCGAACCGTCTTGCCAGCGATCACGCCAGTACCTTCTGCGGCGGGCTTGAGCATGACCTGGCCTGCGCCGAAGTGACCGAGCACCTGGTGGGGAATGGTGGTCTCGGTAAGGTTGACCTTGTGCAGGTTTTTCTTGGCGGCTTCAATGCCCTTGCGGATGGCCTGGGGAACTTCCTTGGCCTTGCCGGAGCCGTAGCCTACGACGCCTTCGGCGGGATCGCCGATGACGACGAGTGCGGCGAACGACATGTTCTTACCACCCTTGACGACCTTGGTGACGCGGTTGATGGACACAACCTCATCTTTGAGGTTGAGCCGGTTCGCGTCGATTTTTTTCTTCATTGCCATAATGTCTTATATCGCTTTCTGGCTGCCGCTGCGGGCACCGGGGAAAACCTATTAGAAGTCCAAGCCCGCTTCGCGGGCGGCATCGGCGAGGGCCTTGACGCGACCGTGATAGAGGTAGCCGCCACGATCGAACACGATCTTCTTGATGCCCTTTTCCTGGGCACGCTGGGCGATGAGCTTACCGACTTCGGCTGCTGCCGCGACGTTGCCGCCGTAGACCTTCTCTTCACCCTTTTTCCCCATGGACGAAGCGGAGGCGATGGTGACTCCGTTGAGGTCGTCGATGAGCTGGGTGTAGATGTGGTTGAGCGAGCGGTAGACGTTGAGACGGGGACGCTCGGCGGTGCCGGACATCTTCTCACGGATACGCGTGTGTACGCGCTGGCGAATCACGTTGCGTTGGCGGGGATTGATCATGATTGTCTTTCCTTCCTAGTGGCGGCGCCAGAGTGCTGACGACGTTCGGTTGTGTGGGGCAGGAATAAGGATAACAAGTACCGTTATTTCTGCCCCGCGTACGTTACTGAGTGACCAGCTTGACGGAGAGCGCGAGGGGAAAGCACTTACCTCGTGATTACTTGGCTCCGGTTTTGCCGACCTTCTTCTTGAGTTTCTCGCCGGTGTAGCGTACGCCCTTGTTCTTGTAGGGGTCGGGCTTGCGGAGCGAGCGCATGTCGGCGGCAACCTGACCGACCTTCTGGCGATCGATGCCAGAGACGGTGAGGTGGGTCTGCTTGGGGTCGATGGTGACGTCGATGCCGGTGGGCAGGGGGAACTCGATGGGGTGAGAGTAGCCGAGGGTGAAGACGACCATTCCTTTGCCCTTGAGTTCGGCGCGGTAGCCGATGCCGACGATGTCGATATCCTTGGTCCAGCCGGTGGTGACGCCGGTGACTGCGTTGAAGACGAGAGCGCGGGCGAGGCCGTGGAAGGCTGCCTGCTTGTCGGTCTGACGCTCGGCGTGGAGGAAGCCGTCCTTCTGGACGAGGGTGATGCCGCCGGGCAGCATGGCGGTGACTTTACCCTTGGGGCCTTCGACGAGAACGGTGTTGCCATCGACGGTGTACTTGACGCCGGCGGGCAGAGCGATCGGCTTTTTGCCAATACGTGACATGGAGATCTTCTTTCGTGTGGCTTGCGAGTCGCTTAGAACGTCTAAGTTCCACTGCAGCCTGGGTAGTGCTTGTATCTAAAATATGTTCACCGCGGCGGATTGGTAGCCATGGTGAAGCGGTGACGCTACGTCCTGACTCCTGAGTGAACCAGCGATTTACATGACTGGAAGACTCGATGAGTCAGGCGCGGAGGTTACCAGACTTCGCAGAGGATCTCGCCGCCAACACCTTCGCGACGAGCCTGGCGACCGGTCATGACGCCCTTGGGGGTGGTCATGATGGAGATGCCGAGGCCACCCTGAACGCGACGAATTTCGTCACGTCCGAGGTATACGCGGCAGCCAGGACGCGAGACGCGCTGCAGGTCGCGGATGACGGCTTCGTTGTTGGGGCCGTACTTGAGATAAACACGGATGACCTTCTGTCCATCTTCCTCGGTCGGCTTGTAGTTCGCGATGTAACCCTCTTCTTTGAGGATACGGGCGATCTCAGCCTTGAGCTTGGAGGCGGGGACGTCGAGCTTCTGGTGACGTGCACGGATGGAGTTGCGGATACGGGTCAGGAAGTCTGCTACTGGATCGGTGAGGTTCATTCATTCTCCTTCACTCCCCGTTCGCTCATGAGTGTCTCTCACGAGAACCAGCGGGAGTGTGTGTTGCTATGGTGCCTCCAGACTGCTGCATCCAAGGCGGAAGCCCGGATGAGGTCTCTGGATCAGCCGTACAGGAAGCCTGTACGAGTGAATCTTTACAAGTCTACCAGCTAGACTTGACTACGCCCGGAATTTCTCCCTTGAGGGCGAGATTTCGGAAGCACAGACGGCAGACGCCGAACTTGCGCAGGAAGGCGCGAGGGCGGCCGCAGAGCTGGCAGCGGTTGTGCTGGCGGGACTTGAACTTGGGGGTCTTTGCATCTTTGACGCGTTTTGCGGTAGTTGCCATGTTTTACTCTCTATCTTGACTACAAACTTTTCAACTGTACCAGACCATGCTGCCAGTCTGGATAAGAACTATGCGCCTACGCGGAAGGGCATACCGAAGCCCTTGAGCAGAGCGCGGGCACCGTTGTCGTCCTTCGCCGTGGTGACGATGGTGACGTTCATACCCTTGAGCTTGTCGACCTTGGCGTAGTCGATCTCAGCAAAGATGAGCTGGTCGCGGAGGCCGAGGGTGTAGTTGCCACGTCCGTCAAAGCTCTTGGCCGAGACGCCGCGGAAGTCACGAACGCGGGGCAGAGCGATGGAGATGAGGCGATCAAGGAACTCGTACATGGTGTCGCCGCGGAGGGTGACCATGGCGCCGATGGGCATGCCTTCACGGACCTTGAACGCTGCGATGGACTTCTTGGCCTTGGTGGTGACAGGCTTCTGTCCGGCGATGGCGGCGAGGTCGGCTACGAGCGGATCCATGATCTTGACGTTCTGGGTGGCTTCGCCGAGACCCATGTTGATGACGATCTTCTCGAGCCGGGGAATGGCCATGGCGTTGGTGATGTTGAGTTCCTTGGCCAGTGCCTGCTTGATCTCTGTTTCGTACTTTTCTTTGAATCGTGCTGCCATGATTGCTCTTCGCTTTCTCCACGGTTGCCGGGTTGGGTCGCTGCCCGTCTACCGATGCGTGGGGTGAACCGTTGTATCAGGGTGGTGTTACTTCTTCTTCTCGGGGATGGCGTTGCCGCTGGCCTTCGAGAAACGAACCTTCTTGTCACCTTCTAGGCGATGTCCGACGCGGGTCTTGTTGCCCTCGGCGTCGACCAACATCACGTTGGAGATGTGGATGGTGGACTCCTGCTCGGCAATACCGCCCTTGATGTTGCGCTGGGGGTTGGGCTTGACGTGCTTTTTGACCATCATGACGCCTTCGACGAGCAGGCGATTCTTCTCTGCGATGACGCGCAGAACGCGTCCCTGCTTGCCTTTATCTTTACCGGCGATGACTTCTACTTTGTCGTTACGCTTGATCTTGATCTTGACGGCTGCCATGACTCTCTCTCATCCTCGACGATCTGGCACCAGACTTCGCTGGAACCACGGAGTCGGACTCCGGAAAAAGTTAACGGTGTGGGCCACCTGATGCTGGTGGCCGTATGACTAGATGACTTCCGGTGCGAGCGAGACGATCTTGAGGAACTTCTTCTCGCGGAGTTCGCGGGCTACCGGTCCGAAGACGCGGGTTCCGACGGGCTCGTTTGCATCGTTGATAACGACGGCAGCGTTCTGGTCGAAGCGAATGTAGGTGCCATCGCGACGGCGGTACTCCTTGCGGGTACGCACGATAACTGCCTTCACTACTTTACCCTTTTTGACGGTGCCATCGGGGGACGCTTCCTTGACGGCAGCGGTTACGACATCGCCGAGGCCAGCCTTCTTACCGAGACCGCCACCGAGGGGCAGGATCACCTGCAGCTTGCGTGCGCCAGAGTTATCGGCCACGTCAAGGATTGTTCTCATCTGTACTGACATCGTTCTTCTCCTGGGTGCAACGGCCTGGGCTTGTCGCCGGGTTGGCCAAATCTCTGTGAGTCGTGATCCTGCTTACGCCAATAACGAACTACTTGGCTTCAACGGGCTTCTTCTCGTCTGCAAGCTGTGCGAGCGAGGAGCGGCGAACGATCTCCTCGAGCGACCAGCGCTTGAGCTTGGAGAGCGGCCGAGCCTCACGGATGCGGACAACGTCGCCGACGCGAGCTGAGTTCTGCTCATCGTGCGCGTAGAACTTCTTGTTCGACTTGAGCACGCGCTTGTACTTGGGGTGCGCCTTGCGCATCTCGATCTCGACGACGATGGTCTTCTGCATCTTGGTCGATACGACGAGACCAACCTTCTCGTTACGGCGAGAGGTGGTGGCTTCCGTGGTCGCGGCTACGGCGGTGGTGTTGGGAGTCTCTGACATAGTTAGGCCTTCTTCGCTTTCTTCCGGGCGGTGCGAGTGCTCTTCGCCGGCGCGACGTTCTTCACAACTGGGTTGGCAGCTTTGTCGGCGGCCAGGGTGCGCTCACGTGCGATCGTCTTGATGCGGGCGATATCGAGCTTGAGGGTGCGCAGCTTCTTGAGGCCTTCCACGTTGCCGAGGCTCTTCTGGAAGCGGATGCGGAAGAGCTGTTCGCCTGCGTTGGCCTGCTGCTTGATCAACTCTTCGTCACTGAGATTACGGATCTTATCGAGTTCCATGGTTTTCTTCCTTCAAACTATTTACTTGGCTGCGACGGTCGCTTTGACGTCGTGGCGCATGACGAAGCTGGTCTTGAGCGGGAGCTTGTGGGCCGCGAGACGCATTGCCTCTTTGGCGAGCTCGGGGGAAACGCCTTCCATCTCGAACAAAATCTTGCCTGGGCGAACGACGGCGACCCAGTGATCGGGTGCACCCTTACCCTTACCCATACGGGTTTCGGCGGGCTTCTTGGTGATCGGCTTGTCGGGGAAGAGACGCAGCCACACTTTGCCACCACGCTTGATAAAACGCGTCATGGCGATACGGCTGGCTTCGATCTGGCGGTCGGTGATGTAGCCACATTCCATGACCTTCAGGCCGAAGTCGCCGAACGAGAGATCGGAGCCGCGCCACGCCTTGCCGCACATGCGACCGCGCTGCTGCTTGCGATACTTGACCTTCTTTGGCATCAACATAAAAAAACCCCTAGCTATTAGCTACTAGCTTCCGGCGATTCACCAGATCTAGCTGATTCAAACTCAATGGATACAACCGCGACGAGACACCGAAGTGCCAACGTCTGAGACTTAGGACGCGAAGGCGCTAGTAGGAACACCCTGGTCGCGACGCTTCTTCTGCTCGTAGATATCTCCACGATAGACCCACGTCTTCACCCCGATGATGCCGTAGGTGGTGTGAGCCTCAGAGAAGCCGTAGTCGATATCGGCGCGGAGCGTGTGCAGCGGCAGACGGCCCTGGAGGTACCACTCGGACCGAGCGATTTCGTTGCCGTTCAGACGTCCGGATACGCGTACCTTGATTCCCTTGCAGCCGAAGCGCAGTGCGGAGTCAACGGACTTGCGCATGGCGCGACGGAAGCTGACGCGCTTTTCCAACTGCAGGGCGATGTTCTCTGAGACGAGCTGAGCATCGAGCTCTGGCTTGTTGACTTCGAGGATATCGATGAACACTTCGCGGCTGGTGCGCTTCTGGATGTCAGCCTTGAGCTTGTCGATCTCGGCACCCTTGCGACCAATGATGATGCCTGGGCGCGCGGTGCGGATGATGAGGCGCAGCTTGTTGCCTGGGCGCTCGACTTCAACGGAGCTGACGCCGGCGGCCTTCAGCTTCTCGCGCAGCTCGGCCTTGAGCTTGACGTCTTCGACCAGCAGCTTGTCATAGCCACGCTCGACAAACCAACGCGACTTCCACGGCTTGTTGATGCCGAGGCGAAACCCATACGGATGGACTTTCTGTCCCATAGCTTCCCTTTACTCCGACCCAGCACCGGTTGAGCCGGCTGGGCAGTCATGCAAAACTTTAAGTTTACAAGAAATCCCGCGTTACGTCCTCTGCTTATTTTGCAGATTTCTTGGCGGCGGTCTTCTTGGCAGCCGGCTTCTTGGCGGCGGTCGACTTGGTGGTCTTGGTCGATTTGGCGGCAACTGGTGCTGGCGTCGTTTCGACGACAGAAGCGGTGGCCGACTTCTTCTCCGCGACAGTTACGATGATGTGTGCCAGCCTGCGCTGGTAGCGGAACGCACGACCCATGGGGGCAGGGCGAATACGCTTCATGCGCGGACCTTCGTTGGCGATCGCCGTGCGAACGTAGAGGTTGTCGACATCGACGTCGAGACCCTGCTCCTGCGAGACGTAGGAGGCGTTCTGGATGGCGGAGCGCAACACTTTCTCAATCACCGGAGCCATACGCTTGGTGCTGAAGTGAACGGTGTTGAGAGCCTGCTCCACACGGAGGCCCTTGATCATGTCAAGGACAAGCTTTGCCTTCTGTGGGCTGGTCCGCTGGAACTTGGCTTCTGCGCGGAACTCCCGGATTTTTTCGACTGTCTTAGCCATAATCTTTGTCCTTCTCTACTTCTGCTTCGCTGCCGGAGGCGTATGCGAGCGGTATCGCGATGGTGCCGGGTTAGTTACAAAGACCGATTACTTGGGCTTTGCGGAGGACTCAGAGGCACGCGCCGAGTGGCCCTTGAAGGTGCGGGTCGCCGAGAACTCACCGAGCTTGTGACCGACCATGTTTTCCGTCACGTAGACCGGAATGAACTTGCGTCCGTTGTGCACGGCAATGGTGTGGCCGACGAAGTCGGGGTGAATGGTGGACCGGCGGGACCAGGTACGCAGAACCTTCTTATCGTTTGCCTGATTCATGACGTTGATCTTGGTCATGAGGTGCTCGTCGATAAAGGGACCTTTTTTAGCTGAACGTGACATGTGCTGAGCTCCGACTTTCTCTGTTGCGATGCTGGATACGACGAATCTCTAAGAATCGAGACTTGGTGTAGCGAGTGATACGAGCGTTACTTGCTGCGACGGCTGACGATGAAGGAGTCCGTGCGCTTGTTGTTACGGGTCTTGTAACCACGTGTCGGCTGGCCCCATGGGGTGACGGGGTGACGTCCGCCCGAGGTCTTACCTTCACCACCACCGTGCGGGTGATCGACGGGGTTCATCGAGACACCGCGGTTGGCGGGACGGATGCCCTTCCAGCGGTTACGTCCAGCCTTGCCGATGGTGACGTTCTCGTGGTCGGTGTTGCCAACCTGGCCGATGGTCGCCATGCACTCGACGAGTACCTTGCGGGTCTCGCCCGAGGGCAGCTTGAGCAGAGCGTAGTCGCCTTCCTTGGCGATCAACTGTACCTGAGCACCGGCGGAGCGTGCCATCTGCGCGCCCTTACCGGGCCGCAGCTCGATGTTATGCACCGTGGTACCGGCGGGGATGTTCTTGAGCGGCAGCGCGTTGCCAACCAGGATGTCAGCTTCGGGGCCGCTCATGATCGACTGACCAACCTTGAGGCCGATGGGCTGGATGATGTAGCGCTTCTCGCCGTCCGCGTAGTGGATGAGGGCGATGCGAGAGCTGCGGTTCGGATCGTACTCGATGGTCGCGACCGTGCCGGGGATACCGAACTTCTCGCGCTTGAAGTCTATGAGCCGCAGCTTCTGCTTGTGGCCGCCACCCTGGTGACGCATGGTGAGCCCACCAGCGTTGTTACGACCGCCGGTCCGCTGCTTGACTGCGAGCAACGGCTTGTACGGCTTATCGGTGGTGATGTCGTCGTTGACAAGCTTCGTCGCGAAACGGAGTGATGGGGTAATCGGTCGAAATGATTTGATCGGCATCGTCTTTATTCCCTTGCCTGCGCTGCTGAATTCCTTGCTGCGCTTCGGTTCCTAGAATCTGTAGCGGGCGGAGTTAGCTCGCAGTTAGAGGCTGTTGAGGTATTCCGGCATCTTCTCGCCCTCTTTGAGGCGAACATATGCTTTCTTCCAGTCGGGGCGGTAGCCGGAGAACTTGCCACGGCGACGCTCTTTGCCTTCGACGGTCGCGGTGCGGACACCGACAACTTTGACTTTGAAGAGTGTTTCCACGGCCTGCTTGACTTCGGTCTTGGTGGCCTTGAGTGCGACCTCGAAGACGAGCGTGTTCTGGGTCTCTTTGACGCCCATGCCCTTCTCGGTGATGAGGGGGCGGCGGATTACGGTATAGAGGGTAGGCATTACGCAACCTCCTTCTCGGCGGCGGCAGCTTTCTCAGCATGCTTGCGCTTGGAGACGGACTTCTTCAGTGTGTCCTGCAGGGCTTCGATGGCGGCCTTCGAGAAGATGGCGTGCTCGTAGCGGAGCAGGTCGTACGGGTGAACTTCGGAGCTGAGAACAAGCTCGACACCGTCGAGGTTGCGCGATCCGAGGTAAAGCTTCTCGTCCAACTGCTGACTGCTTTCCACGAGCAAAGTGGTCTTGCCGGCTTCGAGCTTGGTGAGAGCGGTGCGATAGAGCTTGGTCTTGGCCTCGGCCACGTTGAACGAGTCAACGATGGTGAGCTTGCCGTCGGCAAGTTTGGCCGCGATGGCGGAACGAAGAGCGCCCATGAGCTTCTTCTTGGGGAAGGCATACTCGTAGCTGCGGGGCTGAGGTCCGTGGACCGTACCACCGGAGCGCCAGAGCGGAGAACGGATGGAGCCGATACGGGCACGACCAGTTCCCTTCTGCTTCCACAGCTTCTTACCGGAACCGGAGACGTTCTTGCGGGTCTTGGTGGCTGCAGTACCCTGCCGCAGGGCGGCGCGGTAGTGCTTGACCGACTCCCAGAGGAGGGCGTCGTTGATCTCGCCTGCGAAGACCTCGTCGGCGAGTTCGAACTCACCGACTTTGGTTCCACCGAGATTGACTACATTGATGTTTGCCATCGTTCTTCTCTCTTCAGTCTCGCCATCGATGCGGCGAGAATAAACTTTGTTTGCGGCTCTAAGCTGCGAGCCTTTGAAATTGATTGCTTACTTCTTCTTGGAAGGGGCAGCCTTCTTCGAAGCCTTCAGCGCGTCCTTGGTGGCGGCACCGGCAAATCCACGACGCTCGCGCGGTGGAGCCTTGGCCTTGGAGATGAGCACGAATCCATCGCGGGGACCGGGTACTGCACCCTCTACGAGCAAGAGATTGTCCTCTACATCAACGCCCATAATGCGGAGATTGCGAACCGTGATCTGCGCGTGACCCATGTGGCCAGGCATACGCTGTCCGGGGAATACGCGCGACGGAAACGAGGAGGCACCGATGGAACCCTGCACCTGGAACATGTGACCGTGCGACTTGGGTCCGCCGCCGAAGCCGTGGCGACGAATGACGCCAGCGAATCCGCGGCCCTTGGAGGTGCCGATAACATCGACAAACTTTTCGTCGTTGAAGATGTCAACGAGAATGCGGTCGCCAGCCTTGGCGGTGACCTTCTCTTCGCCTTCGACGGTCTTGACTGCCTCGAGCGCGACTTCCTTGATCATGCGGACGGGCGGGACGTTGGACTTGGCGAAGTGGCCAGTCATTGCCTTGTTGACCTTGGAGGCCTTGATGAAGTCGACGTAGCCGATCTGAGCAGCTTCGTAGCCGTCCTTGGCAAGCGTCTTCAACTGGGTGATCACACAGGGACCAGCCTTCAGGACAGTAACGGGATGAACATCGCCGCGCTCGTCGAAGATCTGGGTCATGCCGATTTTTTTACCGAGAATACCAACTACTGACATTGGAGCTTCCTTTCCTCATCATGCTGTTCGGAGTTCGACAGCACTGCCGGGTGACTACTGCGTGAAACTACTTCTGAACGGTCTTGATCTCTACGTCCACACCTGCAGGCAGATCGAGCTTCATGAGCGCGTCTACGGTCTGCTGGGTTGGCTCGAGGATGTCGATCAAACGCTTGTGAGTGCGGATCTCGAAGGCTTCACGAGACTTCTTGTCGACGTGAGGCGAACGCAGAACGCAGTACTTGTTCTTCATCGTCGGCAAGGGAATGGGTCCGGCAACCTGGGCTCCGGTACGCTTGGCCGTCTCGACGATTTCGCCGGTTGACGTATCCAGTACGCGGTAGTCATATGCCTTCAAACGGATTCTGATTCTCTGTCCAGCCATAGTGTGTCTCTTTCGTGTTGCAAAGATCGCTTGGAGTGGCTGCCGGCCATAGACTTCTTTACGAACCGGCAGCCCTCGTTAATCTTGAGTTACTTGATGATCTCGCTGATGGTTCCGGCTCCGACGGTACGGCCACCTT